>ERZ773216.1801-NODE-1801-length-23631-cov-5.831948_pt1 | contig 23631 bp, 17 predicted proteins | sample MGYA00511259_ERZ773216 | MGnify/ENA primary metagenome ERZ773216 (study PRJEB29015, sample SAMEA2737764) | human gut metagenome | biome: human gut; feature: human-associated habitat; material: faeces | place: China | collected 2012 ... | reverse complement strand
TTCGAGCGAGAGGCTGTTCGGAAAACGAAGTTTTTCGACAGCCTCAGGCGGACAACCGTCCGCCTTTTGGCTCAATCCTTCTTATACTTTGCAACGCCCTCGGTGTAGAGGTTGCCGCCGACCGAATCCTGCGAGACGATGGCGGAGAAATTCTCCACGGTGAGACGCTTGACCGACTCACAGCCCAGCTCGTCATACGCGATGACCTCAACATTCTTGATCGAAGCCGCCTTCGCCGCGCCTGCACCGCCGATGGCTACCATATAAACCGCGCCGTTGCGCGCCATTGCGTCCTGCACGCCCTGATTGCGCACGCCCTTGCCGATCATGCAGGCAAGACCTGCATCGAGCAGACGCGGTGCGAACGGGTCCATACGGCCGGAGGTGGTCGGGCCGACCGAGCCGATGACCTGACCCGGCTTTGCGGGGGTCGGGCCGGCGTAGTAGATCGCCGCGCCGTCGAGGTCGAACGGCAGCTTGTCGCCTGCGTCCATCGCGGCAACGATCTTCTTGTGTGCGGCGTCGCGCGCGGTGTAGACCGTGCCGGTCAGCGTTACAGTGTCGCCCGCACGCAGCTTCGGCGCCATTTCCTTGAGCTGTTCGGTTTTCAAATCGTAGTGTGCCATGCTTATTCCTCCGTTTTCGGGCGCAGATTGTTCAGAACCTCACGCAGTCCGTTTTTTGCCTTGTCCGGCTCGGGATGGGGCGCCTCGCCGTCCTTTTTGCCGAGCGACGCGCTGATCTTGTCAATTTCGCCGAGCACTTCACCGGCTTTGCGGGCCATCTCGGCGGATTCCTGCTGGTTGCGTGCCAGCACGGTGCGGTAGTTCTCCTTGGTGGCATCCAGCTGGCGGCGCACCTGCTCGATGGTCTCCATCGACTTGCGGCGCAGCTTCTGCAGCTCTACCTTGGCATCCTCCTCGATCTGCTTGGCGCGCCGGTACGCGGAAAGCTCCATCTCGGCAATCTTCTCTCTGGTCGCATCGTATTCGCCGCATTTGGCCGACAGCTTGGCGTTCTCCGAGGTCAGCCGGTCGTTTTCCGCCGCAAGCTGCGCCGCACGGGCGTTCTGCGCCTCGATCTCGGTCGCCTGCAGGGAAAAACCGCTTTCGATCTGGTCCAGCTGTGCGCGGATTTTATCGGTATCCAGCGTCATTTCGCCCAGCCGCTCGAGCAGCTCGGCGTTCTTCGCGGTAAGCGCCTCGTTCTGCGTGCGCAGTTCGTTCATCGCGGACTGAGCCTCGGTCAGCTGAGAGCGCAGCTCGGCGGTCTCGGTGTAGTATTTCGTGTCGGTTTCTTCTATGTAATGCATTACGTCCTCGCGGTTAAAGCCGCCGAAGATGGCACTGCGGAATCCACGGGTTTGCTCGTCCATTGCAGTTCCTCCCACAATAATCTAATTTACAGTATAACAAATTCATGTAGAAATGGCAACAAAATTGAGAATTGAAAATGGAAAATGGAGAATTAACGCATCGTTCAACCGGTTCCGCAGGGCGGGGAACGCCGGAGCGGCTGCTCCTGCCCTTGCGGACAATTCACCTTGCCGCACCCTGCAGGATACCGGTGCGAAATGATTACACGATGCGACCATTTTCCCGCAATGCACACACACCGCGGGGAATGCGGATTCTTTGTACATATTGAACAGAATGATATAATAATGTAAGGTAATGTGCCCGGATATCTTGCAATCAAAAACGGAAAGTGATATTATAAATCTATCTTGCAAAAACGAGGAAGATGCTCAATGTTAGAATTAAAAGATTTCGAGGCAGCTGCGGACCGACTGAAAAACGTCATCCACAACATTCCGCTGTCTACGTCCTGCACCTTCTCCGCCATGACCGGCGCAGAGGTTTATCTGAAGTACGAAAACCAGCAGAAGACCGGCTCCTTTAAGGTGCGCGGTGCTTACAATAAGATTATGAAGCGCTTCGCTGAGGGCGACCTGCACGCTGTTGTTGCGTCCTCTGCGGGCAACCATGCACAGGGCGTTGCCTTTGCGGCAACCGCTGCCGGTGTAAAATCCACCATCGTTATGCCGCGTTCCGCGCCGATCGCCAAGGTTTCCGCAACCCAGGGCTACGGTGCCGAGGTAGTTCTGGCGGGCAACATTTACGATGAAGCCTATGCCAAGGCATGCGAGATCTGCGAGGAGACCGGCGCAGAGTTCATCCACCCGTTTGACGATGAGGATGTTATGGCGGGTCAGGGCACCATCGCGCTGGAAATCCTGCGCGACCTGCCGGGCGTTGACATGATCTTCGTTCCGGCCGGCGGCGGCGGACTGATCTCCGGCGTGGCTGCCTGCGCAAAGCAGATCAACCCGCGCATCCAGATCATCGGCGTACAGGCTGAGGGCGCACCGGCAATCGCAAATTCGTTCCGCACCGGTGAGCGCATTCCGTCCGATACCGTGCACACCATCGCTGACGGTATTGCCGTAAAGACCCCGGGCGAAAAGACCTTTGAGTATATCAAGAAGTATGTGGACCGCGTTGTCACGGTTTCTGATGATGAGATTGCTTCCGCTGTTCTGCTGCTGCTCGAGCGCTGCAAGCAGGTCGTTGAGACCTCGGGTGCGGCTCCGCTTGCGGCTGTACTCAACAACAAGGTGGATGTAAAGGGCAAAAAGGTCGTATGCGTGCTGTCCGGCGGCAATATCGACGTATCCTTTATTCACAAGATTGTGGAAAAGGGCCTGATTACCCGCTGCCGTCAGCTGAAGTTCTCTGTGCTCATGCCGGATGCACCGGGCGCACTCGAGCATTTCTCGCACATCGTTGCACAGCAGAATGCCAATATCATCCTGTTCCAGCATGACCGCGTACAGACGGACCTCGAGATCGGCGAGGCGATTATCCATGTCGTCTGTGAGGTCGGCGGCGTTGACCACGCCAAGCGCCTCATCGACACCCTCACCGATGATGGCTATAAGGTGTTTACTTCGCAGATTTGATAAAAATGCAATGAAATTACAGCGTTCCGCTTGGATAGAGCGGGACGCTGTTCTTTTTTTCGGAATAACGGAGGATGGAAAATGAACGCTGTGGTTTAACCTTCTTCGCATTGCGATATCACCGTATGAAATGTATACCCCAGGATACCTTCTCTTGAGGCTATGCCGCAATTTTCCATTCTTCATTTTCAATTATGCCTGCCTCCTCACTCCTGCCTGAATCAATGACAAATGTAATATTGACAAATAAATAACGATGTGCTATTATCTCAGCGTGATAAGGAATGAAAAAACAGGTGGACGTTTTATCGCATTATTTGCCTTAAAACGGATAGAATAATAAAACCACGCATACAGTCAATCGCAGAAAGGAAGCATTACGCTATGGCAGCACACATCAACGACGAAATGCTGAACAAAATGGACGCATACTGGCGGGCGGCAAATTATCTTGCAGCCGGTCAGCTTTACCTGCTCGACAACCCGCTCCTGAAGGAGCCGCTGAAGCCCGAGCACATCAAGAAGAAGATCGTCGGCCACTGGGGCACGGTGCCCGGTCAGAACCTGATTTATGTTCACCTGAACCGTATCATCAAGCAGTATAATCTGGATATGATCCTGCTGTCCGGCCCGGGTCACGGCGGCAACTTCTTTGTGGCGAACACCTACCTCGAGGGCACTTACAGCGAGGTTTACCCGAACATCAGCGAGGACACCGAGGGCATGAAGCGCCTGTTCAAGCAGTTCTCGTTCCCGGGCGGCATTGCCAGCCACGTTGCCCCGGAGACCCCGGGCTCCATCCACGAGGGCGGCGAGCTTGGTTATTCTCTGGCGCACGGCTTCGGTGCAGTGCTGGATAACCCCGACCTGATCGCAACCGTAGTTGTCGGTGACGGCGAGGCGGAGACCGGCCCGCTGGCAACCTCGTGGCACGGCAACAAGTTCCTCAATCCGGTGACGGACGGCGTTGTTCTGCCAATCCTGCACCTGAACGGCTACAAAATCTCCAACCCGACCCTGCTGTCGCGTATTCCTGAAGAGGAACTGCGCAAAATGCTCGAGGGCTGCGGCTGGAAGCCGTATTTCGTCGAGGGCGATGAGCCGATGAAGGTACACCGCGCACTGGCGGACACGCTCGACACCGTAACCGAGGAAATCCTCGCCATCCGCAAGCATGCGCGCGAGACCGGCGACACGACCCGTCCGATCTACCCGATGATCGTGCTGCGCACCCCGAAGGGCTGGACCGGCCCGAAGAACGTGGACGGCAAGCAGATCGAGGGCAGCTTCCGCGCGCATCAGGTGCCGCTGATGATGGACAGCCCGGAGCACCTGCCCATGCTCGAGCAGTGGCTGCGCAGCTACCATCCGGAGGAGCTGTTCGACGAAAACGGCAAGCTGATTCCCGAACTCAAGGCACTGGCGCCGACCGGCGAGCACCGCATCGGCGCAAACCCGCACGCCAACGGCGGTCTGCTCATGCACCAGCTGCGCCTGCCGGATTTCCGTGATTACGGACTGAATGTTCCGGCTCCGGGCAGTGTTGAGGGTCAGGATATGATCGAGCTTGGCGCTTATGTCCGCGATGTCATCAAGCTGAACATGGACAGCCGCAACTTCCGCGTATTCGGCCCGGACGAGACCATGTCCAACCGCCTGAGCCACATTTTCGAGGTCACCGACCGCGAGTGGAACGCCGAGCGTCTGGACACCGACGAATTCCTGTCCGCAAGCGGCCGCGTGATGGACGGCATGCTGTCCGAGCACATGTGCGAGGGCTGGCTCGAGGGCTATCTGCTGACCGGCCGTCACGGCTTTTTCGCAAGCTATGAGGCGTTCATCCGCATTATCGACTCGATGGCGGCACAGCACGCCAAGTGGCTCAAGGTCTGCAACGGCCTGCCGTGGCGTCAGCCGATCGCGTCGCTCAACCTGATTCTGGCTTCCAACGTATGGCAGCAGGATCACAACGGCTTTACCCATCAGGACCCGGGCTTCCTTGACCACATCGCCAACAAAAAGGCGGATGTTGTCCGTCTGTACCTGCCGCCCGATGCAAACTGCCTGCTCAGCTGCTTCGATCACTGCATCAAGAGCCGCAACTATGTCAACGTCATCGTGGCTTCCAAGCATCCGCGTCCGCAGTGGCTGACCATGGAGCAGGCTGTGCAGCACTGCACCCAGGGCATCGGCATCTGGGAGTGGGCGTCCAACGATCAGGGCGCAGAGCCGGACGTTGTTATGGCGTGCTGCGGCGAGACGCCGACGCTCGAAACGCTGGCTGCCGTATCCATCCTGCGGGAAGAGCTGCCCGAACTCAAGGTTCGCGTTGTCAACGTGGTTGACCTGATGAAGCTGCAGCCCGAGCGGGAGCATCCGCACGGCCTGTCCGACTCCGAGTACGACATGCTGTTCACCAAGGATAAGCCGATCATCTTCGCCTTCCACGGCTACCCGACGCTCGTCCATGAGCTGACCTACCGCCGTCATAACCGCAACCTGCACGTTCGCGGCTACAGGGAGGAGGGCACCATCACCACGCCGTTCGATATGCGCGTGCAGAATGATATCGACCGCTTCCATCTCGTCAAGGACGTTCTGCTGCGCCTGCCGCAGCTTGGCAACCGCGGCGCGTACCTCTATCAGAAGATGAGCGATAAGCTGGTGCAGCATCAGCAGTATATCACCGAGTACGGTGAGGATATGCCGGAAGTCCGCGAGTGGAAATGGAAATAATAGAGAATTGAAAATGGAAAATGGAGAATGACCGTGAAGGGATGGTTCTCCGCAGGGCGCACATTGTGCGCCCTTTTCCTTTGCAACGATAAATCATGTTCATACCGACAAATAACTGCACAAACATTACCGTAGGGTGCGACGACCTCGGCGCACCGTAGTAAACGATTTGCACACATTTAATCGTAGGGGCGGCCATTGGCCGCCCACACAACGCTAAATCATTACCAAACTCCTACCTCCTCACTCCTACCTCCTACCTTGCATATGCTCTTCACTCTCAACTCTCCACTCTTCACTCTACTGCACACAAAAAGAACCCGAAACTCTCGTTTCGGGTTCTTTTATCTTACTCCAGCTCAAACGCTCCGGTATAGAGCTGATAATATTTGCCGTGTTCCGCGATCAGCTGCTCATGATTGCCGCGCTCGATGATATGACCGAGCTGCAGCACCATAATAACGTCTGCGTTTTGAATCGTGGACAGGCGGTGCGCGATAACGAACACCGTACGTCCGTACATGAGGCCGTCCATGCCGGCCTGCACGATGGACTCCGTGCGGGTATCAATCGAGCTGGTCGCCTCATCGAGGATCATAACCGGCGGATCGGCAACCGCCGCACGCGCGATGGAAAGCAGCTGGCACTGACCCTGCGACAGACTGCCGCCGTCGCCGTCGATGACGGTATCGTAGCCGTCCGGCAGTCGGCGGATGAAGTCGTCCGCATTGGCAAGCTGCGCCGCAGCCATGACTTCCTCGTCGGTCGCATCCAGACGACCGTAGCGGATATTATCGCGGATGGTGCCGGTAAACAGGTTGGTATCCTGCAGAACGATACCGAGCGAGCGGCGGAGGTCCGCCTTTTTGATCTTATTGATATTGATGCCGTCGTAGCGGATCTTGCCGTCCGCGAGGTCGTAGAAACGGTTGATCAGGTTGGTGATGGTCGTCTTGCCCGCGCCCGTTGCGCCGACGAACGCGACCTTCTGACCGGGCTCAGCATACAGCGTGATGTCGTGCAGAACGATCTTATCCGGGTTATAACCGAAATCCACATCGAAGAAGCGGACATCGCCGCGGACCTGCGTGTAGGTGGTGGTGCCGTCCTCGTGCGGGTGCTTCCACGCCCAGATGTTGGTCTTTTCCGGGGTTTCAGCGAGTTCGCCGTTCTTATCGTACTTGGCGTTAACGAGAGTAACGTAGCCGTTGTCTACCTCAGGCTCCTCGTCCATCAGCTCAAAGATACGCTCGGCACCGGCAAGCGCCATAACGATGGAGTTGAACTGCTGCGAGATCTGCGTTACCGGCTGGGTGAACGACTTGGTCAGCTGCAGGAAGGACGCGATAACGCCGATGGTGATGCTGTTTCCGACCACGCCGGACAGCGCCAGCGCGCCGCCGACGACCGCGACCAGAACGTACAGCAGGTTGCCGATGTTCATCATGATCGGCATGAGGATGTTTGCGAAGGTATTCGCGCTCGCAGCATTCTCGCGCAGCTCATCGTTGAGCGCATCGAACTGCTCCTTGCACTTTTCCTCGTGGCAGAACACCTTGATGACCTTCTGACCGTTGATCATCTCCTCGATATAGCCGTTGACCCTGCCGAGCGACTTCTGCTGCTCGAGGAAGTACTTCGCGGACTGACCGCCCAGCTTCTTTACCACCTTGAGCATGACGCACACGCCGAGCAGTACGAACAGCGTCAGCCATACATTCGTCACCAGCATGCCGATGAACACCGAGATAATGGTCATCGCCGAGGAGAACATCTGCGGCACGGACTGGCTGAGCATCTGCTGCAGCGTATCGGTATCGTTGGTGAAATGGCTCATCAGATCGCCGTGGGTATGCGTATCGAAGTAGCGAATCGGCAGCTTCTGCATGTGCGCGAACATTTCGTCACGCACCTTTTTGAGCACGCCCTGCGAAATGCTGACCATCAGCCAGTTGTAGATGAACGTAGTCGCAATGCCGATGAGATAGATCACCGCCATGCTCATCAGCGCATGCAGCAGACCGGTAAACACCGGAGATGCCTGCAGCAGCAGCGGAGAAATATAGTCGTCGATCAGGCTTTTGAGGAACATGGAGCCTGCCACGTTTGCCACAGCCGACAGAAGAATGCAGATCAGTACGACCACAAACTGTACGCCGTAGCCCTTCTGAATATATTTCATAAGACGTCCGAGCGTCTTTTTCGGATTTTTGCTGCGCTTGCCGCCCATCATGCCTCTGCGGCCGCCGGGTCCGCGCATCTGAGGTCTTGCCATTATTCCTCACCGCCCTTTCTGTTCTGCTGGTTGTAGATTTCCTGATAGATCGTGTTGGCGGCGAGCAGCTCATCGTGCGTGCCGACAGCCTGCACGGTGCCGCCGTCGAGAATGACGATCTGATCCGCATCCTGCACAGAGGAAACACGCTGTGCAATGATAATCTTGGTCGTGTCCGGGATTTCCTCCGCGAATGCCTTGCGGATGAGCGCATCCGTTTTGGTATCTACCGCACTGGTCGAGTCATCAAGAATGAGGATCTTCGGCTTTTTCAGCAGCGCACGCGCAATGCACAGGCGCTGCTTCTGACCGCCGGAAACATTCGAGCCGCCCTGCTCAATGTGGGTGTCGTACTTATCCGGCATCTGCTGGATGAATTCATCCGCCTGTGCCAGACGGCATACGCGCTCGAGCTCCTCGTCCGAGGCATTTTCGTCACCCCAGCGAAGGTTTTCCTTGATCGTGCCGGAGAACAGCACGTTCTTCTGGAGCACCATGGCAACCTGATCGCGCAGCGCCTCGATATCGTAATCGCGGACATCCACGCCGCCGACCTTGACCGTGCCGTGCGTGGTATCGTACAGGCGCGGAATCAGCTGCACAAGCGTAGACTTCGCAGAACCGGTGCCGCCGAGAATACCGACGGTCTGACCGGCCTTGATATGCAGGTTGACGTTTTTGAGCGCCAGCTTGCGCTCATCGCCCTTGTAGCTGAAGGAAACGTCATCGAACTCGATCGCGCCGTCCTTGACCTCGTGAATCGGGTTTGCAGGATTGTGCAGGTCGGGCTGCTCATCGAGGATTTCGGCAACACGCTCTGCACTTGCCTTGGCCATGGTAATCATAACGAAAACCATCGCTACCATCATCAGACTCATCAGGATCTGCATCGCGTAGGAGAACATGCTGGTCAGCTCGCCGGTGGTCATCGAGCCGCCGACGATCAGACGCGCGCCGAACCACGAAATGAGCAGCATGCACGCGTACATGCAGAACTGCATCAGCGGCATAACGCCTGCCATGGTCTTCTGCGCCTTGGAGAACGTGCGGTACAGCATGCCGGAAACGCCCTCGAACTTTTCAGTCTCGTGGTCCTCACGCACATAGGTCTTAACAACGCGGATGCCGCGCACATTTTCCTGTACAACCGTGTTCATGCGGTCGTAGATTTTGAATGCGCGCTCAAAGACCGGACCGACAACCTTCATCAGGATGCCCATGCCGATTGCCAGAATCGGCAGTACCGCGAGGAATACGAGCGCCATCCTGCTGTTGATCTTCATCGCCATGAACAGCGCAAAGACCAGCATGACCGGGCAGCGCACCGCAATGCGGGTGCACATCTGAAAGGCGTTCTGTACGTTGGTAACATCGGTGGTCAGACGGGTGACGATTGAACCGGTGGAGAATTTATCAATGTTGGAAAACGAGAAATTCTGCACATTGTAGTACATATCGTGACGCAGATTGCGGGCAAAGCCGGTTGAGGCTCTCGCCGCAAAGGTGCCGGCCGCCGCGCCGAACACCAGCGCGAGCATGGCGCACAGCACAAGGATGATGCCGTATTTCCAAATGGCGGCCATATCCTGCCCGTCAATGCCCTTGTCGATCAGCAGCGCCATAACCATCGGAATGATGACCTCCATCACGACCTCAAGCACAACGAAAAACGGCGTGAGCAGTGCGTCCTTTTTGAACTCACGCACACTTTTCAGCAGTCGTTTTATCATTATTTCTGTCCCTCCCTGCACATATTGCATTGGTACTGCTCCAGATTGGAGCGGATTTTTTCACAGACCGCAAACCAGCCCTTCAGCTCGTCCTCGGTGATGCCCTGCCGCAGAAGCTGTTCCATCTGCTGCATGCGCTCAGTAATGTATTCATCCATTGCACGCGCCTGCTCGGTCAGCACCAGACGTTTCAGGCGGCCGTCATGCTCCACCGGCTCACGGCGGATAATGCCGTGCTGCTCCATCAGCTGCAGTATGCCCGTTGCGGTCGAGCGGCGCATCTGGAACACGCTTTCCAGATCCTTCTGGAAAATATCACCTTGCTTTTCATGCATAATCAGGTGATGGACGATCATCGCCTGCATACCGGTCACATTCGATGCATTCGCAGTCTTTTCGGTCATACACGCCATCTGCCGCCGAAGCAGATTATGCAGCATGCCGATTTCTGCACCGATGCGGTCGTTCGAGTGAGCGCAGCATTCATTATGGTCACAGCAATTCATTGTTAGCCTCCTTACTGTTAGCTTGCTAACATATTATACACCGTCACTCGGCAATGTCAACGGGTTTCACGAAATGTTCACATTTCGGGGAGTGGCCGCTTGAGAAGCGAGAGGAATCTCACCTGCCCGGCGGGGGGCGCCGTACCCACGGCGGGGGCAAGAGGGTAGACACCAATGGTTTCTACCCTCTTAACTCCCACTTCCTTTTGTTTCTTAGTCTGGCGCAGACCAGAGACCGGCGACCGCTGCAAAATGGGGAACGGCAGTCGGGTTACCGCAGCGTGTCTTTCTCCGCCTTTTCGCATTTCACAGACAGCTTACTGCTACACATATGGTTAAATCTACGCAGGGTGCGGCATGACAGTGCCGCACAAGTCTTTAACGCGTTATATTGTAAGACGGGGTGACCTCACCCCGCCGTTTTTTACGATTTGCTGCCATTTACATACGACGGGATGGGGTCATCCCGCCCTACAAGATAGATTCTGCAACGGATGAAATCCGCAGGTGCCATGCACAACAACGTGCAAACGAGTTGCGCAACACTGTTATGTTGCGCCTGCGGAAATTGAACCGCCTGTGTAGCAGTACGAATACAGCTTGAGCGATGAAGGTGGAGAAATGGGCGGACACATTGGTCCGCCCCTACGGAAGATGAGCAGTACAGCCGTTCCCCCTGGCGAGTCGCCGTTCTCCGATTTTCGCCGTGCTCTCCCAAGGGAAACGGGAGTCAAGAGGGTAGAAACCGCAGGTGTCTACCCTCTTGCCCTCTCGGCGCGGGTACGCCGTCCCCAGCGGACAGCGAAATGTTTCGGAACTGAAACCTTACTCATCTTGACAAGCTCTGGTCCGGAACGTAAAATATAGGTAATAAGGTAAGGCAGAATGTCCGCATTCTGCAACTGTCAAAAAGGGGATAGTATTTTGAAGTTGACAAAACGCATTTTCAGCGGTCTGCTGGCCGCCATGATGCTGTTCACCACTGCTTTTGCCGTAAATGATTCGGCGACCACCAAGGCTGCAAACGCGCTGACGTTTGCGTTCAAGCCGATCACCGGCAGCGAGTACGACAGCACTGCTCTCCAGACCGATCTGGCAGCAGCGCAGAAGACCATCTCACAGCGCATGCAGCTTGAGGGTCTGACCGGCGCGTCTGCCGCCGTTTCCGGCGATGTGATCACCGTTTCCATTCCGAAAACAGCTACCGGCAACACTGCCGCTTACTGGGCCGCTCGTCTGGGCGACCGCCGTCTGTGCAGTGTGACCGACTTTCTGAACGAGGAGTGTCAGTTCGACCGTGCAGATTTTGCCTCTGCCAAGGCAACCACCGAGAACGGCGCAGAAGCCGTTGAGATCGACCTGACCGACTCCGGCAAGACCAAGCTGACCGAGGCCCACAACAAGGTAAAGGCATACCTTGCGGACAGCAAGAACGACGCTGACAAGGCGCAGTGGCTCACCTTCCACTGGGGCACCACCACCTTCCGCATGCTGGTGGACGACAGCTTCTCCGACAGCAAGCTGGTGATCGGCGGCGATTCCGATCCGCTGCGTGCCGGTGCATCCAAGTACATGCCGCAGTATCTGATGCTCGATCCGCTCCCGTTTGCACTGGAGCAGACCGCCGTTCCGACGACCACCGAACCGACGACTCCGACCACTCCCACCGAACCCACGACTCCGACTGACCCGACCACACCTTCCGAGCCGACGACCACCGATTTCCCGGATATCGACGGTCACTGGGCTGCCGCTTCGCTGCGCAAGGGTGTTGAGTTGGGTCTTCTGAAGGGTATCAACGGCAAAATTATGCCGAATAACTCGGTCAAGCGTTCCGAAGCTATCGTTATCCTCAACCGTGCGCTTGGCGCAACGCAGGCCGATAGTGTATCCGGTCTGGCTGCCAGCCAGCAGTCCGCATGGTACAGCGAGGATCTGGGCAAGGCCATCCACCTCGGCCTGATTACCGCAAACGACAACCGCAGCTTTGACACTGCAGCTACCCGTGCCGAGGCTTTCGTGCTGATGGCTCGTGCGTTCGCGTACGACCGCGCAGAGACCGCTGCCGATGAGCTGAGCAGCTTCACCGATACCTCCTCCATGACCACCGAGCAGAAGCAGGCAGCTGCCGCTCTGATCGGCCAGGGCGTTGTAAACGGTACTTCTGCTGCCAAGCTGTCTCCGTCGAACAAGCTGACCCGTGCACAGTTTGTCACCATGATCGTGCGCATTGCAGCTGCCACCAACGCAGACAGCGCACCGACCGAGCTGGCCGGCGGCACCGTACTCACCAATCCGAGCATCGCTCTGACCGGTGCTGTCGCAGACGGCGACTGGATCTTTGCCGCTCCCACGAATGAAATTTCGCTCGATTCCGTCAGCAGCTCGCACCGCATCGTCCTCAAGGGCGAGGAGCGCGCTGTACTGAATGCTACCAAGCAGACCAGCATCTCTACGCTTGCTGTTGACCCGGCAGGCACGGCTGATGTAAAGATGGACAGCACTTCGTCCGTAAACACGCTTGTTATCGCAGGCAAGGGCGGCTCCGTTGGCTACAGCGGCGCAGTCTCCAACATCGAGATCACCGCTTCCGGCCGCACGATCGTACTCGAAGGCATGACCTCGGATGCCATCACCATTACCGGCAGCAACAACACCATCCTGCTCAAGGGCAACGCGGATACCGTTTCCGTACTGCGCGGCTCCGGCAACCGCATCACGCTGTCCGGCACGGTCGGCACGATGGTTCTGGCCGGCAAGAACACCACGGTTGACGGCACCGGCAAGATCGGCACCTTAGACACCCGCATGGTCGGCTGCACGGTAACGGCTAAGGCCGATCACACGATCGACAACATCGATCCCGGTCTGGATGGTGTTCAGATCACGATGACCGTTCCGGATAAGGTTAAGGCCGGCGGCTCGCTGACTGCCAAGGTCAGCTTCTCCGGCGTAAAGGAAGGCGTTACCTGCACTGCAATCTGGTATCAGGACGGCTCCGCGATCAAGGGCTGCACGAACAACAGCTTCGAGCTGACCAACGGCAAGACCTCCAGCCACACCAGCACCTTCACCTTCACCAAGAATATGAAGACCAGCACGGCGATTGGCTTTAAGCTGCTCTACGACAACCCGTCCACTGGCGAAACCGAGCAGGTTTACGCCCAGAAGACCGTTCCGATCGAGAATTACTCTGCCGAGTGGTATGCACAGCGCGATGCTGCCGCTATCCTCAAGCAGGTATCCTCGGTTTACCGCGGCAACTACACCACGTCCTACGCGGCCAACAACGATTACTCCAAGACCACCAAGGAGGTCTGGATCAACGCCAAGGGCTACTCCAGCAACACCAATTATCTGGTCTGGATCAACCGCGCCTATCAGCATGTAAACGTATTCACCGGCTCCAAGGGCAACTGGAAGCTGACCAAGAGCTTTATCGTCGGCACCGGTGCTGCCTCCACCCCGACTCCGGTCGGCGTGACCACCGTCAGCTACAAGCTGAAGGCAGGCTGGACCACCGGTACTTACACGGTTCGTCCGGTTGTAGGCTTCTACCCGGGCACCGGCTACGCGTTCCACTCCCGCCTGTGCTATCCCGGCACCGATACCGAATACGACTTCAGCAGCGGCTATCCGGTTTCGCACGGCTGTGTACGCATGAAGCACAACGACATCAACTGGATTTACAACAACGTACCGATCGGTTCGACTGTCGTAATCTACTAAACCGCAGCTGCAAACACCGATATTCTCCGTTTTTCCGGAGAGTATCGGTGTTTTTTTGCCGCAAAACAGTGTGTACATCATCAACATTCTGTCCTGCATCGCAACGATAAATTCTCACCATGATAATGCAATTCGTCATTTTATACGCATTTTTCGCAAATGTAATTGGTTATCGTTGTGACATTTTAATGTTGACACCGACAACATCGGGGACTATAATAAACCCATCACAACAAACAACGAGGTGAGCAAATGGCCGATCAGTATCATCACGGAAATCTCAAAAGCAAGCTGCTGGAGGAGGCGGTCACGCTGATCTCGCAGGACGGCCTTGAAAATCTTTCTCTCCGGCGGCTGGCAACGCAGTGCGGCGTGAGTCACAACGCCATCTACCGCCACTTTGACAGCAAGGAGCGCCTGATCGACGCCTGCCGTGCCTACGTCATGCAGGAGCTGACGCGCACACTCGAGCTGACGCTCAGCGGTCTGGACGAAAGCCTGCCGCAGACCATGGAGCAGCTCGGCACCGCCTATCTGGATTTTTACATGCGCAACCCGACGTATTTCAGCGCGTATTTCCGCAATGCATCCCAGAAGCTGACGTTCTCACTTGAGCCGATCGAGGGCAACTACCCGCCGTTTTCCGTTTTCCGCCGTGTGGCTGTCGCTATCGCGGAAAAGCAAGGCATTCCGCAGGATGAGGCACGATGGCGGCTTCTGCGCTACTGGACGATGCTCAACGGCATGTTCGCCATGTGGATTTCCTCCAACGTGGAACTGCCCGAAAACTGGAAAACCTGTCTGAAAAACGAATTTTAAGGAGCGTTTACGATATGAAACAGATCATTCTTACGGGCGACCGCCCGACCGGCAACCTGCATGTCGGCCACTACGTCGGCTCACTGGCCGAGCGCGTGAAGCTGCAGAATTCTGGAAAATATGACGAAATTTACATCATGATTGCGGATGCACAGGCGCTGACCGACAACGCCGAGCACCCGGAGCGCGTGCGCCAGAACATTATGAAGGTCGCGCTGGACTATCTTGCGGTCGGCATTGATCCGGAAAAGACGAATATCTTCATCCAGTCCATGGTGCCGCAGCTGACCGAGCTGACGTTCTACTACATGAATCTTGTCACGGTGTCCCGTGTACAGCGCAACCCTACCGTTAAGGCAGAGATCCAGATGCGCAACTTTGAAGCCAGCATTCCGGTCGGTTTTTTCTGCTATCCGATCAGTCAGGCGGCGGACATCACCGCATTCAACGCTACGGCTGTTCCGGTCGGCGAGGACCAGGAGCCGATGCTCGAGCAGTGCCGCGAAATCGTGCACAAGTTCAACACGGTTTACGGCGAAACGCTGACGATGCCGCAGATTGTTCTTCCGTCCAACAACGCCTGCATGCGTCTGCCCGGCACGGACGGCAAGGCGAAGATGAGCAAGTCGCTTGGCAACTGCATCTACCTTGCGGATCCGGAGGAGGTCGTTCGTGAGAAGATCATGTCCATGTACACCGATCCGGACCACATCCGCGTGCAGGATCCCGGCAAGCTGGAGGGCAATACCGTGTTCACCTATCTGGATGCGTTCTGCCGGCCGGAGCACTTCGCAGAATTCCTGCCGGACTACCAGAACCTTGACGAGCTGAAAGCGCACTACCAACGCGGCGGACTCGGCGATGTGAAGGTAAAGAAGTTCCTGAACAACGTCATGCAGTCGCTGCTGTCGCCCATGCGTGAGCGCCGTGCGCAGTGGGAGAGTCGCCTGCCTGAAGTCTACGAGATTCTCAAGAAGGGCAGCGAAATCGCCGCTGAGACCGCTCAGGGTACGCTCGATCGAGTCCGCCACGCGATGAAAATCGACTATTTTACCGATAACGGTCTGCTCAAGTAAAAACAGCAAAATAAAGGACGAACCGCTTGGTTCGTCCTCTATTTTTACACTTTCGGGATTTGTTGGGTCACGCAGTGGATATTGCCGCCGCCAATCAGAATATCGCGGGCAGCAATCGCAACCACCTTACGGGTCGGGAAAAGCTCCTGCAGGATGGCCTGCGCCTTTTCATCCATTGGGTCACCGAAGGCAGGCATGACAACAGCCTCGTTCGCAATGTAGAAGTTGACGTAGCTTGCCGCCAGACGCTCTCCCGGGGTACGGGTCGGCTCGCCGTCGCACAGGTCAAGGCCGTCGCACTCCTCTGCGGTGATGGTCACCGGCTTGGGCAGCGGCAGCTTGTGCACCTTGATCCTGCGGCCCTTGGCATCGGTCTCGGCTTCCAGTTCATCCAGACTCGCCTTGGAAAGCGCATACTGCGGGTCGGTCTCGTCGTCCGTCCACGCGAGCACAACCTCGCCCGGAGCCGTGAAAGCACATACGTTGTCAACGTGCTCGTTGGTCTCGTCGTTGTAAATACCGCGCGGCAGCCAGATCACCTTGGAAACGCCCAGATAATCACACAAAACCTGCTCAATTTGAGTCTTTGTGAGATCGGGATTGCGTCCCGCGCTCAGCAGGCAGGCTTCGGTGACGAGCGCGGTGCCCTCGCCGTCCGAGTGGATGGAGCCACCCTCGCAAATGAAATCGCGTTTGTCGTATACGTCGTTGTTCAGCAGGTCGCAGAACTTGCGCGCCACACGGTTGTCCTTCTCCCACGAGGGATACAGGCCGTCCACATCGCCGCCCCACGCGTTAAACCCCCAGTCGATGCCGCGGCGCTCTCCCCTGCCGTTGATAACAAAGGTCGGGCCAACGTCACGCGCCCACGCATCGTCAGTCTCCATCACGACCAGACGAACGCGGTCGGGCAGCTGCGCACGCGCGTTGTCATACTGCCCTTCCGAGCAGAGCACGGTCATGCTTTCGCTTTCGGAAATCGTCTCGATCACACGCAGAAAGGCTTTCCGGGCCGCATAGGCGCCGTACTGCCAGCTGTCGGCGCGTTCCGGCCAGATCATCAGGCAGCCCTCATGCGGTGCAAACTCCGCAGGCATATAAAACCCGTCCTGCGCGGGTGTAGTGTGCAAAATTTTCATGGTATCTCTCCTGTTCGGTGGTACATCAAGAGTACAACATTTTGATGGAATTTGCAATGGTCGCAGGCGGTTTGAAATGAAAAATTGAGAATGGAGAATGGAAAATGAACGTAATATTGAACGGTATGCGGGCGGTCGCCGGCCGTCCCTGCGATTCCACGATTGCCGAGAACGCCATTCCGACCTGATAAATACACCGATTTTCCCCTCACCTGCATTCTCCATTCTCCATTTTCCATTCTCAATTATTCAACTTTCCCTTTATCATCCCCGCAGAATATGGTACACTTAAAATGTATCAACCCATTTCCAAAGGAGAGGTGCATACCATGCATTACGCTTACACCTATACATACACACCGCTTTTCTCAATGATTTTGCCGATTCTGGCGCTTTTACTGATTCTTGCGGGCGGCATCGCGCTGTACACGCTGTTTGTCCGCAAGCCGAATCACTACCACGGTGCAGCGGCAAAGCTGCATGATTTTCTCAATTTCCGGCACGCGTACACCGAGGGTCTGCTGAAAATCCTATACTGCATGACGGTCGCTGCGCTGGCTGTTTACAGCGTTATTCTGCTGTTTTTCCACTTTTTCTGGGCGATCCTGCTGTTTATCGTCGGAAATATTGCTGCACGGCTCGGCTATGAATTTATTATGATGCTGTTCAGCATGCACCGCACCCTGCGCAGCATTGACCGCAAAATGCCCGAGCCGCAGCCGTTCGAGCAGCCGGCTCCCGCATCGCAGCCCGAGCCGCAGAATACACCGGAAAATCCGCTCCCGCCCGATCAGCCGTAACACAAGCTGCTGTTTCCGCTTGAAATTTGTTCAACGCAGATTGCAAAAACACGCAAGTCATGATAAAATAGATATACTATTACAGAATTTCGCGGCAGGACCAACCCATGTGCTGCCCTACAGAAAAGTGTATCTTAGAAAAAGGAGGTCCGTGCATTGAAAATTCAGGAAAGCGCGGAAAACTACCTGGAAGCCATCCTGGTTCTGACGCAGAAAAATGGACAGGTGCGCTCGATCGACGTCGCGCACTACACCGGCTTTTCCAAGCCGAGCATCAGCCGTGCCGTTGGCCTGCTGCGCGATAACGGTTACGTTTCCATCGACCAGAACGGTCTGCTGGGGCTGACCGAATCCGGCATGCAGATTGCCTCCAGCATTTACGAGCGCCACACCGTGCTCACCGCGTTCCTCACCGCTCTCGGCGTGGACGCTGAGACCGCCGCTGAGGATGCGTGCCGCATCGAGCATGTGCTGAGCGAGGAAACCTTCGACAAGCTCAAGCAGCATGCGAAGGCGTACATCGACGCACAGGGTAAATAAGACCCGTTGAAAATCCTGCCTGAAAAGGCAGGATTTTTTATATCAAATTTTATCGAACAAATTTTCGATAAAATCATTGCATTCAAATCGGCACCCTGTTATAATGGGTGTATCGAATCCGAATACACCGCCGCTCTGCGGCTTGCATATTTGTAACTTTTTCAGGAGGAAATGCTATCATGGCTACCAAAAAGCAGTTGGAACCGGTCGCTCCTGCGGCTGATAAGAAGAAAGCACTTGCCGCTGCGCTCGGTCAGATCGAAAAGCAGTTCGGCAAAGGCTCGGTTATGCGTCTGGGCGAAAACACCGGCATGAATATCGAACACATCCCGACCGGCTCGATCGGTCTGGATCTCGCGCTCGGCATCGGCGGTCTGCCGCGCGGCCGAATCATTGAGATCTACGGACCGGAATCCTCCGGTAAGACCACGGTTGCGCTGCACAGCGTTGCAGAGGCGCAGAAGCTGGGCGGCACGGCTGCGTTTATCGACGCCGAGCACGCGCTCGACCCGGTTTACGCCAAGGCACTCGGCGTTGACATTGACAGCCTGCTGGTCTCCCAGCCGGACACCGGTGAGCAGGGTCTGGACATTGCGGAAGCGCTTGTGCGCTCGGGCGCGATCGATATCGTGGTTATCGACTCGGTTGCCGCGCTGACGCCGCGCGCCGAAATCGAAGGCGAAATGGGCGATTCCTTCGTTGGTCTGCATGCCCGCATGATGAGTCAGGCGATGCGAAAGCTGGCCGGCTCGATCGCCAAGAGCCAGTGTGTAGCCATCTTTATCAACCAGCTGCGTGAGAAGGTCGGCGTCATTTACGGCAATCCGGAGGTCACCACCGGCGGCCGTGCGCTCAAGTTCTATGCGTCTGTCCGCATGGAGGTTCGCCGCGTGGAGCATCTGAAAAACGGCACCGAGCTGATCGGCAGCCACACCCGCGTAAAAGTTGTAAAAAACAAGGTCGCTCCCCCGTTCAAGCAGGCTGAGTTCGATATTATGTACGGCGAAGGCATTTCCCGCACGAGCGAGCTGGTCGATCTCGGCGTGGAATTCGGCATCCTCAACAAATCCGGCGCGTGGTTCTCCATGGGCGATACCCGTCTGGGTCAGGGCCGTGATGCTGCCAAGCAGTATTTCAAGGATCATCCGGACATCGCGGATGACGTACAGAAGCAGATCATGGAAAAGGTTGCCGAGGAGCGCAGCAAGTTGGCGCAGAGCCATGCGGCACGTCCTTCCGCTGCTGTGCCGACCGAGAAGGCCGAAAAGCCTGCGGATAAGGCACCGCGTCCGTCGTCCTCCAAGGCAGTCTCCATCGACGCGGACGATTTTGACGACCTCGACGAAGAATAATGAGCGAGGATAAATACCGCGCAGCCCTCGATATGGCGGCAAAACAGCTGTCTTACCGGGCGCTGAGTGCGAAAATGCTGCGCGACAAGCTGCTTGCCAAGGGGCATGATGAGGAAGCCGCCGATTACGCGCTTGCGTGGCTGACCGAACGCAGTCTGCTGAACGATATGCTGTTCGCGGAAAGCGTTGTACGCGGCTACACGCGCAAGGGCTACGGTGCGGCACGCATCCGGCAGGAGCTGACCCGCCGCGGCATAGACCGCGACACCGCAGAAGCAGCTATGCAGACCTTCTCTCCGGATGAGGCGCAAATGCTGGCTCTGCTCGAAAAACGCCTGCACGGTGACGTTTCCGATCGAAAAGAGGTCGAAAAAGCCGTTGCGGCACTCCAGCGGCGCGGTTTTGCGTGGAATGATATCAAGCGCGCACTCGAAACCTACGGCAGTTCGCTGCCGGAGGAAGAATAACAAACATCCCGCTTTTTTGCAAGGAAAGCGGGATGTTTGATTTTATCGCGGTAAATCGCTTGCATGAATCCCGCGGTTGGAGTATCATAATAAGAGGAGAAAACTCTACCGGAAAGGAAGTATTTCCATGGAAACCAATAAAATTCCCGCCCGCGCAGATGTGCCCGCAAAGGACAAATGGGCGATTCAGGATCTGTTTGCGACCGACGATGACTGGCGTGCCGCGTTAGCGAAGGCCAAGGAGTTCATTCCGCGCATCACCGCATTCCGCGGCAGACTGGCTGAAAGCGGCGCTGCTCTGCTGTCTTTTTTCCGTCTGGATGATGAAATCAGCCTTGCATTTGACGCGCTCGTACACTACGCGCAGCGCCGCAGCGATGAGGACACCCGCGTCGCTGCCTATCAGGAGATGGTCAGCCAGGTGACGCGCTTCGCGGTCGAAATTCAGTCTGCCGCCGCGTTTGAGACCCCTGAGCTGCTTGCCATCAGCGATGAGGACATGAACCGTCTGTACGCCGAAGCACCCGAGTTGGAGCTGTACCGCCTGAATATCGACCGCATTCGCCGCCGCCGAGAGCATGTGCTGTCCGACAAGGAGGAGGCAATCCTCGCCGCTGCAGGCGAAATGGCCGCCAGCCCGGATGACATTTACTCCATGCTCAACGATGCCGACCTCAAATTCCCGGACGCAGTGGACAAGGATGGCAATAAACACCCCGTCACGCACGGCACGTTCATCCCGCTCATGCAGTCCTACGACCGCGTGCTGCGAAAGTCCGCATTCGATTCGCTGTACTCGGTTTACGGACAGTTCCGCAACACCTCGGCGGCAACGCTGTCCGCGCAGCTCAAGCAGCTGCTGTTCTTCGCGAATGTCCGCAAGTACCCCTCGACGCTGGATGCCGCCCTTGACGGCAATGAAGTGCCGACCGAGATTTACCGCAACCTGATTGACGCGGTGCACCGCTCGTTTGCGCCCATGTACCGCTATGTTGCACTGAGAAAGAAGCTGCTCGGCGTGGACGAACTGCACATGTACGACCTGTATGTGCCGGTCGTGGACGGCGTGGAAATGAAATTCACATTCGAGGAGGCCAAGGAGATCGCACTGAAGGCGCTTGCGCCGCTCGGTGAGGACTACCTGAATCTGCTCCGCGAAGGCTTTGCAAACGGTTGGATCGACGTGTACGAGAACGAGGGCAAGCGCTCGGGCGCGTACTCGGCAGGTGCGCGCGTACACCCGTATGTACTGCTCAACTTCAAGGGCACGCTCGACGACGTATTCACGCTCGTGCATGAGATGGGCCACTCCATCCACTCGTACCTGTCCAACAAGACCCAGCCGACCGCATACCAGGATTACGTTATCTTTGTTGCCGAGGTTGCATCCACCTGCAACGAAGCGCTGCTGATGGAGTACCTGCTGTCCGTCACGACCGATAAGAAGGAGCGCGCGTACCTCATCAACCACTTCCTTGAGCAGTTCCGCGGCACGCTGTACCGCCAGACCATGTTCGCCGAGTTCGAGCTTGCCGCCAACGAAATGACCCAGCGCGGCGAAGGCACGACTGCCGAAGCGCTCTGCGCGATGTACAAAAAGCTGAACGAACAGTATTTCGGACCGGAAATGAACGTAGACGAGGAGATTTCGCTTGAATGGGCGCGTATTCCGCACTTCTACTACGATTACTACGTTTACCAGTACGCGACCGGCTACGCCGCTGCCATTGCACTTTCGCGCCGCATTCTGCGGGAGGGTGAGGCGGCAGTCAAGGATTACCTCGGCTTCCTATCCGGCGGCTGCTCCGCCGACCCGATCACGCTGCTGCGCGGCGCGGGCGTGGATATGGCAAGTCCGAAGCCGATTGAGGACGCAACAAAGCTGTTTGATGAAATGATCTCTGAGATGGAAAAGATTCTGAATTGAGAACTGAGGATGAAAAATGGAGAATGACGTTTCTTTTTGCATTTTTCATTGTCTGCAACACTCGATTAAAGTAAAGAAAAGGCATTGCCGATTGAAGTGCCCCCCAAAGTTAGACAAAAATCCATCGTAAAAATTGTTCAAGCAACCGAAAGGGCTTGCTGTCTGTGAATTGCAGGCGGCAGGCCCTTTCGCTTTGCCTTGATCCTGCGATTGTTGTAGTAATCCAGATATTCAATGAGCTCCTGCTTAAAGTGTTCCATAGAGTGAAATTCCTGCAGATACAACAGCTCACTCGAGCCGGGGTGCGGATTTAAAAACCATCTATCAGGCCGCTGATGAGCAGAAGGCGCTGGCTGCCTTAGACCGTGTAATTGAAAAATGGACTCCGAAATACCCGAATTCCATGAAACGCTGGAAGGACAACTGGGATGCTGTTTCACCTATTTTTAGGTCTATAACTGCTTGTTCCTTTTTTTCTTGGGGAAATTTTACCATCGCCCCGCCAGAGATGCAATATTTTTTGCGGTTAGGAAATGCTTCGCTTAGCCAGCGTTTGAAAGTAGATTTACTCGGGTATCCCAATGCTTTGATAGTCACAATGATACTCTCGCCGTGTTCTTGATAATACTGCAGTGCACGTTTCTTTTCGCTTTCTGAAAACTTTGGTTCTCGCTTGCTGAAATTATGAAGATCTCCTGTGGATTCATATTCCTTTACCCATTTCACAAGCATATGACGATCTGGAAAACCAAGTTTTCTAATAACCGGAGCAACTCTACGGCCATATTTCTGATAGAGCTTTACCGCCATAATTCTTTGTTCGTATGTGTATATGCGAAGCCTCCTTAGACTTATTTAGTCCAAGATTTCGTCCGCATCCCCAATTGCTAAAGCTCAGATATTTTGACCGTATCATAGCACGCGCGAATACCCGCTTTATGGTGATGTCGGGAGGACAGTACGAACTAAAGCGCCGAAGAGAAGCGGAAAATAACCGCAGTCAGAGCGGGCTTGATCTTGACGTTATTGACCATTACAACGGCACAGAAAGAAGCGTAAAGACACTTTCTGGCGGCGAGTCTTTTAAGGCATCGCTTTCTCTTGCACTTGGCCTTTCTGATGAGATCCAAGCATCTGCTGGCGGCGTTAAACTTAATACAATGTTTGTAGATGAGGGTTTTGGCTCGCTCGATGAGGAGTCTATTGACCAAGCCATGAAAGCACTCCTGAGTCCGGTGGACGGAAATCGTCTTGTTGGTATCATATCTCACGTAGCTGATCTGAAAAACCGCATAGACAAACAAATCGTAGTCACAAAGGAAAAGAGCGGAGGAAGTAAAGCGCAGATTATCTCATAAGATATGGAGGCCGCTTATGATAAAGAAATAAAAGTGGGACTGCATCAACCAATGTCATTAAGTTTAGTGACGAAGACAATATGAGTATGGTATTTTTACGGGACGATCTCAATGCTGAAAACATCCGCGATGGGAATACACTGCCGGTCCGTCATCTGGATCACGCCGTTGACCGCGTCGATCCGCTTGACCGATCCGGTGACAGTCTGGTAGCT
>ERZ773216.1791-NODE-1791-length-23814-cov-6.519929_pt1 | contig 23814 bp, 18 predicted proteins | sample MGYA00511259_ERZ773216 | MGnify/ENA primary metagenome ERZ773216 (study PRJEB29015, sample SAMEA2737764) | human gut metagenome | biome: human gut; feature: human-associated habitat; material: faeces | place: China | collected 2012 ... | reverse complement strand
AGGGAATTGACGGGATTAAGAAAAGGGTTTGCTGGCAGGCAAAGCAATTTTTTCTGAGAGGGAAGAAGAGAAGAGTCCGGGAGGGGGCGATTTTGTTTGAAGTCTTACAGGCGGGCTGGAGGATGGTGGGATGATGAGGGAAGGTTAGGCGGCTTTGGGACGGTTTTATTTAGGAAAAGATTTCAAAAAGGACTTGCTATTTCTATAGGAATTGGGTACAATAACCTTAAGGTTGATTATTATTTAACAATCCATGACTGTTCAACGTGAACAATCACATCATTTTCTAGGAGGAAAAGAAAAATGGCAGTTAAAGTTGCGATTAATGGTTTTGGCCGTATTGGCCGTCTTGCATTCAGACAGATGTTTGGCGCAGAGGGATTCGAGATCGTTGCGATCAACGATTTAACCTCTCCGGAGATGCTCGCACACCTTTTAAAATATGACTCCACACAGGGCAGATACGCTCTTGCAGATACCGTATCTTACGGTGAAGATTCCATCACAGTTGATGGCAAAGAGATCAAGATCTACGCGAAAGCAAACGCAGCAGAGCTTCCGTGGGGCGAGATCGGTGTAGACGTTGTTCTTGAGTGCACAGGCTTCTACACATCCAAAGCAAAAGCACAGGCTCATATCGATGCAGGTGCTAAGCACGTTATCATCTCCGCTCCGGCAGGAAATGATCTTCCGACAATCGTTTACAATGTAAACCATGAGACATTAAGCAAAGATGACCACATCATCTCCGCTGCTTCCTGTACAACAAACTGCCTTGCTCCGATGGCAAAAGCATTAAACGATGCTTACCCGATCCAGTCCGGTATCATGTGCACAATCCACGCTTACACAGGCGACCAGATGACACTTGACGGACCGCAGAGAAAGGGCGATAAGAGAAGAAGCCGTGCAGCAGCGATCAACATCGTTCCGAACAGCACAGGTGCTGCAAAGGCAATCGGTCTTGTTATTCCGGAATTAAACGGCAAGCTCATCGGTTCCGCACAGCGTGTTCCGGTTCCGACTGGTTCCACTACTATTCTGACAGCCGTTGTTAAGAAAGCTGACGTTACTAAGGAAGCTATCAACGAGGCTATGAAGGCAGCTCAGACTGAGTCCTTCGGCTACAACGAGGATGAGATCGTTTCTTCCGATATCGTAGGTATCCGCTATGGTTCCCTGTTTGATTCTACACAGACTATGGTATCTCCGATCGGTGATGACTTATATCAGGTACAGGTTGTTTCCTGGTATGACAACGAGAACTCCTACACAAGCCAGATGGTTCGTACAATCAAATACTTCGCAGAGCTGGCATAATTTTATCGATTCGATAGAAAATCATAAGGATTCAAGATGGGTCCGGTCCTCGGTCGGGACCGGACCTGTTTTTTATTCTTTTATAATGTAAAGGAGACAGGATATGCTGAATAAAAAATCCGTGGATGATATCAATGTAAAGGGCAAACGCGTTCTGGTACGCTGTGATTTCAACGTACCGTTAAAAGAAGGAAAGATCACCGATGAAAACCGTCTGGTGGCAGCGCTTCCGACGATCAAAAAACTGATTGCGGACGGCGGAAAGGTAATTCTCTGCTCCCATCTTGGCAAACCGAAGGGAGAGCCGAAGCCGGAGCTGTCTCTGGCACCGGTAGCCGTTCGTCTGTCTGAACTTCTGGGACAGGAAGTGAAATTTGCAGCCGATCCGGAAGTGGTTGGACCGAACGCAAAGGCAGCCGTTGAGGCGATGAAGGATGGCGAGGTTGTTCTGCTTGAGAACACCCGTTACCGTGCCGAGGAAACCAAGAACGGTGAGGCGTTCAGCAAGGATCTGGCATCCCTGTGTGATGTCTATGTGGACGATGCATTTGGTACTGCACACCGCGCACACTGCTCAAACGTAGGCGTGACCCAGTATGTGGACACCGCAGTAGTTGGTTACCTGATGCAGAAAGAGATCGATTTCCTTGGAAATGCAGTGGATAACCCGGTTCGCCCGTTCGTTGCCATTTTAGGCGGCGCGAAGGTAGCCGATAAATTAAACGTTATCTCCAACCTGCTGGAGAAGTGCGACACGCTGATCATCGGCGGCGGCATGGCATTTACCTTCTTAAAAGCACAGGGCAAGGAGATTGGTAAATCCTTAGTCGATGATACAAAGTTAGATTATTGTCGTGAGATGGTAGAGAAGGCGGCGAAGCTTGGCAAGAAACTGCTCCTTCCGGTTGATGCAGCTGTAGCAGCATCCTTCCCGGATCCGATCGATGCACCGATCGAGGTACAGAATGTATCGGTTGACGCTATCCCGGCTGATACGATGGGACTTGACATAGGACCGGAAACTGCAAAGCTGTATGCAGACACCGTAAAATCTGCTAAGACAGTTGTATGGAACGGACCGATGGGTGTATTTGAGAACCCGACTCTGGCACAGGGTACAATCGCAGTTGCAAAAGCACTGGCAGACACCGAAGCAACCACGATCATCGGCGGCGGCGATTCTGCAGCAGCGGTCAACCAGCTTGGATTTGGCGACAAGATGACCCATATTTCTACCGGCGGCGGCGCTTCCCTGGAATTCTTAGAGGGAAAAGAGCTTCCGGGCGTAGCGGCAGCGAATAATAAATAAATGTTACTGTTTACAGGTAGGCACTTTTGGAACCGAAAGTGCCGTAAGAAAACGTGGTGGCAGCAGGAATTTGCCGTATTTAAATGCGAAGCCACGGCAAATTCCGTTACTGGGCACGTATGCGTGAACAGTAACAAATAAACAAACAGAAAAGAGGAATAGAATAGTCATGGCTAGAAGAAAGATCGTAGCAGGCAACTGGAAAATGAACATGACGCCGTCGGAGGCAGTAGCTCTGGTAGAGCTTCTGAAGCCGCTCGTTGTTTCGGAAGATGTAGACGTTGTATTCTGCGTACCGGCGATTGATATTATCCCGGTTGTAAAAGCGTGCGAGGGAACCAACATCGCAGTCGGCGCTGAAAATATGTATTTCGAGGAGAAAGGTGCTTACACCGGCGAGATTTCCCCGAATATGCTGACCGATGCAGGCGTCAAATACGTGATTATCGGACATTCCGAGCGCAGAGAATACTTTGCAGAGACCGATGAGACGGTCAATAAGAAGGTACTGAAAGCATTTGAGCACGGTCTGACCCCGATCATCTGCTGCGGCGAAACTCTGACCCAGAGAGAGCAGGGCATCACGCTTGACTGGATCCGCCAGCAGATCAAGATTGCATTCCAGAATGTAACCGCAGAGCAGGCAAAGACAGCTGTGATTGCATACGAGCCAATCTGGGCGATCGGTACCGGCAAGGTAGCGACCACCGAGCAGGCTGAGGAAGTGTGCGGCGCGATCCGTGCGTGCATCAAGGAAGTGTACGATGAGGCGACCGCAGAGGCGATCCGCATCCAGTACGGCGGTTCCGTATCCGCAGCATCGGCTCCGGAGCTGTTTGCACAGCCGGATATCGATGGCGGTCTGGTAGGCGGCGCATCCTTAAAGGCAGATTTTGGAAAGATTGTAAATTATAAATAAGAGATGGGTAAAAGGGGGCTGTCGCACGTGTGAGGCGTGGCAGTCCCCTTTTTGCCAGTAAAAAAAGAAGGTGAAGGTTTTGACCTGAAACAATCAAAATTGTTGGTTCATCCGATTGTTTCAGAAAAAACGGTTCATTTCATGGAAGGAAAGGAAGAAGAAAGAGATGAAAAAAAAGCCAACCGTATTAATGATTCTCGATGGATACGGCATGAGAGATACCTGTGAGCACAATGCCGTATGTGAGGCGAAGACACCGATCATGGATCAGCTGATGAGCCAGTGCCCGTTTGTGCGCGGCAATGCCAGCGGTCTGGCGGTCGGTCTGCCGGACGGACAGATGGGTAACTCGGAGGTTGGACATTTAAATATGGGTGCCGGACGTATCGTATACCAGGAGCTGACCCGTATCACGAAATCAATCGAGGATGGCGATTTCTTTGAAAATCCGGAATTTCTGGCAGCCGCAGACACCTGCAAGAAAAATGATTCCGCCCTGCATCTGTTCGGACTGGTATCAGACGGCGGCGTTCACAGCCATCTGACTCATTTATTCGGACTTCTGGAGTTCGCAAAACGTCAGGGACTTAAAAAAGTGTATGTGCACTGCTTCCTGGACGGACGTGATACACCGCCGACCTCCGGCAAGGAGTTCGTAGCAGAATTAGAGAAGAAGATGCAGCAGCTTGGCGTCGGCGAGGTGGCTTCCGTGATGGGACGCTACTATGCGATGGACCGTGATAAAAACTGGGATCGTGTCCAGAAAGCTTACGATGTGCTGACAAAGGCAGAGGGTGAGAAGGCAGAAAGTGCGTGTGCAGGCATTCAGGCATCCTATGATAAAGAGGTAAACGATGAGTTCGTCGTACCGTTCTATGTAGAGAAGGACGGCAAGCCGGTTGCCACGATTCAGGATGGCGATTCCGTCATTTTCTTCAACTTCCGTCCGGACCGTGCAAGAGAGATCACCCGTGCATTCTGCGATGAGGGATTTACCGGATTTGCGAGAGAGAAGAAACTTGACCTGACGTTTGTATGCTTTACCGATTACGATGAGACGATCGGGAACAAGCTGATTGCGTTCAAGAAGGAAGAGATTAAGAACACGTTTGGAGAGTTCCTGGCGGCGCACCATATGACGCAGGCACGTATCGCCGAGACCGAGAAATATGCACACGTAACATTTTTCTTCAATGGCGGCGTGGAAGAGCCGAACGAGGGCGAGGACCGCATTCTGGTTCCGTCTCCGAAGGAGGTCCCGACCTACGACCTGAAACCGGAGATGAGCGCACCGATCGTGTGCGATAAGCTGGTGGAGGCGATTGAGTCCGGCAAATATGATGTCATTATCATCAATTTTGCAAACCCGGATATGGTAGGCCACACGGGTGTGGAGTCGGCTGCAATCAAGGCGATTGAGACCGTCGATGCCTGCGTAGGACGTGCAGTTGAAGCCATCAAGGCAGCCGGAGGCGTTCTCTTTATCTGCGCCGATCACGGTAATGCAGAGGTGATGGTTGATGAGGCAACCGGCGAGCCGTGGACCGCTCACACGACCAATCAGGTGCCGTTTGTCCTGGTCGGCGCTGACCCGGCGTACAAGCTGCGCGAGGGCGGACGCCTCTGCGATATTGTGCCGACGCTGATTGAACTGATGGGACTTGAGAAGCCGAAGGAGATGACGGGAGAGTCGCTGTTGGTGAAATAGGGAGAATTTTCGAATATATTAGGAAAGTATAAATATAACCGTCAATAAGAATCGGGAAAACTGCCATAAAGCAAGAAAAGATCATGAACAGAGAAATGGTCGGGGCTTGTTTTGTGGCAGTTTTTTGTTCACAGGTAGGAATTTTCTGAACTGAAAATCCCGTGAAAATCCCGTTACTTCTCTCTTCCATTTCATAAGAAAATAGGATAAAATAAAATCATCTATGTGAACCGCTCGGAGGCTGTTCCAGGGCAGACATTTTTAGAAAAGAAAGTGTTATGCGGAAAGGAAAATAGGATGGCAGCAGATTCACAGGGAAAACAGGAGGAAACAAGCATGAAGGTAGCGGTTGTTACAGACAGCAACAGCGGAATTACACAGGCACAGGCGAAAGAGATGGGCGTATATGTCCTGCCGATGCCGTTTATGATTGATGGAACCGAGTATCTGGAAGATATAAATTTGACACAGAAGGAATTTTATGAGCATCTGAGCGGGGATCACGATGTGAGCACATCCCAGCCGTCCCCGGAGACGATCTTAAATCTCTGGGAAAAACTTTTGGAGGAATACGATGCAGTTGTGCACATCCCGATGTCCAGCGGGCTTTCGAGTTCCTGCCAGACGGCAAAGATGCTGGCAGATGATTTCGACGGAAAAGTGCAGGTGGCGGATAATCACAGGATTTCCGTGACACAGCGCCGTTCGGTGCAGGATGCGCTTGACATGGCGGCAGCCGGCATGGACGCGGAGGCGATCTGCAAAAAGCTGGAAGAGACAGGTTTGGATTCAACTATTTATGTCACGGTTGACACATTAAAATACCTGAAAAAGGGCGGTAGAATCACACCAGCGGCAGCAGCGCTCGGAACACTTCTCCGTTTAAAACCGGTTCTGACGATACAGGGCGAGAAGCTGGACGCATTTGCGAAGGCGCGGACGATGAAACAGGCGCGTTCCATGATGATCACGGCGATCACCCGCGATCTGGAAAATCGGTTTGATGATATGACGGGAGAAAAAACGTATATTGATGTAGCGCATACCGACAATGATGAGATGGCGCAGGAGCTGGCAGCCGAGCTTCGGGAACTTTTCCCGGAGACGGAAGTCCGTGTAGAGCCGCTGTCCTTAAGTGTAGCCTGCCATATCGGACCGGGAGCGCTGGCGATTGCGGCAACGAAGAAGCTTGAAATCGGATCGTTGTTGTGAAAAACGCAGTTACAGAGCAGCATTTCGGGGTTACAGTTCACAGCCAATGTCAGGAAGTTAAGCAACCCAAGTAAGAGCGCGTGAATTGTAATCGTTCAGGACAGGAACATGAGAAGAATAGCAGAACATAAAAGAAAGATATGGAAAGCGATGGAGCACACGATCGGGATGAGAATCCCTCTGTTCCTCGCCTTTCTGATTCTGACGCTGGTTCCGCTTCTGGTACAGGTTCGTTTTACATCGGGGTATTTTTACCAGAGCCACGTGGAAGAACGGATGGCGGAAGCGCAGAACCGGTGTCTGATTTTAGCAAACAAGATACGCAGCAGTGATTATATCAATGTACTGCTGTCGGGAAATCCAAATCCGGCGCTGGATGCGGAACTTAGTACAACGGCGGATCTGATGAACGGAAGAATCGTGCTGGTGGACGACAGCTTTAAGATTTTGAAAGACACATTTGGTCTTTCCAGAGGGAAAACGCTGGTTGTATCGGATGTGTTAAAGGCATTTGACGGGGAAACTTCCAGCTATCTGAACCAGAAGAAAAAGTATTTCTATGTAGCGCAGCCGATTCAGGCAAAAAGCACGGATGCAGCGCCGATCGATTCGGATGTGGCAGCCGGAAATGGGAAAAATACGGCAGGCGTGCAGGGAGTCCTTCTTCTGATGGCGTCCACGGAAAATTCGGCGCTTTTGCAGGAGAAAATTGTGCAGAAGACGGGATTTTTGCAGCTCGTTATGTTCTGTTTTATTCTGATCGCAGATTTATTGGCGGCGGCTTGCTTGCTGAAACCATTCCGCCGCCTGCAGCAGCAGCTCGATATGGTGGCAGAGGGAAATCTGGATCAGGATATTGATGTAAAAACATATCGGGAGACGCGGGACATTTCGGAGGCAGTCATGCAGACCATCCGGAAACTAAAAAACCTGGATCGGTCGCGTCAGGAGTTTGTTTCCAACGTGTCGCATGAGCTGAAAACACCGCTGACTTCGATAAGAGTGCTGGCGGATTCTCTGATGGGGATGGAGAGCGCTCCGGCGGAGCTATATCAGGAGTTTATGCAGGATATTTCGGCGGAGATTGACCGCGAGGGCAAGATTATCGATGATCTGCTGACGTTAGTCAAAATGGATAAATCATCGCCGGATCTGAATATTGCCCAGACTTCGATCAATGGTCTTCTGGAACAGATTTTAAAACGTCTGACCCCGATCGCGAAGCGGCGGAACATTGAGATCACGTATGAGAGCAAGCGGGAAGTATCGGCGGATGTGGACGAGGTAAAATTGAGCCTGGCACTTTCGAACCTGGTGGAAAATGCGATCAAGTATAACCGCGAAGAGGGAAAAGTCTGGGTGACGCTGGATGCTGACCACAAGTTCTTTTATGTGAAGGTAGAGGATAATGGCGTGGGAATCCCGAAAGAATTCCAGGAGCGCGTATTTGAGCGTTTTTACCGTGTAGATAAGGCGCGCTCACGCGAGACAGGCGGTACCGGGCTGGGGCTTGCGATCACGAAGAATATTATTCTTCTTCATCAGGGCGCGATCCGCCTGAAGAGTGAAGAAGGCAAGGGAGCAACCTTTACGGTGCGGATTCCGTTGAATTATATTCCGTAGACAGCGTGGTTCTGGGCGGTTTAGAGGTTCGAGATGGTTGCTGGTGCTGTAGTGTTCGAATATTTCGGTGTTTGAATGCTGCAGTGTTCGGATGTTTCAGTGTTTGAATGTTGCGGTATTTGAGTGTTGCAGTGTTCGAATGTGAGGTCAGGGAAATGTCTATTGTGAGATAGATTGCAAAATAACAACAGGAAATAATAAATGGAGAAAATAAGAAAAAAAAGCTCTGGAAAACGGGCAGGAAGCGTAAGTTCGTGGCTGCTCCTTTGCCTGGCATGTCTGCTTCTTCTGAGCGGATGCCGAAAAAAAGAAGAGGTGCATCCGACGGCGGGTGAGGACGGCGTCTATCAGATTTATTATCTCAATTCGACGCGCACGGGGCTGGCGAGTGTTTCCTATCAGACGGAGACGGCGGACGCTGAGATCCTGATCGGGGAGCTGGCGGGGCAGATCCTTGCGGCACCGGAAAACCCGGAGTATCAGGCAGTTTTAAGCGATAAGGTTGAATTCCTGGATATTAACCGGGACAATAACGTGCTGACGCTGAATTTTAATCAGGAATATATGAATACGAAAGCGTCGCGGGAGATTCTGTGCCGGGCGGCGCTGGCAAAGACCTTTACACAGGTTAAGGGAGTCGATTATATCAGCATTAATTGCGAGGGACAGCCGCTCCTGGACACACATGGAAACCCGGTGGGCGCGATCGCAGGAAGTGATTTTGTAGACAGTATTTCGGATGTCAATTCGTATGAAAAAGTAGAGCTGATCCTGTATTTTGCCAATGAAGAAAAAGATGGTCTGGTGGCAGAAAAACGGGAAGTATTTCACAGTATGAACACGTCGCTGGAACGCCTGGTAGTGGAACAGCTGCTGGCAGGTTCCCAGAATGGCGGGCTTTCAGTGATGCCGAAAAATACAAAGGTATTAAACGTATCACTGACAGATAATACCTGCTATGTCAACCTGGATAGCAGTTTTATTTCCGGGGATATCGATGTGGCGGAGTATATTCCGATTTACGCGATCGTCGATTCGCTGACAGAGCTTCAGACGGTAAATAAAGTACAGATCACGGTCAATGGCTCGGCAGATGTGACGTACCGGAATGTGATTTCGCTGGTGCAGCCTCTGGAGAGAGAGGAGAAGTATATTGTGAAGTAACTGTCAGACAGAATGTATATGCCATATTTGGAAGAGAGCAGCAATGGGATTTTGTTGATGTTTTGTAGAATACAGGAAAAGAGGAATTGAATATCAAACGACCGGTAATGTGGATGATGGTGGCTTTCGTACTTGGAGAGGTCGCAGCGTACCAGATGGGCATGACGGTGTGGTTTATAATTGCAGCAGCGTTTTTTTTGCTTGCAGTCATAAAAACAGCAGAAGGACGGGTAGATTCGGACTTTCAGACAGACGCAGAACGCGTCTGGAATTGGAAAGATCCGATGATGTGCCGTGTCTTTCTGCTGTTTTTCTGTTTCCTGGCAGGATGGGGACGGATGACGGTGGAAATGCGCCCGGATGCGCTGGAACGGATGGTAACGCAGAAGGGTGGTTCGGCAGAGGTGGCGATATCTGGAACACTGGATTCTATTTCGGAAAAAAATGGGTGGTGTACGATGATTTTGACGGGGGTGGAGGTAGAGGATGAAAGTGTAAGAAAGGTACTGATATCGTGTAAAAGCGATTTACTGGAGATGTGTGAAGAGAAAATTCTGCCACCCTGCGGAAGTCAGATTCATCTGACGGGAACTGCTGAATTTCTGGAAGAAGCGCGCAATCCGGGGCAGTTTTCGTATCGGATGTATTATCGGGGACTAGGAATCAGAAACCGGGTGACGGCGGATCGGATTTTTATTTCAGAAGGAAAAAGTTCCCCTCTCCGAAGTCAGGCAGAATGCTTCCGGGCGTACGCGACGGCTGTTTTTCAGGAAATCTGTGTTCCAGAAGATGCAGGGATTTTCCAGGCAATTTTGCTGGGGGATAAATCCGGGTTATCGGAAGAGCTGCGCGAACGGTTTCAGGATAATGGGATTGCACATATTTTGGCAGTCAGCGGGCTTCATGTCTCTTTGATTGGCATGAGCGTTTACAGCGCACTGCGTTTTTGGGGCATATCGTATGGATGGGCGGGACTGGGGGCTTCAGCGCTTCTTACCTTTTATGGTTTTGTAACCGGATTTGGAGCATCGGTATTCCGGGCGGTATTTATGGTAGAGGTGTCCTGTCTGGCGGCATATCTGGGGCGGAGTTACGATCTGCTGAGTGCGCTGTCGCTGTCTTTGATTTTACAGGCGTGGCAATCGCCGTATCTGCTCTTTTCGGCGGGATTGCAGCTTTCCTATGGCGCGGTTGCCGCGATTGGGCTGGAGACGGAGGAGCTGCGGAAAGTGGAAAAAAAGAGAAAAGAGGAGGAACAAGAGAAAGAAAAAAAGAAAGGATATGAAACACTCATGCTCAGCTTGGCAATTCAGCTTTATACGATGCCGATTCAGCTGTATCACTATTTTACATTTCCGATGTTGGGAATTTTTCTGAACCTGATCGTGATTCCGCTTCTCACGTATGCAGCCGGAAGCGGTCTGCTGGCGCTTGGAATTTACAGTATAGCGTTTGTGGGAGGAAAAATGGGGGGAATGGGCGGATGCAGCAGCATTGCGGGAGTGCTTTCGGCTTTTGGAGGTGCGGCATCGGGAATATCAGAAATACCAGAAATATTCAGAATAGCGGCAAGTGCATGTACGGGTCCGGGGCATTATATTTTTCAGTTGTATGAATGGCTTTGCATCCAGGTGGAACGTGTGCCGTTTCATTCCATTGTGGCAGGACGCCCGGAAATGTGGAAAATAGGGATGTTTTATGTGGCGCTGGGGATTCGATATGTGTGGAGTGTGGGAGAAGCAAGAGATAATTTAGAGAGAAAAGGGATTTTTCTGTTTCCAAAAGAATGGAATGCACCGGAAAAAAATAGTGTATTTATTGCTGTGGCGGTAGTCTTTTTAGTAGTTCAGCCTGTTCATGGCTTTCAGATCTGGTTTCTCGATGTAGGACAGGGCGACGGCGTCTTTCTGCGGACGCAGGATGAGGCAATTCTTTCGGACTGTGGCAGCAGCCAGGATAAAAAAATCGGGAAAAATGTGCTGGGACCATTTTTGAAAAGTCAGGGAATCCGCACGCTGGACTGGATTCTGGTCAGCCATGCGGATGCGGATCACACGAACGGGATCGAGTGGCTTTTGAAGGAGGAGGCAGATATCCGGGTGCGGAATCTGGCACTTCCGGCGGCGGGAAAAGGGCAGGAGGCATATAAAAAACTGGAAACTCTTGCGAGAAAACGGGGTGCGGAAGTCTATTATCTGCATCGGGGAGAAACGGTGCGGGCGAAAAGCCTGGCGCTTCGGTGCCTGTACCCGGAGTCGGGGGAAAAGCCAGTCGAGGAGCGAAATAGTCATTCACTGGTGTTTGATGTCACGTATGGAAAGTTTCGTATGCTTCTGACAGGAGATATTGGAGTGGAGGACGAAAGGAAGATTCTGGCGGTGGAAGAGGACAAAAAGAGGGAAAAAGTGACACTGTTAAAAGCTGCACACCATGGTTCGAACGGTTCCTCCTCAGAGGAGTTTTTGGAGTACTTTTCCCCAGCTTTCACGGTGCTCTCTTATGGAGAGGGAAATACTTACGGGCATCCGGCACCGGAGGCGGTGGAACGTTTGGAACAGACGGGAACGGAGATCTGGAGAACGGCGGATTCAGGGGCAGTGAATGTGTGGACGGACGGGAAACGTATGTATATCAAGGGATATAAGAAACAAGATTATGGGAAGGAAAGAGATAAAAACAGATAAAAAACTAATTGTTAACTATATAAAAATAATAGGTTGACAATAGAAAAAGGCTATGTTATGCTTGCAATCAGTTCTGCATCTGTTTCGACTACCCGGGATCTGGAACGGCCGCTGCTGTTTTAGATGGTTGGAACAGGGGTTGCGGAGAGAAATTTATGTACATGTGCGAGAATAGAATGGCTTCGGATGCCTGAAATCATTCAGATAACCAAGGAGGAAAAAGGTTTGAAACACATGAAGACAAAGGATTTAGTTTTGTGCGCGATGTTTGTCGCACTGATTGCAGTGGGAGCATTTATCAAGATACCGGTTCCGGTGGTTCCATTTACATTGCAGTTTTTATTTACGATGCTGGCAGGTCTGCTTTTAGGTCCGGTCAACGGGGCGCTGGCGGTTGTGGTTTATATCGTATTAGGTTTAATTGGACTTCCGATTTTCACTCAGGGCGGCGGACCGGGATATATTTTCCAGCCGAGTTTTGGATATATCATCGGATTTGCGGTTGCGGCGTATGTGAATGGTAAGATTGCCAATGCCAAGACGCATCCGAGTTACCGGCGCCTGCTGGGAGCTAATTTTCTGGGACTTTTTATTGTCTATGCATTTGGAATGATTTATTACTACGTGATCAGTAATTTCTATCTGAATTCGCCGATCGGCGTAGGAGCGCTGTTTTTATATTGCTTTGTTCTGGCAGTTCCGGGCGATATCGTGCTCTGTATTGTGGCTGCCATCATAGGAAAACGGATGATTCCGCTGATTCAGGGAGGGAGACTTGGATAAAAGATGAGCAAGGGGATTTTTATAACAGGTACGGGAACGGATATTGGAAAAACGTATGTGACAGGATTGATTGTGAAAAAACTGCGGGAGAGCGGCGTGAATGCGGCGTATTATAAAGCGGCAATGAGCGGCAATGAGCGGCGTGCGGATGGAAGCCTGATTCTAGGAGATGCCCTGCAGGTAAAAACAATGTCGGGAATCGGGCAGCCGCTTGAGGAAATGTGTCCGTATGTGTACGAGACGGCGGTATCGCCGCATCTGGCATCCCGCCTCGAGGGCAACCCGGTCCAGATGGAACGGGTGCTGGAAGATTTTCACAAAGTCTGTGAAAAATATGAGTATGTGACGATGGAAGGAAGCGGCGGAATTCTCTGTCCACTCTGCATAGACGAGGCGGATATCCGTCTTCCAGAAGTAGTAAAAGCGTGCGGGCTTGGATGCCTGCTGATTGCGGATGCGGGGCTTGGGACGATCAATGGCGTGGGGCTTACTGCCTATTATCTGAAACAACAGGGAATTGCCCTGAAGGGAATTATTTTCAACCATTATGAGGCGGGAAATCTGCTTCATGAGGATAACCGGAAAATGTGTGAATATTACACGGGCGTTCCGGTGGTTGCCTGTGTGGCGGATGGAGATATGGAGCTTTCCATGGATGTGGAGACGCTGAAAGGGCTGTATGCGTAAGAAAGAAGATAAAAAGGAGAAGAAAAATGATCTGGTATCCATATGAACAGTTAAAAACAATGAAAGCACCTTATGAGATCGTGGATGCGAACGGGGTATATCTTTACACGAAGGATCAGAAGCTGATTGATTCGGTTTCGTCCTGGTGGAGTGTGATTCATGGATATAAACATCCGGTGATCAATCAGGCAATTATTTCACAGGTAGAAAAATTTTCTCATGTGATGCTGGGCGGGCTGACGCATGAGCCGGCGCGCAGGCTTTCAGAAAAACTGGCGTCCTGGCTGCCGGGCGATCTGGACTACTGCTTTTTTTCAGATTCCGGCAGCGTGGCGGTTGAGGTAGCGCTGAAAATGGCGCTGCAGTATTATATGAACCGCGGCGATGAGAAGCGGACGATGATTCTGGCGCTGGAACACGCGTACCACGGCGATACTTTTAAGACGATGGAGGCAGGCGATGATGAGGACTACCATTTTGTGCTGAAAGCCTATGGTGCAAGCCCGTATGTGGTTCACATTCCGACTGAGATCCCGGCGCTGGAGAAAGCATTTGAACAGTATCATGATAAGTTGAACTGCGTGCTGGTGGAACCGCTTTTACAGGGCGCTGGCGGAATGCGGATGTACGATATTTCATTTTTGGAGAAGGCAAGGGAACTCTGTGATAAATACGGCGTGCTGCTGGTTTTTGATGAGGTGGCAACCGGATTTGGCAGAACCGGAAACCGCTTTGTGGCAGATCGGGTGCTTCCGGATATTCTGGTCCTCGGAAAGGCATTGACCGGCGGTTACATTGGTCATGCGGCGACTGTGGCAAATAAAAAGGTATTTGATGGATTTTTCGATGATAACCCGGAACATGCGCTGATGCACGGACCGACCTTTATGGGAAATGCCCTCGCGTGCAGCGCGGCGCTTGCCTCGATTGAGCTGTTTGAGACGCAGAACTATATGGAAAAGATTCAGAAGATCGAAGCTATCACCCGCCGGGAGATGGAAGGATTTACCGATCCGAGAATCAGGGAGGTCCGCATGATGGGCGGATGTGTCTGTGTCGAGGTATATGATCCGGCAGTCCTGAAAGGGTATCAGGAATATGCGTACAAACGCGGCGTGTTCAGCCGTCCGTTCTTAAATTATCTGTACGCGATGGTTCCGTATATTATCAAGGAAGAAGAGCTGGTGCAGGTGCTTCAGTGCATGAAAGACTGGTTTGCGCGGAGATAGGTAACGAAGAAACGTAACCGTTCACAGGCAGGAATTTTCTGAACTGAAAATCCCGTTACTGGGAACACATGTGTGAACAGTGAAACATCTACCTTAGAATAAAAATCTTAGAATAAAAAAAATTAAGTATTTCTTTCTGAATGAATTTCATTTATGATAAAAGGAATGGAGTATTGTTTTAAGAAACGATACATGGATTGTGTTGCCTGCGATTGTGAATGGATAGGACAGAAGCAATCAGAATTCTAGTATAAAACTTACATTCGGGGAGAAATTAATATGAAAGAACAAATGAAGAAAATAGCGCTGCTATCGATGTCATTGATACTGACATCGGCGTATTCTGTTTCGATCGTGCTGCCATCGCTGCTGCAGCATTTCAGTGAATATACAACCGCACAGGTGGAGATGTTGATCTCAGCACCGTCGTTTGCGATCACTGTCATGATCGTGCTGAATGCATGGCTGTCGCGTTATATGAAAGACCGTCCAATGATTGTGGGCGGTCTGCTTCTTTTATCGGTCAGCGGCATGGTACCGGTGTTTGTACAGGAATATCCGGTGATGTTCGCGTCCAGGATTTTCCTGGGGATCGGGATTGGGCTCATTAATGCGAAAGCAATCAGCATTTTCAGTGAATATTATGAAGGCAGGGAAAAAGCGGCGCTGCTCGGATACCGCGGATCGGCGGAGGTGCTGGGAAGCGCGGTTATGACGCTGGTTGCTGGAAAATTGGTGTTGATCCGGTGGAATCTGGCATTTTGGGTGTACGCGCTCGGATTTGTGATTGTACTTCTGTATCTTGTATGGGTTCCGGGGAATATGGAGATGGGACAGAGTGCGGGCTCACAGAGTGCAGGGGCAGAGAAAGAAAGTCTGGAAGCGGAGGCAGATGGAAAAAGAGAATGCTGGAAAAAAGAAGTCCTGCCCATTGCTTATGCACTGTTTGCGGGATTTGTCATCTGCATCTACTGTTCCAATTCCCTGCGTGTCCCGATGCTGATTTTGGAGAAGAAACTTGGAACGGAGTCGGAAGCCAGCATCATTCTCACGCTCATGATGCTGATGGGAATAGCTGCCGGTGTTTATTTTGGAAAACTGACGATGTGGTGGAAGGAAAAATTGCCGGGGGTTGGATGCCTGATGCTTGGAGCGGGGATGCTTCTGACCGCATATGCGGGCAATCTGCCGCTGATTGGAATTGGCATTAGTATCGTTGGATTTTTCTATACCGTTCTGGTTACCTATTCCTTCCACCAGATTTCCGAGCAGATTCCGCAGTCTTCTATCAATACAGCCACATCAATCGTGCTGGTCGGCTGCAATCTGGGAGCGGCGTGTTCGCCGTTTGTGCTGAAATGGATGGGAAGATTCAGTGAGGGCGTGAGCGTGCCGTTTGTGGGGTATGCTGGGATGATGGGAGTATTAGGAATCGTTCTGATAGTAGTCACGGGAAGAAAGAAATAATACAGTAAACCAATAATAGGAATGACGGCAAAATCTGCAACCAGAACTGTATCGTACGGAATCTTCAGTTTAGAAAATTCAGAAAATTCCTACCTGTGAACAGTTATCTGAAATCGAACGTTTGTACTGATTTGTTCTGCTTTTATGTATACATTCATGAGTGGATTTGGTATAATAGAAATACTTAATGGGATTTTTTGTGTACTAGGAAATTCCTTGGAATCCCCTATTACACAAAAAGGCACATTCTTTATTTGTGAATTATATCAAATCAGGAGAAAGCAATGGATCATTTTGAGTTGGTATCAGAATACAGCCCGACCGGCGACCAGCCGCAGGCGATTGAAAAGCTGGTGGAGGGCTTCAAGGAAGGAAATCAGTTCCAGACATTACTGGGTGTAACGGGCTCTGGCAAGACGTTTACGATGGCAAATGTGATTCAGAAGCTGAATAAGCCGACGTTAATTATTGCACATAATAAGACGCTGGCAGCCCAGCTTTATTCGGAAATGAAGGAATTTTTTCCCAATAATGCGGTGGAATACTTTGTCAGCTACTATGACTACTACCAGCCGGAGGCTTACGTCCCGTCCACGGACACATACATCGAGAAGGATTCCTCCATCAACGACGAGATCGATAAGCTGCGGCATTCAGCGACGGCGGCGCTGTCGGAGCGTCAGGATGTGATTATTGTGGCATCGGTTTCCTGTATCTATGGTCTGGGAAGCCCGATCGATTACAAAAACATGGTTATTTCCCTGCGTCCGGGCATGGAGAAGGACCGCGACGAGGTCATTCACAAGCTGATCGACATTCAGTACAGCCGGAATGACATGGATTTCAAGCGAGGTTCGTTCCGGGTGCGCGGCGATGTGCTGGAGGTATACCCGGCGTATTCGGGCGGCGATGCGTACCGGATTGAGTTTTTCGGGGATGAGGTAGACCGGATCACAGAGATTGACACGCTGACGGGCGAGATCAAGGCGCAGTTAGGACATATCGCGATTTTCCCGGCATCGCATTATGTCATCCCGAAAGAGCGGATGGAGATTGCGGCAAACAATATTTTAGAGGAAATGAAAGAGCAGGTCGCTTACTTTAAGAGTGAGGATAAGCTTCTGGAGGCACAGAGAATCGCGGAGCGGACGAATTTTGATGTGGAAATGATGCGGGAAACAGGCTTCTGTTCCGGTATCGAGAATTATTCGCGTCATCTGATTGGGTCGAAACCGGGAGAACCGCCGTGTACGCTGATGGATTATTTCCCGGATGAATTTCTGGTGATTGTGGACGAGTCGCACATCACGCTGCCGCAGGTGCGCGGTATGTACGCGGGCGACCAGTCGCGCAAGAAAACGCTGGTGGAATATGGCTTCCGCCTGCCGTCGGCGCTGGATAACCGACCGTTAAATTTTGAAGAATTTGAGAGCAAACTGGATCAGATTCTCTGCGTTTCAGCAACACCGGGCGAGTATGAGGCAGATCATGAGCTTCTGCGGGCAGAGCAGGTGATCCGTCCAACGGGACTTCTTGATCCGCCGATTGAGGTGAGACCGGTCGAGGGACAGATCGACGATCTGATTTCGGAGGTCAACCGGGAGGTGGATCGAGGGTTTAAGGTGCTTGTTACGACGCTGACAAAGCGGATGGCAGAAGACCTGACCGACTATATGCGCGATGCGGGAATCCGCGTCAAATATCTGCATTCGGATATTGACACGTTGGAACGCGCCCAGATTATCCGGGATATGCGTCTGAATGTCTTCGATGTGCTGGTCGGCATCAACCTGCTTCGTGAGGGTCTGGATATCCCGGAGATTGCGCTGGTGGCGATTCTGGATGCGGATAAAGAGGGATTCCTGCGTTCGGAAACGTCCCTGATTCAGACGATTGGCCGAGCAGCGCGAAATTCCGAGGGGCATGTTATCATGTATGCAGATTCGATCACGGATTCGATGCGGGCGGCGATCGAGGAGACGGAGCGGAGACGCGCGATTCAGCAGGCGTACAATGAGGAACATCACATTACGCCGACGACGATCAAGAAAGCTGTCCGGGATCTGATCACGATCTCGCAGGCAGCCGAACCAGTTACGAATAAGGTAACAAAGGATCTGGAATCGATGGATCGCCAAGAATTAGAAAAACTCGTAAAGGAACTGACGAAGAAGATGAATCAGGCGGCAGCCGAGCTGAATTTCGAGGAAGCGGTCGTGCTGCGTGACCGTATGGTAGAGGTCAAGAAAATGTTGCTGGATTTGGAAAATTCGTAACTGTTCAATACTTTCACAGTTACGAAAATTCATAAATCAGAGGGTGGTTGGTATGGAATATGGCGCGCTGATGGAGATGGCGGTCCGGGCGGGGGAGATCATGCTGGCGAGCGGAGCGGAGGTCTACCGTGTGGAGGACACGATTCACCGTATTTTAAAGCATTCAGGGATTGCACGGGCAGATGTGTTTGTCGTGACGACGGGGATCGTGGCGACGATTGCGGATGCATCACTTCCGCCGCTTACCTTGGTAAAAAGGGTGGAAAACCGGGCAACGAATTTGAACCGCATTTATCAGGTAAACAATGTTTCAAGGGAATTTTGCAGCGGAAAATTGTCCGTCGGGGAGGCGCAGGAACGACTGGATCGGATTGCTAATACGACATTATACGGATTCTGGAAGAAATGCATTGGCTATGCGGCAACGACGGGATTTTTTGCGGTGATGTTTGGAGGCGGTCCGGGCGAATGCCTGGTGGCGGCTGTCGTGGGAGTCGTTCTTGCGTTTGTCCTGCGGGCGGCGTCCAACCTTATGCTGAATGATTTCTGTCAAAATGCACTTGGCTCGTTTGCACTGGCGGTTGCGGCGTATCTGCTGCGCCGTGGGGCATTTCTGGGAATGAGCCTGGATGTAGTGATTATCAGCGCAATCATGCCGCTGGTGCCTGGGGTCACATTTACGGCGGCAATCCGCGATACGCTGAATGGAGATTACAGTTCGGGAGTCGCGCGGATGGCGGAGGCAGTCGTGGTGGCGCTGGCGGTTGCGTCGGGCGTCGGTCTGGCGATCGTGGCAGTCCGGCTGGCGGGAGGATCGGTATGACAGAGATGATAAGAGAATTGATGATCCAGAGCGTGGGGGCATTTCTGGCGGTTTTTGGTTTTTCCCTGCTGGTCGATATGCCGCGGAAATATCTGGTTTATGCGGGCATTACCGGAGGTGCCGGATGGCTGGCGTACCTGGTATCGATGCAGGTGGGAACCTCGCAGGTGGCGGCGGCATTTTTTTCCAGTCTGGCAGCGGCTCTGCTGAGCCAGGTATTTGCACGCGTGTTAAAAGCGCCCGTCACGATCTTTCTGGTGGCAGGAATCCTGCCGACGGTGCCGGGCGCATCGATCTACCGGAGCGTCTATTTTCTGATACAGGGACAGACAAAATGGTACAATTTTTATCTGATCCAGACGATCCAGATAGCGGGGGCGATGGCGGTTGCCATCTTTATTGTGGATTCACTGTTCCGTCTGCTCCGGAATAAAGCGTCGTAGTGGAACTGGGCGGCAGGTAGAGACAGCCCTGAATCCTGCTAAAATAATAAATATGATCTGACAGGCGGTCTTCAGCGGGCACATCCGACTGATTGATCGCCTGAACCATTTCATTGAGTTCTTCCGGCGGAAGAGAGACGTTGCTGGGAGTGAGAAGCACTTCATGGATGCTGGACGGAAGGATAATCAGATCTTCGCCCAGGCTTTCGGCAAACTCTTTTAAGACGCGGGGATAGAGCATGCAGGCAGCGCCGTTGATGCCGCGCGAATTTGTCAGAACGTAGAGAGCGACCGATGGAAGAGCTTCCGTTTCAACGATGTCCTCCATTTCGAGCTGATTGAGGGTGGATTCGATGGAGCTGATGTGGTACGGCAGCATGCGAGGTGTATTTTTTTCCGCCAGTATGCCGATCTCTTCCAGAGAAATATCCCACAGGGCAAGATGGTCGCTGTGTACCAGGGTCGTCATCTGCCCCTCCTCATTGTCAGTGAGGATCAGATAGAAAACGATCGCCAGATCGAGATACGGAATATGTGGGACGTGGGAGAGAAGCACCTTATTTTTAGCGGCGTGGATCAATTTGTAGGCAATCCGGCTGCGTACGGCATCAAAATCGCGCAGTTCCTCGCAGATATCCTCCGAAAATCCTGGATTTGTCTCATACACCATCAGGATCTGATCAGTAATAATGGAGAGCGGCATCCCTTCCTCCGCTTCATTATAGTAGGCGTTCAGATAGACAGTCGGTGATAACCGTGAGCCGGGTTTCGTAAAGCTCAGCCCGTCGAGCATCAGTCCATTATTTTTCAGAACCCGCCGCAGGGAGACGTTGGCTTTTTTATTGAGGCGCGTCTGCACCATCGACTGGATTGTTTTCAAAAAAGTTTCATAGACCATAAAGTACCTCCTGAAATAAAATTGCAGATAGGGGATGTCCGCTTGCTCATGTAGGTTATGAATTTCAGCAAGATGAGAAACAGTTTCCCCGTGTGAATAAGTTTTAAGGAATCAAATCAAGAAGCAGTCATGAAGTTTGAGATGTGAAGAAAGATTGCTTAGTGATTAAAAAATAAATAAAAAGTTCAGAGATTTAGCGTTTACCTTTTGAGTGCGTAAGTATGAAAATAGTCATGGAAATCATCGAAAAAACTGAACATGAGAATCGCAGGAACCAGTAAGATGTGAAAAAATTGCCTGCATATAAAGAAGCAGGTGCCAAAATGCACCGATATCATAATTATACTGGAAAATGGGAAGATTGGCAAGAAAAATAACAGGGGAAAAGTGAAGTTCTGGTTGCGGATTTGTTGCTGTTCACGCATACGTTCCCAGTAACAGTTTGCATGATGCTCATAATGTGTGAACGATGGTAAATAAAGAGATAAGATGGCGCGACTGCGAGACGAAAACTAATATCTGGCATTCATGATGGAAATAAAACTGAAAAATAACAAGAAAATACAAAATTAGTATTGACAAAATGCGACATATGTATTAGAATAAAACCATCAAAAGAAACAAGAAATAAAACAAAAAAAGAAGGGAGCTGATTCCACCGAAAACATAAAACTGGTTCAATTTTTTAATAAAAAAATTGAACAAAGGAAAACCAAAATCAACAAGTAAAAATCAGTCAATCGTCTATCATACATATTTAGAAACAGGATTCGGTTTAGTGATATGACGAGAAAGTATCATTAAAAAGAAGCGTTTTTTAAAAGAGAGATAGATAAGTGGAAAAAGAAAAAATAAGATTGAACGATTCAGAAATTGTTGAAAAAGGAATCAAAATTGAATAAAGGAAAAGTTCAAAGAAAGAGGTATCATCCAATGGACGAGATAGTTTAAAGGGTATCGATAAAATGTCAATTTATCGATACCCTTTTTTCTGGTTCATGGAAAAGTATCAAGAAGGATTTTTTCTTATATAAATATCAAATCCCCTGCAACTCAAACGGCGGCGTGTATTCTTCTTTCGCGCTGCTTTTTTCCTGCATAAAGCCCTGTGTGAGTCCCAGCTCAATCGCGGCATCGACGACTTTCTGGTATTCGTAGCTTGTGATGCGACGGTTGATTTCCGGATATTTGTTGCTCTGGTAGAAGGGGGTGTACTGGCTCATAAGGCTTACCAGAAAATGCCCCTCCGGGAGGTTGTCGTGAATCCAGTGGAGCAGGCGGATGGAATCGTCTTTGTGTTTCGGAAGAACCATATGCCGCAGGATCACGCCGCGCTTCATGAGCTGGCAGGCCTGACCATTTTCAGAGAAATCTTCCAATACCAGCGGACCGGTGTGCTCGATCATCCGTTTGACTGCTGCGGAGGCAACCGGAAAATAGTCCGGGGCGGCGGAATAGCGGGCGGACAGTTCGGAAGAGTAATATTTTAAATCCGGCAGCCAGATATCGATATAGGGAGCCAGCGCATCAACCGCTTCCAGCGTCTCATAACCGCCGCAGTTGTAGACGATCGGGATGGAAAGCTGCGGTTTGACCCGTTTTAAGACAGGCAGTAGCGACGGAAGGTACTGTGTCGGTGTCACCAGATTGATATTATGCGCGCCCTGTGCCTGCAGTTCCAGAAAAATTTCCTCCAGGCGCGTTTCAGAAATATCTTTTCCAAAGCCTTCGCTGCTGATCTGGTAGTTCTGGCAGAAACAGCAGCGCAGCGTGCAGCCGGAAAAAAAGATGGTACCGCTTCCGTGCAGACCGCTGATACACGGTTCCTCCCACGGATGAAGCGCCGCGCGTGCCGCCCGGATACCGGCAGGGCTGTGACACCAGCCCTGTTTTTTGGTGCGGTTGATCTGACAATTTCGCGGACAGCAATGGCAGCTTTCGTAGGAGTAGGCGGCTGGTTCAGAGAACTGGACAGGCGAGCCGGCACTTGAATTAGGGAGGGGAATATATGTGTTCATAGGTTTTGCTTCCTTTTTTTATAAGATTTTTTGTAAAGGTAATTCCTTCAAAGCTTTTTTACATAGTTCAAATCTGTGTTGAATCCGAAAAATCGATCGTTATAATGTATTTATTCTACTAAGAAAGATAAGCAGTGTCAAATGTGATTACATTTAATACGAAAGGGCTGGACTTTGCACTGACGGCACTGTTTGTAATGATTTTTACGGAACAGTGGATCGGACAGAAGCGCCATTGGCCGGCAGGGACTGTATTTTATATGATTCTGGTGCAGATGGTGTTTGTTTAGATGATGCGTGTTTTTGCCTCGCGTGCGTTGCCATCGGAAACAGTGTTTTTTGTTTCAGATCCGGGTTTCCCCAGGATCTGGTTGATACATTTCCAGGCATCTGTCAGCCGGTCGAGGTTCCAGGCAGCGTTGGCAGGGCTGGTGGACGGCAGTTTGATTGCCTCAATGCCAGTCTGTTTACGGCAGAAGCGGTCGTACATTTTTCCGGACAGCCCGCCGTTTGTGTAAATCGCCTGGATGGAAGCGTGATCCAGGATAGAGGCGAGGTCGTTTGGAACAACATCGCGGATGGAACTGTCGCTGGATCCTTCGATGGAACAGCTATGGATGGTGTCCCAGACGGCGATGTGGTTCCGCAGCAGAAATTCCTTCTTTTCCTCGATGGAGGATGGAACGTCTTCCTTTCGCAGGCGCGCTAAGAGCTTCCAGAAACGATTCTGTGGGTGCCCGTAGAAAAAACAGCTTTCTCGGGATTTGACCGACGGAAAGGAACCGAGGATCAGGATGCGGGAGTCGGCGTCAAAAACAGGCGGGATTGGGTGGATGATGTGGGATGGCATGGTGGAACCTCCTTTTTGCGGATTATTGTTGTCAATTATAATAAATACGAAATCAATTTTCGACTTTGATCTGGCTTCATTTGGTGCATGGACATGATACTCACGAACCCGCGCTATCGCGCGCTACCGCCCTGCTTCGCATGGCTGTTTGTTCGGTAATGGCGCAAGAAAAGAATATGTCTGCTTCGCAGCCGCATTCTTTTCTTCTGGGCTCATTATACCATGACCACTAAATTCGTGAAACACCTCATTAAGTGGTCAGGCATATGTTCTCACTAGACTCGAAAATACCTCGTCAAGTGTTCACATTATATCATAGATCAAAAATGATAGAATGTTTTTTTGAAACTCCCTTTTTACAAAAGTGTGTCTGATGCATACTAACTCATAATTATACGAAA
>ERZ773216.1781-NODE-1781-length-23913-cov-14.770182_pt1 | contig 23913 bp, 22 predicted proteins | sample MGYA00511259_ERZ773216 | MGnify/ENA primary metagenome ERZ773216 (study PRJEB29015, sample SAMEA2737764) | human gut metagenome | biome: human gut; feature: human-associated habitat; material: faeces | place: China | collected 2012 ... | reverse complement strand
GTTTTCCTGTTCCCATTGATGACACACTCCTTTGTTTTTATTATACTTTGATTGTCTTGTATGTGTCAAGTTTTATTATACAGGATTATAAATTGAATAGCAAAAAACATCATTCAACTCTTCAATAAGACCGTCGCTATAGTTTGGAATATATCCGGGTAATCCATAAGGACGAGGAGTGTAATTGGCAGCACGATTTCTTTCGGATTCGGAGTATTCCAAATATTCGGATGTGCTGTTAATTCCAAACAAAACGCTCATATCACAATCGTTTAAGAGATATCCCATCTCACTATTCTTAAATTGAGGAAACTCATTCAAAGTCAATAGTGAGTTTTTAGGGATTACAAAAGATATTTCAACATCCTCATCTATTGCTTTTCCACAATTTTGAATAGCCAATCTTATGCAGAGTTTGTTAGAAAACGCTTTTTCAACGGGCGCCCAATCCAATGCGTTGGATATGGTTTCATGCAATTTTTTGATTTTTCTATATTTCTGTATTTCTTCTGGAGTTCCTTTCAAATTTGGTCCGGTTATAATATTTGAAGTCAGCGAATCCTTACTGAGGTTGCCCAAATCAAAAAAATCATCGGGAAGCCCTAACTCCAACTGTTCTGCAACTGTTATGATAAATTTTCGTTCTTCATCATCTATATCTACCGGACTTGTAAATCCAGAGAAGAAAGCGTTGTTTACAGTAGTTCGTTTGCCTACATTTATTCCTGCAATTTCCTGATACATTGATCGAATCATATCAAGAAATTTATGCATTGTTGTTTGGGTGTTTAACCTAAAAGGATATACGGATGCTTCTTCTGTTAGCTTGCCATTTTCATCGATGCCCATTAGTTTTAATTCAGAAACCCTGTCAGTCGTTATCTCTTTCAACTTATTGTCAGATAGGAAGCGCCTCGAAAGATGGGCGAAAAACAGTTTCTTAAACTCGTCATCCGATGAATATGTAAAATAGATGCCACGATCTTTATATTTTTCACGAAATGCTTGAATATTTTTATATCCCTCATCATTTATCTGAGACGGAGAAATGGGTTTATCAGAGAAATACACAAATACTTGCTTCCCGGATTGAAGCATAATTTCAATTTCTTCTTCCGTGCCGGAACCATATTCATCCGTAGGCGAACCGAATTTGGTCCAAAAGATTGCGACGGCAGCATCACATTTATTTACGAACTGCTCATTCAACAAAGCTTGTGGCTTTCCACCGGATTGTGCATAGGAGCTCTTACTCCAATATCGAGTTTTTATTGTTATACCCAATGGATCAGCATACAATTCGTTGAATTCATCAACTGCGGCTTCAATCAAAGTTACTTCATCTCTTACGTCGCCGGGACAAGAAATAAGAAGGTTGTATAGCGTGACACTTTGCGCCATTCAACGCACCTCCCACACCGTTTCGTCGCCGCAGATGTTGCGAATTTTCAGGCGAAGCGGTTTTTGTTCGCAGCGGATTTTCCCGTCCCAGAAGTTCTTTGTTTTATTTCCGTTTACAACGACAAAACCGTTTTTGTCAATCTTGATTTCGCTGTCGGAATGCCACTCTCCTTCGGCAGCAGTGCAATCAACACTCAGGAACTCAATCAATTCCAAACCGTCCTCGCTAATTTCAATCGAATTATACGGCTTCTTTGCCGAAGAATTAAGTAGTGCTTTTTGGTTGAACTCAGCTATTTTTGAAAGCACACGGTCACTTATAAATTTATCAATGAAAACAGCATATCCGCCAAATAAATCATCGTGGGTTTCTTCGGCGTGAAATTCCGCATAATCTCCGATTATGACATCATCAAGAATTGTTTTGAGATCTCTCAGCTCAATTTCAATATTTGTGCTGTCATCATCTTTTATAAACTTTTGAATCTCGGCTTCATCGGTAATATCTATGTAATAGACGATTACTTTTTTGATGTTGCTATCCAAATCGGGTATAGCCTGATGAATAATACGGTTCATCGTAACCTTATCAAGCAGTTTCGATGCGCTGTCCATCAGGTTCGGCACATATACAGGTATGGTACCGAGCTTACTGTCTGAAATCGCACCTTCCCAGAAGGAATCGAGAGAATCCTCGTTTTTGAGTCCCGGTATCAGCGACTTGATTTTATCCATTGTCTGAACAGGGTTGCGGTAGAGCTGCACACCGTCTTTAATTTCAAGCACATCAAATTCTGCACCATCTGCAACAAGGCGATCACGGGTGGTTTGAATAGAGTTCAGACCAATGTCACAATGAATAAACTTACGTCCAAGTTTATTTGCCACAGCAGCAGTAACACCGCTGCCACCAAAAAAGTCGGCGACAATCATGCCTTCATTGGAAGATGCTTTGATAATGCGATCAAGCAGAGCTTCGGGTTTTTGAGTAGAATAATCTGTTCTCTCCGTAGCGGCTTGATTTACAATATCAATCATCCAGTAATCAGACGGTGCAAAACCTTCCCCTAAATAGTCACGTACTACTAATTCTGGGTGGTCAATTTCCCATTGAGGATCAACATCTTTTGCTCCTTTTATTGGGCTACCCTCAATACCCCGACCGCAGAGCCTGTAATAACCGTTTTCATCATGTAGCTTATATTTTTTAATAGTTGCCTCGGAGTATTCTTGGAGGACACCTGGGGCATTCCAGTTAAAGATATATTTGTCAGGATTGTTCGCATACCAGAAGATATCATGATGCTTCCGGTTGAAATACTTTTTACTGAATTGTCTCGTCTGGTAGCACCACACGATATTATTTAGAAACCCTGTATCGCCAAACACTTCGTCCATCAAAATCTTAACATAGTGAGAAATATTATAATCCAAATGTACAAAAATTGTTGCCGTAGGAGCCATCACGCTCTTAATTGCCATAAGGTTTTCATACATCCAATTGAGATACTTTTCTTTATCCCAAACATCGCCGTACATTTTTTCTTCAAAGGTTTTGAGTTCATCAATATCAAGTTCCTGCTCGGCTTGGGCGATAGCTTCTGCAACCTTTGGATTGCGGCGGATATAGACTTTCTTTGCATAATCTGCACCGCTGGCAAAGGGAGGATCGATATATACAAGGTCAACTTGAATGCCTTGTTCTTTGAGATAGGCACAAACAGAAACACATTCGCCGCAAATGACCATATTACCGTCGGCATTTTCGCCCACGGTTTCCTTCTTCTCCATTTCATATAAAGGCATACCACGCTGAAGCATCATTGAAACATCGTCATCGCCTTTGTATTTCAGTATTCTGTTAAAGTTACCGAGTACAGCTTGTCCTTCCACCGGCTCCGGTATAAACGGTACATATTTAATCGGCATTATGCTTGACCTCCGTTGGGTAAACATATTTTAATAAATTGCTTACCATAATTATTCAAAACTACCGCATGCTCGCTTATTATCACAGAAAAATCATATGCGCCATGCTGTCTATATATTTTTTCTCTTCCTGCAACATATTGATTTGACTTCATAGAATCATAATTTTCTCCCTTCAAACCTGCTTCTGTGATGTCAATAATCCCCAATCGCTTCAAGTTAATTAGGGATGTTGATATTAAAAATGGGTCTTCTAATAAACAAAATTCTTCAACAAAATAATCGGGCATCGCATCGGCATAATTTTTTGATGAATCCTCTTTTAAACTAAAGTTAATTGTGCCACACTTATACTGTTGCTTTGTTGCAAACATTCTTAAAACAATTGCGTCAAGAGAAGATAATTGCTTGATTGTATCAACAAATGAAGGATGTACTTCGGAGGATACTCTATTATCCATTGCAGATGCAAGGAGATTCTCATACATCTCTCTAAGTTCAGCCTCGTCATATGTATACCTCAATGCTTCCAATGTAGGGCCTGCTATCATTGTAGGAGGAATTTGTATATTTTCAGGGGGAATATGTTTTATCTTTTCCTTCAGGTCATCTTCAAATGCTTCCAATTTGTATCTGAATGTTAAGTTAGCTTTCTTAACAGGATACAAAACAACATTATTGAAAAAGCCAACAACAGTAGATAATGCTCCATCAGTTTGTTTCGCTGTTTCTGGAATATTCTGCCGGATAGCATTGGAAATAGGCTCAATTACATCGGGTAATACTGAATTTTTATTTTCACTCATTATACTTCCTCCTTGAAGAACTCACAGATTTTCTGATGTGTCTGTGTCAATCTATCTTTCTCTGGCAACGTATCTTCTAAATACAGGTAATCAAAACGTTCATAACCATATGCAGTATTATTCTGTTTTGAAAACTCTGTTTCCATAAAGTTCTTCTTGTCTTTAAAGGCCGGATCTTTGGCATAAATCTGTCCCTTGGTTTCCACAACAATTACCTTGTGGATAACTCCATCTTTACGTTTTATGATAAGGAAGTCGGGTGTGTAAATGCCAACATAACTCCATTTGTTTCCGTTTTTCTTATAACACCTGATCTTAAACTCGGTCATAGCTCTATCACCGTTATAATAGACTTCCAAACCAAGATTTTCGATCTCATCAAAAGACAATACTTCTTTTAAGAAAGTCTGTTCAAATCCGCTATCGGTACGATAGGGCAGATAATGGAACGAACGGTCTTTGTTTGTGTGAGAACTGCTCTGCGCTCGGAGTGTTGCTGCCATAGCCGCATTTCCGTTTTCTTCAAGAAAGCGAATGGTTTCTTCCATTTGGGGATCAAGCTTTAGCTTGCCTTTATCATCCTTGATAATGTTTTCTACCACGCCCTGCGTAGGATAATAGTCTGTGGGCTTGTTGGTATACACTTCGGGAGTGAAGTTTGCGATGTTCAAAAGATTTGCTTCTTCGGGTATCAACTCTTCGGTAGTATTAAAATCCAGCCTATCGGAGAAGGCTTTGCGGATATTTGCTTCTACCAACTGGCGGTTATAGTGAGAACTGTAATAACGAGAACCGTCTTTTTCAAAAGTTATTTTTTGATACACAGTTTTCAACTGTTCTGCATATTTCATCAGCTCTGCAACTGTGGGAGAGCCAAATCCGCCTTTCATAATTCCGTATATCCAAGAATTAAAGGTGGCAGGTTCGGTGCCATATTCTGTATCGTCAACGGTGATACTGGTCTTGCTTTCATCCATGGAGAGGTCAGTGGTTTTGATAATACCGTCTGAAATGCGTGCGGAATCAGCCGAAACCGCAATATCGCTTGCAGGATCAGCTTTTTCGACTGTAAGGGTATCATAATTGATTTTGAGCTGATAAAAATCAACTTTAGGAAGTTTCAAATGTACTGTACGGTTATAACGCTTCAGCGGTGTTTTGCTATTATCAGCAGACGAAAACTCCTTGAGCGAGATATGATGCTGCTGTTCGAGCTGTACGTTTAACTTGTTAGCATTGCTTTCATTCAAATAAATAAGAGCAGTTTCGGGATTGCCTTTAATCACCTGACGCAAGCAACGGCAGGAGGTTTGCAGAACCATATTTGTGGGACAGTCGCCTTCTTGAGAAAGGATAATACCTGTAAGACTACGGCAGTCCCATCCTTCTTTACCGATTTGTACAAGCAGGACAATGCGAATTTTGGAAATAGACTTGTCCAAAATATCAAACTGCATTTGGCTGTCAGCAGGCATTTTATACTGCTTATTTCCTTTATGGAATTTGAGTATTGTGTCCGTGCCGAGTCCATACTCTGCAACAATACGGGATACCAAAGGATAGACTATTTCCTCTAATTTTTCGATAGTACCGCAGTAAATACCGAGTTTAGCGGTCAGTCCGTCCCGATAGACAGTATCCCTGTATGTATCAAGAAATTCGCGGACACCTTTTTCAATAATCATGCTGCTGTCTGCAATATCGGCAATCTTAACAACAGGACGTTTTAAGAAATTACCCACGCCGTCAATAAGAGGGTAGTAATACACAATATTCGTGATTTCAGCCGTCCCCACAGAAAGAGAGTCTACAACCTTAAATTTTTCAGTTTTTTCAAGATAAGGTGTGCCGGAAAAACCGATGACAGAGTTTACGGTATGATTTTGCGCCCACTTGGTTACAACGGCACGCAGTTTTATCTCATCGCTCACGGCGTGATGTACTTCATCAATGAAGATAGAGAGCGATGGCAACTTACCGATAAGATTGCGGAGCTCGTTAGCCTGTCTGTCTTTTTCATCGTCACTTTCTTCAAACATATTGATTTGTCCGCTCTTCTCTTGGATACGGTCAAGAATTACCTTTTCGGCGTTAGTTACTGCAACCAATCCGAAAAGTTCGGAAAACGGCTGATGATTAGCAATTTTCTGAACATTCGGGTTCTTGGTTTTGTTTGATTTATTTGCAGTTTTTCCTTGATCAAGCACCTCAAAGGAAATCATACGCTTGATATCCGTTGCCGCAGGTTCGGGAATGATCCACGCAGGGTTAAAGTTTTGAATTGTCTTAAGGCTCGGCACAACAGAGGATTTCAAACCCGATGGTGCAAAAATGATAAAGTTGTGGGCGAAAGCAGGATTGGTAGGCTCGTTCAGAGCGAAATATAAATCAAGATAGATAAATGCTGCCATCAAATATGTTTTTCCTGCGCCCATTGGCAAGCTAAACAGATAATCGGTATAGGAAACGCCATAAAAGGCAGTACGGAAGAAAGCGTCATAGTCAATGCTTGACGGATCTTTCTTGATTTGCTTTTCGAGTTTTTCAGAAACCTGTTCGCCTTTATCGTTGGTTAAGCGAGAATACTCGAACAATGCTGTTGCTGCCGGGTTTTCTTCTAAATATTCACGAGTCGCAGTAGATAGCTCTATATTATTCAAATTGATAGAGTTAAAACAACCGTATCTGAACAAAAACTCCAATGGCTTACATTCACAACCGATTTTGAGGAACAGATACACCTTGATAGCTTCAATTTGGGCATCTCGCATTTGCCCGGTTTTCTCTATGTATTCAATTAAATTACGAACTGTGCAGTTTTCAGAGTTATACCACTCTTTACACTTGTTCTCAATCATTTTATAGAACATACTGTTCCTCCGATAATTAATGTTTTAATTTCTTACGATTATTCATAAAAAATTACATTGACAGTTTCAAAGTGCCATTTTGGCACTTTGGAATTTTACAATTCTTCTGTCTTAAAGGTTATATAACCCTCATAGTAGTAACTGTGATAGATGCTTTATATATACCGCACAGCTATATTACACTAACACTTCCCATTTGCCGTAGCGTTTGCCGTCAACTCTGCGGAGATATTGTTTCTCTTTCAGAGAGTCAATGATGCGCTTTATGCTTCTGACGGACTTTCCTGTTTGTTCTGCAAGCTCGGTTTGCTTTACAGACGGGTTCTTTTTTATTAAATCTAATACGGCAAGTTCTTCTAAAGTACACTTCAAAGTGTCAATTTGGCACTTTGGCGTTTCGCTTTTGGCACTTTGGGAAGTGTTCTCATCTACAAAATCAACATGCAAATAACGATTTTTTAATTCGTGGTTTGTGCCGAGCAGAAGGTTTGAGAAAAACAATTCCAAAAACTTTGTGGTGGAATGGACGCCTTTTTGCAAATTGTTATAGTTTGCTCGAACCAGTGCGTTGCGGAAATACCAAGAGTTTTCACGGAACGCATCGTTATTGACACGGAATCCAAAGGTTTTCATATATTTAATCATAAACACGGCGGTGGCTCTTGTGTTACCCTCGCCGAAGGGGTGAATCTGCCAAATGTCCGATGCAAATTTTGCAAGATGCTTTACCGACGCTTCAACCGACAGTCCTTCATAGGAAAACTGCTTTTCGGTGGCAAAATCATAATCCAAAGTATCTTTTATACTGTTAAAATCAGCATAGATAACCGTTTCGCCATTCAATATCCATTCCTTTTTGAAAATGTTATATTGACGAATCTTACCGGCGTGGTCAAATACGCCCTCAAACAATCTGCGGTGAATGGTAATCCACTCGGCAGGGGAAAACTGGAATGCTTTTTCGCCTAAAAGCTTTGTGATTTTTGCAGAAACAATATCTGCCTCTTTGGTTTCGTTTTCGATTTCTGTACGGGTGGTTCTCTGCTCGTAATAGCTGTGAATGCGCTTTTGAGCTTCGTCGATGGTGATTTTGCCCTCGATGTGATCCTTTGCTGTGTCCAGCAAATATACGGAGGTTTTTAGTCCGTCAACCGCCTGCAAGCCGATAGCAGTTTGCCAAGCTTCGCTTTTTTCGGCTCTGTCCGGCTCGCCCTGCCTTATATATTCTTCAAGTTCAAATTGCCAATTCTTATCGGGCATATTTGCACCTCATTTCCTATAATTCTTCCGTCTTAAAGGTCGTATAACCCTCATAGTAGTAGCTTTGGCCGATGCCTTTCATATAGACCTCACGGCTGTTTATTTCGTCTGTAAGCGCACTTTTCAGTAGCACTTTGATTTCCACATCTTTAATCGGACTGCGCTCCATAGCGAGCAGACAATCTTCTTTGTCAATTTTGCTCCAATCGACAACCTTGCCGATTTCGTTTTTCAAGATATGGTCGAGCCAAATGCGGGTGATGCGACCGTTGCCCTCACGGAAAGGGTGGGCAATGTTCATCTCAACATACTTTTCTACTATCTCGTCAAAGTTTGACTGCGGCATTTTGTCAATGTTATCAAGAGCCGCTTGCAAATACATTAAAGGCGCAAAGCGAAAATTGCCCTTTGCAATATTGACTGTTTTGAGTTTGCCTGCAAAGTCGTAAATGTCCTCAAAGAAGTACTTATGAGTTGCTTGCAATGTAGAAAACTTGCCGGCAGGGAGATTATATAAAACACCCTTTTCAAAAAGGTCAACAGCCTTTTTCTTGCTAATTCGTTCTTCCTCACGGGCAAGGTCGGCGGAGCTTGTCAACCCTAATTTATTTTCAAGTGCCATATCGCACCCCCAAATCAATTATAATATTTTTGATATTAAAACGATTGCAACGACAATAATTAAAATACCTACTAAAAATGTCATGCAACCGGCAACCTGTGGGGATGATTTCTTATGATTAGCAGTCGGCTGAGAATATGTGTATATAGGCGATTCCGCTTTATGTGCTTGTACCGGTTTTTGAGCATGACGAGGCTTGGTGGCTTTAGAATATAAAGCGAGAGGATCGATTTAATTCATTATGCGTGAATAAAAATCGTCCAGCCACACAGTATCACACGGTTCACACATATTTTGCTCGGTACAATCAGGTTCATGTGCTATTTGATTCCTAACCCAACGGTAGTGTTTCAGTTGTTTTAGGTCATCATCCCAACCTTTTACAAGATAAGAACCACGGGGAGTATTTATCATTTCATCAATATAAGCGGGTATACGCCTATCGTCATTTAATACTTGCCGCATAGTTTTTCAAGATGTTTATACGATTCAATAAAACCCATATTGTACATCTCCGAAACTTAATTATCTGCCGCAACGCCGGATTTCATCCAAGCGTCTACTTCGCTGACCTTGAATTTCCAAAGACGACCGATTTTTGCGGTGGGCATATTTCTTTTTTCTATCCAAGCGAGTACGGTGTCACGACTGACACCGAGGTATTCACAAATTTCTTTCATTGAGTACCAGCGTTCGATGTTGGAATCCATTAAATTTTCCTCACTTTCGGGTAGTTATATCTATATAATTTTAGTATAGCATATTTTAGCCTTAAAATCAAGGATTATTGCGGATTTATAAGGAAAAGGCAAGAAAATATTATAAAAGCGGAACTGCTTTTGTTACAGTTCCGCTTTGGTAAATCGGTTGCTTATTGACAAAGAATGGTTATTCTTTCTTCTTCTTATTCGGAAAACTGGCCTCAAGCCATTCTTCAAACTCCGCAAGGGTTATTTTGCCGCCCGAGCATTCGTCACACTTTGTCATCGCTTGATATTTCCATTTCTTAAAATCGGGCTCTTTAATCTGCCTTACACGAACACGGGCGGCATAGCGCTTGTAATACTTTTGATATAACGGAATGGCGGCATTGTCCGCCATTTTCCTTTTATAGTTCTCTTGTGCGGCTAAGTCCTAGCAGTTGCGGGTTTCACCATCGGCAATGCGGTCGCAGTAATTGGTGTCGTAATTGCCCTTTAATCCTGTATAATAAAACTTGACACATAAAAAAACAATCAAAGTATAATAAAAACAAAGGAGTGTGTCAAGTTTTATTATACAGGATTAAAGTTTATTTTCCGGCTGGTTGATTATATTTCGGATGTAAAAGAATGGCGAGGCACGGCAACGAAACTTTTAACGCAGATGAACGAAACCGAGGTTACACCGAATGTAGTGACCAAAATGCTTGCCCGATTTTCTTCGGAAGTTTTTCAGCCGCAAGGCATCGAATACAAAACAAAACGCACCGGCACAAGCCGACTGATTTACTTAAAAAAGAATGACGGCAATGACGGCGATGACAATAAATCCACCGTATAGGAAAAAGCCGTCACTATCGTCATTTTTTGAGAAACCGGATATAAGGCTATACAGGTAATGTCAATCGCTTTCGGGGACCCCGCAAAGTCTTATGAGTTTGTGGGGAAAAGGAAGAGTAAAGGAATCGAGCGAAGTTTTCGGAAAAATACGGAAACGGAGCGTGTATTGCCTTTACTCTGACGCAGCGAGCATAGGTTTTGTGTTGCCTTTGAAACCCACAAAACCGGCGGCAAATTGCCGAAAGGGACTTGCCGCCCCTGTAACCACGATTATACAGAGAAAGGAATGAAAATATATGAGACAAAGAACAACTGCAATCAATAATCGAGTGACTGAGGGAGAGAAAAGAAAAATGGAAACTGCCGCTAAAAAAATGCGGACTTTCGCTCTCTGCTTACCTTAGAGAACTTGGATTGGGCAAGGAAGTTCAGGTAACCTTGCCGCAGGAATTTTACGAAGCTTACCGAGGCTTGACTGCTCTTCGTGACAGCTTCAAGTCGCTGCCCGACGACAGAATCAGCGACGGATTCGATTATGTCGTGAGTAAATTTTTGAAGGCTTACCACTCAATCGGTGAGCCAGAAAGAGCAAGTGATTCGCCGTGGCAGTAACAATAATATGGGCTGTAACCGACAGCGTCAGCCGTGTTTTAAGTTATGCGGCGAACCCGGACAAGACGATTTACAGCGATATTTGCAAGGCACTTCACTACGCAAGCGACGAGAGAAAAACCGTAATCGGTGAAGGAAAAGCAATGTATGTGACAGGCGTAAACTGCACCGCAGAAACAGCTTTTGCCGAGATGAAAGCGGTACAAGAACGCTTCGATAAGACGGTAGGCAATGTGGCTTATCACGCATATCAGAGCTTCAAAACAGGCGAAGTTACACCGCAGATTGCACACAAACTCGGCGTTGACCTTGCCAAAAGAATGTGGGGCGACCGGTACCAAGTGCTGGTCGCTACGCACTTTAACACCGGCACATATCACAATCATTTGGTCATCAATTCGGTGAATATGTGGAACGGTAAGAAGTTTAACTGCAACGAGGGAGCATACTGGAAACTGCGTAGTATTTCCGATGAGCTTTGCAAAGAAAACGGCAAGAATTATTGCGGATAACCCCAAAATCAAAGAAATTATTCTCATTGAGCAGAATATGCGCAGCCGATATTTCGGCCTTAATAAATCAAGAAAGAGAGGATACGAACGATGACAAAACGAAAATCAGATTTTATTTTACCGACACTGGACGACCTATTTACAACGCAGGCGGAGCGTGACGACGCAAAGCTTGAGCGTGTAAAGAACATACCTCTTGCCGAGCTTCACCCTTTTAAGAATCACCCATTTAAGATATTGAATAACGAAGAAATGGAGCGAATGATTGAGAGTATACGCAAGGTCGGAACGATAACTCCGGCGCTTGCCAGACCTCTGCCCGACGGCGGATACGAGCTTATTTCGGGGCACAGAAGGCTTGCGGCGTGTCAGGTGCTGGGGATTGAAACAATGCCTGTAATCGTCCGTGAGATGTCAGACGATGAGGCGGTAATCGCAATGGTGGACGCAAATCTGCAAAGAGAAACAATACTGCCAAGCGAAAAAGCCTTTGCGTATAAGATGAAACTGGAGGCGATAAAACATCAGGGCGTTACTTCTCGCCAAGTTGGCGAGAAGTTGTTGAGTGTAACACAAGTGAGCAAAGACAGCGATGATAGTGAGCGACAAATCCAACGCTATATCCGCTTAACTTACTTAATTCCCGAACTGCTTTCAATGGTAGACGATAATAAAATCGCTTTCAACCCTGCGGTAGAAATCTCCTACCTTGACCGTGACGAACAACTCACTTTGCTTGACGCAATCAATATGAATGACTGCACGCCGTCACACGCACAGAGTATCAGGCTGAAGAAAATGTCACAGGACGGCTTGCTTACCGCCGACGCTGTCTATGCTATTTTGTCGGAAGAAAAACCAAATCAAAAGGAACAAATCAAGCTGCCTCGTGATGAGCTTCGCAAATACTTTCCGCAAAATTACAGCGATGAGCAAATCAAGCAAGATATTCTAAAAGGATTGGAACTTTTGAAACGCCAACGAGAGCACAACAGAGGCGCCCGTTAATTCGAACCAAAGTGTACAGCGAGTGACTTTTGCAGAATGGAAAGAACTATGCCGGCAAGCTATATAGGATTGTCGGTGTAGGTCTTTCCTGTGATGTACAGTGAAAGGAGTTAAAAACAATGGTATCAGGACACCTACAAGTTAAAAAAGGTTTTTATTATGTAGTGCTGAGCTACTATAACAACAACGGAAAACGCCGTGTGAAATACTTTTCCACGGGACTGCCCGAAAAGGGCAACAAGCGCAAAGCCGAAGCCGAGCTTGTGCAAATCAGAAGTGAATGCGCTGAAATATGCAATGAAAACCGACCTTGTTACGCAGAATGTGGCAATGAAAGTAGACCGCCCGAAAAAGAACGATTATCAGCCTGTATTCCTTGATGCGGAAGAACTGCAACATTTATTTGAAGTAGTCAAAGGGATAAAACTGGAACTTCCGGTTTTGGTCGCCGCTTTCTACGGCTTGCATCGTGGCGAGGTCTGCGGACTGAAATGGAACGCCATTGACTTTGAGCGTGGCACAATCACCATAAGGCACACGGTCACATCTCTGCAAGTGGGCGGAAAAACAAAAATGTACGCACAGGACTCTGCCAAAACAAAATCCAGTATGCGTACACTTCCTCCGCTTGTCGGCAGCTTTGCAGATTACTTCAAAAAAGTAAAAGCGGCACAGGAAGTCAACAAAAGGGTATGCGGAAACTGCTACAACTACGAATATGACGGTTATGTCTTTGTGGATGAACTGGGAAATCTGATGCGACCGGAGTATCTGACGAGCTATTTCCCACAGTATATACAAAAGCACGGTTGTAAAAGAATGCGTTTTCACGATTTAAGACACAGTTGTGCAAGTCTGCTTCTTGCGAACGGCGTACCGCTGAAACAAATTCAGGAATGGCTGGGACACGGTGATTTTTCCACCACCGCTAACATCTACGCCCACCTTGACTACACTTCAAAACTGTCCTCGGCAAAGGCAATGGTCAGCGGAATGGCACTGCCCGAATCGGTGAATTTTAGTAGCAAGTGGACCGAAATTTCAAACGATGGTGGAAAGAACTGATTTTTACGGTTCGAATACGCCAAAATGCCGAAAATCGCCTTGTTCTTTCCAAAAAACGGCCTGTTCTTTCCATGGTTTTGAGCTGATTTTGAGCAAAATGGCAAAAAAGAAAAGCCCAAAAAACCTTGATTTTTCGGGCTTTTTTTGGCGGAGAGTTAGGGATTCGAACCCTAGGTTCCTTTTGGGAACACAGCATTTCGAGTGCTGCACCTTCGACCACTCGGACAACTCTCCGTATATGTAATTCCGCATTTCTTCCAAAAAAATTGGAAAGAGCTGACGGAAAGAACAACAAAATATTTAATTTTCAAATCGAATAAACCCCTAAATTTACAAGCTTTTCAAGCGGAGCAAAAAGCCAACTCTTCGATAACTCTCCGTAAGATTAATGTAAGATTAATCTGATCATATCAGAACAAAATATATTATAGCACATTCCGATAAAAAAAGCAAGTGGTTTTGAAAATTTGCCTTTTTGCACAAATGAAAGGCGCTGCTTTTGGATGAATTTATTTGCCTTGTCGTTTTTTGACTTGCTTTGCGGAAATACTTGACTTTTTTATCGAAATCACGTATAATAAAGTGAAACGCATTGTATCGGCAGTACCATGCAAATCTTGTGTGCAGCTGCCGGTGAATCGAGAAAATGTTTCTTTTCGAAAGGAAAGGTCTTAAAAGCATGAAAAACTTTTTCGCAAGTTTATCACATCGTACGAAAATTACACTAATTACCTGTGCCAGCTTTATTGTGCTGACAATGCTGATCTTGATTTTTTTGATGCTTTGTCCGATACAGGAAAGCAGTTCTGCAAATCATGTAAATGATTCGTTAGTTGTCACAACAGCAGTTTCAGAGGGAACACTGGATACGGCAGAGACAACGACGGCTGTATCTACCACAAAGTTTAATCGAAAAACAACGGACGCAAAGCGCTCAACGACCAGAACAGAAACTACTGTGAAGTCATATCAGACACAGGCTGTGTATGACGATAACACATATGCAGATGATGATGGCTACAACAATGATGATAATTACGAGGATTATCATCCGGTTGTCACAACGAAAAAATATTACAGCAATAGCACAACAAAGTATACAACAGCTGCTCCGGCGGTTACACAGCCGCCCATACCGGCAGCTACACAGGCTCCGGCAGTGACAGCAGCGCCTGCACCGAGTGAAACAATTCCGGTGCCGGATGACACGATGTACGATTGAGGCGTTGTTCCTGGAAAACGGGAGAATGTTGTGTATGTTCACTTGAAAAAACATAGGTTGAGAGAAACCGGACTGGGCAGATCTGCCGGTCCGGTTTTGTGTTGAATGGGGGAAAATATGAAAACAGAGGTATGGGGAGTTCGTCTGGCTCGGCTGCTGCTGTTCTGGTTTGCAGGAAATTTGACAGCTTTTTTTGCTCTGGCGCATTTTGCAGTCGGCTGGAAAATACTGATCGGCATTCTGACGGGAATTGCTTTTTTGTTCTTTCAGTTTTTTCATCCGCATACAGTAGCAGGGGGAAAGAAACTGGCATCTTTGGAGCATGGCTGTAATTTACTCCGAACCGGAGCAGTCTGGCTTGTTCTGGAATGCGTCACAGTGGGCATTTTGATTTGGAGTCATGCGCTGTTCTGGGCGTTGGAATTGGTGAACCTGGGTGTGTTTGCGCTACTTTGCTGGGCAATCGTGTTCCAAGGACTTTTACATATCGCACTCCATTCTTCGCAGGTAAAGCTGCCGTGGCACATTGCCTTGTTTTTCCTGTGGTGGATGCCTGTACTGAACTTGTTTCTCATTGTACATATTTATCGTACTGCAAAACATGAACTGCATCTGGAATGCGCAAAAGCAGAATGTGATATCGTTCGGAAAGAATCTGAGATCTGCAAAACCAGATACCCGATACTCCTGGTTCATGGTATCTTTTTCCGGGATTGGCAGCTTTTTAATTACTGGGGAAGAATTCCTGCGGAACTGCAAAAAAATGGCGCAGTGATCTTCTATGGCAAGCAGCAGTCTGCACAGTCGATTTCCGAAAGTGCCAGAGAACTGGCGGCTCAGATCAAAGCGATATGTACGGAAACCGGTGCAGAAAAAGTCAACATCATTGCACATTCCAAAGGCGGTTTGGACTGCCGCTGTGCAATGCAGGACTATGGAGTCTCACAATATGTAGCATCTCTGACAACGATCAACACACCCCACCATGGATGCGCTTTTGTAGATGATTTACTGCGGAAAGTTCCGGATAAAACGGCACGATGGATCGCTGACCGTTACAATAAGCTCTTTCTCAAATTAGGAGACGATCATCCGGATTTTCTGGCAGGTGTCCGGGAACTGACAGATGAAAGCTGCCGGAAGTTCCATGCGGCGCATCCCTGTCTGCCAAATGTGTATTATCAGTGCGTGATGTCAAGGATGCACAGTGCATTTTCCGCACCGTTTCCGCTCTGGCTGGGATATCTTCTGAACAAGCGGTGTGCCGGTGAAAACGACGGACTTGTGCCGGTCTCTTCTGCAAAAATGGAAAATGTTCCGCTGCTTATGGTTCCGGATGCAAAGCGGCGTGGTATTTCTCATGGGGATATGATCGACTTGAATCGTGAGAATATTCCGGGATTTGATGTCCGGGAATGGTATGTTCAGCTGGTGCAGCAGCTGAAACAAAAAGGGTTCTGAGGTGATGACAATGAAAACAACATACGATGCAAATATTTTGACCTATTGTCGGTGGCGGGATGATCTGACAATGGAGCGGTCGCCGTTTTGTCATGTGGACAATTTGATTTTTTGCTGTCTGACATATTTGAATTGGGACGGTATCGCAGAGGGATTTACTGTCTCGGAATCTGTGTCTCTTCGGGATGCTGCGAAACTCTGGGAAAGCCGGCCGGCGAAGGAACAGAAACTGCGTGTGGAAACAGACCGGGAGCTGTTGCGGCAAACTGCTGCCAGCCGGCGTTTCGGGGATATCCGTCTGTTTCGGTATACAGAACAATTCAGTGATACACTGCAGCAGCAATTTTCAGCAACAGCATTCCTGTTGGATGCAAACACGATCTATGTTGCGTTTCGTGGTACAGATGATACGCTGACTGGGTGGCGGGAAGATTTCAACCTGTCGTTTCTTCCGAAAGTGCCGTCCCAGGAATCGGCAGCTGCATATCTGAGAAGCATTATGGCACTGGGATTCCAGAATGTATATGTAGGCGGGCATTCCAAAGGAGGAAACCTGGCGGTGTATGCGGCAGCGCAGATGACACCGGAAAATGCTGCCCGTATCTGTGGCGTCTATAATAATGATGGACCGGGCTTTGTAACGGACTTGTTTGATGCACCGGAGTTTCAGCCGCTGCAAAAGCGAGTGCATACCTTTGTGCCGCAGGCATCCGTTGTAGGGATGCTGTTGGAACACGATGAGGCGTATCAAGTGGTTTACAGCACACAGAAAGGCATCATGCAGCATGATCCGTATTCCTGGTGCGTGATTCGAAACGACTGGTACTACCTGGACGATACGACAACGCTCAGCAAGATCATGGACTCCTCCATGCGGCAGTGGATTCTGGGAATGCAGCCGGAACAGCGTGAAAAACTGACAGATGCAATTTTTCATGTGCTGCAAAGCGAGACAAATGCCAAAACAGTGCAGGATCTGGTAGACGGCGGTGCAGGAACACTTTCTGCAGTGCTGCATGCCTGGTCGGATATGCCGCCGGAAACCAGACGGTTTATGCAAAAAATGCTGGGTGAACTGCTGCGTATCATAGGACAGCTTGCAGCGGCAAAGCGAAGGTCTGAAATGCTCGCCGGACGAATGAGGACAATGGAAAGCTGATGTGATATGAGAAAGCGTATTTTGGCATATCGACGGAGAATAGATGCACTGTTAGCACAGCATCCGGAAAATACAGACTGGAATCGGATTTTACAAGATCATCTGCGGCAAATCGCCTTTTTTCAGCACGAACGTCTGGTACATCTGATCGTTACCATGACCTTTGCAGTTCTGACAATGCTTTCGTTTGGCATCGTCCTGCTTACACAGCTTATTCAGCTGACTGTGCTTACTGCGGCATTGTTGGTTCTGTTGATCCCGTATATTTTTCATTACTATCTGCTGGAAAACGAAGTCCAGAAAATGTATGCGCAGTATGATGAAATCTGGGAGAACTGCAATATCATATTACAGGAAAAGTGTCTTTGGAAGTCATCCAAAAAGTAAATCGCATTTTTCACAAAAACGGAACTGAAATCACAAAAAAACTGTTGACTTTTTCTTGCAAATCGCTTATAATGAAAATAATCGAATGTGTGTTTTCCAAGGAGCATAAGCTGCGTTTTCGCCATATGGGAATGGATTCCGGCGAAAGCACAGAGGGAGCTTCGTGTTTTGGAAAGGAAAGGGATTCAATCAGATGAAGCATTTTGCAAAAGGATCAAAACGATTGCTGTCGGTTCTGCTGAGCAGTGCGATGGTAGTCAGCAGCTGCGGCTCAGTTTCGGCTGGTGCGGCAGAGAAGAAGGAAGCGAACTTTGCACGGGCGCTGCAGTATTCCATTTACTTTTATGATGGAAATATGTGCGGTACAGAGGTGCAGGAAAACAACCGGTACAGTTGGCGTGGAGACTGTCATACATATGATGCACAAGTTGCAATGAACAGTACAGCTACCAATCTGAGCGCAGATTTTCTCACGAAGTATAAAGATGTGCTTGATCCGGACGGCGACGGCTATATAGATGTTGCCGGCGGATTCCATGATGCAGGTGACCATGTGAAGTTTGGTATGCCGGAAAACTATTCCGCCGCCACCCTGGGATGGGGCTATTATGAATTCCGGGATGCGTATGAAAAGACTGGTCAAAACGATCACATTGAGACGATCCTCCGCTATTTCAACGATTATTTGATGAAGTGTACATTCCTGGACAGCAATGGCGACGTGATTGCGCATTGTTACCAGGTCGGCGACGGCGATATCGACCACGCTTACTGGAATGCACCGGAGCTGGACGAAATGGATCGTCCGGCGTATTTCCTGACAGCAGACAAGCCGCAGACAGACTATGTTGCATCTGCTGCTGCATCTCTGGCAATCAACTATCTGAACTTTAAGGATACCGACCCGGAGTATGCGCAGAAGTCACTGGACTATGCAACTGCATTGTACAAGTTTGCAGAGACGCATGACAAGGAACTCAGCGACAACGGAGACGGTCCGAAGTCTTATTACAATTCGTCAAAATGGGAAGATGATTACTGCTGGGCATCTGCCTGGATGTACAAGATCACAGGAGACCATCACTATCTGGAACAGATTTTCCCGTACTATGACTATTATGCAGCACCCTGCTATGTATACTGCTGGAACGATGTCTGGGGCGGGGTACAGTGTATTCTGGGCGAGATCACCAGCGAACAGTACCCGAACTTCATTGACGAATATAAAGAGGCAGCCGGAAAGAGTCCTTATGAAGAGATGAACTGCTGGGGCTCTGTGGAAGAAGCACTGAATAAGTATATGACCGGCGGCGTCGGAACGATCACACCGGCTGGCTACTTCTGGCTGAACACCTGGGGTTCTGCAAGATATAATGCAGCGGCACAGATGATGGCATTGGTATACGACAAGTATAACAACAATGGCAAGCCCGGAAAGTACAGTGAATGGGCAAAGGGACAGATGGAATATCTGCTGGGTGACAATCCGATGAATCGTGCATATGAAGTCGGGTATGATGAAACCGCAGCAAAATTCCCACATCACCGTGCGGCATCTGGTTTGACGAAGTGCGAGGACACCGATGAACAGAAACATGTCCTCTATGGTGCATTGGTCGGCGGTCCGGATGCACAGGATAAGCACAACGACATTACAGCTGACTGGATCTACAACGAAGTGACGATCGACTATAACGCTGCATTTGTCGGAGCGTGTGCCGGACTGTATGACTACTATGGAACAGACGCCATGGAAATCACACCGAATTTTCCGCCGGAAGACAAGAATTCCGGAAATGAGGGCGGCAATGATTTCTGGGTAGATGCTTATGCAGTAGATGACATTCAGACAAGCGGAGCAGGCGTGACCAAGCTTGCGATCCAGATGCGCACCAACTCGATTACGCCAAAAACAGATCTTTCGATGCGGTATTATTTCAGTATCGCTGAACTGAAGGATAAGTCAAATATCAGTCTGGTAAAAGGACAGGAACTGTATGACCAGGCGAGTGTAGAGGCGGCTCCGGCAGATGGCGTGATTTCCGGACCGTATCAGTTTGATGCGTCTTATGATCCGGATATCTACTATGTTGAAGTAAAATGGGATGGCTATAAGATTGCAAACTCCAATAAGAAGTATCAGTTTACAGTGGGATTCTATTACGGTGATACCTGGGATCCGACAAATGACTGGAGCTATCAGGGCATTACCAAATGCAAGGACACATACCAGGATGGTTCTGAGACCAGAACAGACTATATCTGTGTTTACTCCAACGGAGAGCTTGTCGGTGGTATTGAACCGAACGGCAACAAGCCGGCTGTAACAACCACGCCGTCGGAAACGACAACAGGCACGACAACAACTACTACCACAGTAACAACAACAACAACAACGAATTCTGCAACCAGCACAGAAAAGGCAACAGAAACAACAGTTTCCACAGAAGAGACCACGACAACGGCATCTGCAACAACAGAGACATCTGCAACACAGCGGACTTCTGAAATATCCTCTGGTTCGTCCGATGCTGCCGGCTCTATTCTCTATGGTGATGCGAATTTGGATGGCAGAATTGATATTACAGATGCGGTACTGCTGAATAAGATCGTTGCCGGCTCTGTTTCTGCCAACACACAGCAGCGGCTAAACGGCGACTGCAATGGCGATGGCGCGTTGGATTCCGGGGATGGCATCCTGTTGCTGCAATTCCTGGTACATATCATCCAGAGCATTGGACCCAGCGCAAAATAAGAGAAAGGAATCATAAAACACATGGAAATTTCAAATCCGGAGAATCATTCCGGGAATTGGCAGGAACTGCGGCAGATCCTGAAAGAAAAGCAATTTGGGAAGCTGTTTGCCGGAGCAACAGAAAATACGTTGATTCAATTTTTTCGGTATTGTTTTGTTGGCGGAGCGGCGACTGTAATCGACTGGGGTGTTTCTGCACTGCTGTTTTTCCTGGTGTTTCATCAGAGTTATGCAGTTCTCGCAAATGGGATTTCTTTTGTGGCAGGATTGCTTGCAAATTACTTTTTGAGTACATTCTGGGTCTTTCGTTCTTCTAAAGTGCAGTCCCGGTTGGTTGAATTTCTCGCTTTTGCAGCCATCGGCGTAGTCGGATTGCTGCTGACGCTGGGAATCACGAAGCTGAGCGAGATCTCTCTTGGAAACATTACAAGCGGATATCAGATGATCGGGAAGATCGTTTCAACAATGATTGCATTTCTCTGGAATTTCTTCGCCCGAAAGTATCTGTTATTCAGTAAAAAAGAATCATAACTGGCTGCAAAAGCAGCTTTCATGAAAAAGCGCCGACACAGCCTGCAGATTATTCCGGGATGCTGTGCGGCGTTTTTTTGCAGGCGAAATTGCAGCTTTGACAATGGAAAGGAGTGAACCATTATGAAAATGATATTTATTGGTGCAACACACGAAGTAACCGGCAGCTGTACCTATCTGGAAGTCTGCGGAAAACGCATTCTGGTGGACTTTGGAATGGAGCAGGGGAGAGATACGTATGAAAATGTGAAGATTCCTTGTGCGCCGGGAGAAATTGACTATGTCCTTTTGACACACGCACACATTGACCATTCCGGTTTGCTGCCGCTGCTCTATGCCGGCGGCTTTTCCGGGGAAATCCACGCTACTGCGGCAACGACTTCTCTCTGTGAAATCATGCTGCGTGACAGTGCGCATATCCAAGAATTTGAGGCAGAATGGAGAAACCGCAAGGCGATGCGAAAAGGCGGCGAACCGTATGTGCCTTTGTATACCATGAAAGAGGCGTTGGGTGCATTAGAGCTGTTTGTACCGCATCCGTATGATGAAAAGTTTACCCTTGTTCCAGGTATTGAGGTTCGCTTCCTGGATGCTGGTCATCTTCTTGGTTCCTCCAGCATTGAGCTTTGGCTGACGGAAAATGGCGTGTCGAAAAAAATCGTATTTTCCGGAGACATCGGAAATCTCAATCAGCCATTGATTCGTGATCCGCAGCCGCCGAAAGATGCCGATTATGTGGTGATGGAATCCACTTATGGAAACCGGCTGCATGAAAAACCGAAAGGGTATATTCCAGGTCTGGTACAGGTCCTGCGGGATACATTTTCTCGTGGCGGCAGTGTGATTATTCCGTCTTTTGCGGTGGGGCGTACACAGGAATTGCTGTACTATTTCAAGCAGATCAAAGACGAGAACCTGTTCCCGGAGTATAAGGATTTTCCGATTTACATGGACAGTCCGCTTGCGATTGAGGCAACAGAAGTATTTATGCGAAATAAGGAAAGTTGTTTTGATGAAGAGGCACTGAGTTACGTTCGGCGTGGAATCAACCCAATCGGTGTCAGCGGACTGATCCCAGCAGTGACCAGTGATGCTTCTAAGGCAATCAATGCAGATAAACGACCGAAGGTGATTTTGTCGGCAAGTGGAATGTGTGAGGCTGGCAGAATCAAACATCACTTGAAACACAATCTCTGGAAACCGGAAAACACAATTTTATTTGTGGGATATCAAGCAGAAGGCTCTTTGGGCAGGCGTATTATTGAGGGCGCAAAAACAGTCACTTTGTTTGGAGAAACGGTTCAAGTGAGTGCGCAGATCGTACAGTTGCAGGGGATGAGCGGTCACGCAGATCAAAAGGGTCTGCTTTCCTGGATTTCTCAAGTACATGGCGTGCAGAAGGTCTTTGTCAATCATGGCGCATCAGAATCTGCCGATGCGTTCCGGGACAAGCTGTGGCTGTCGCTGGGTATTGATGCTTATGCACCATTCAGCGGTGCAGAGGTTGATCTGGCAACTGGAAAGGTGACATATGATGCGCCGGCTGTTCCAATACAGCAGAAGCCTCGGCGCAGCGCAATGACATATGACAGATTGTCGCAGACGTTAAGCCGCTTGACGGCATTGGTGCAGAGCAGCAGGGGACTGTCGAATAAGGAATTAGCAAAAATGGCAGATCAGCTGGGTGAACTCTGCACAAAATGGGAACGGAGGTAATAAGTTGTGTACGAAGAAAATGCAGTGATCCATGCACTTTGCAGCAGAAGAAGTGTACGGAGCTATGACAGCAGCAGACCGGTGGAGCAAGAAAAGTTGGATGCAATTTTGGCTGCCGGACAGTATGCACCGACAGGCATGAACCGGATGCCTACCAAATTTGTTGTAGTTCGAAATCGGGAAGTGTTGCAACAGCTTTCTAAGCAGAATGCAGCAATTATGGGAAAAGAAGATGTAGACCCGTTTTATGGCGCTCCGGTTGCGATTGCAGTATTAGTGGATGCGTCAGTTCATACATGGGTTGAGGATGGCAGCCTTGCGATTGGTGCGATGCTGGATGCAGCATATGCAGTAGGATTGGGCAGCTGCTGGATTCACCGTGCAAAAGAGACATTTGATAGTGCAGCTGGAAAAGAATTGCTGCAGAAATGGGTCATTCCGGATACCTATCGAGGTGTTGGATTCTGTATTGTCGGATATGCCAACGGAGAATTGCCGGAGGCAAAACCGAGAAGAGCAGATCAGATTATTTGGGTGGATTGATGTTCTAAATTGCCAATTAAATTACGCAAGAAAAGCGGTTGAGAGTGATTCCCTCAGCCGCTTTTGCGCTTTTATCGCTCGACGCAGTGTGTTGTTACTGCATCTTATAAGCGTCGATCATCTTCTTGACCATCTGTCCACCGATGGAACCAGCTTCTCTTGCGGTCAGATCGCCGTTATAACCCTGCTTCAGAGTTACGCCAACCTCGCTGGCAGACTCCATCTTAAAACGCTCCATTGCTTCTTTACCCTTCTGCGTAAATTCACCCTTCATGATAAATTCTCCTTTTTCATTTTTTCTTGGCAACACTTGAATCATCTCATCGAAAATGTGATTTCGTTGCCGCAATAGTATTATGAGAAACTGCACGGTGTTTATCACAGGTATTTTTTTCGTATTTTTATACAAAGCTTTGGGAACTTTCAAAATAATATTTTTCAATTGCAAATACACATCTGTGCCTTTGTCAATAAAAAACTGAGCCACCTCGCTAATAAAAAAGTGAGCCAGTT
>ERZ773216.1748-NODE-1748-length-24367-cov-4.507239_pt1 | contig 24367 bp, 14 predicted proteins | sample MGYA00511259_ERZ773216 | MGnify/ENA primary metagenome ERZ773216 (study PRJEB29015, sample SAMEA2737764) | human gut metagenome | biome: human gut; feature: human-associated habitat; material: faeces | place: China | collected 2012 ... | reverse complement strand
TCTGGCAGTGAGAGTGACCCGGCGGAAGCGGAGAAGCACCAGGAACCTGCCAAGGAGCCCAAGGCCGAAAAGACCCCGGAGGAGCGCCGGAGAGCCTTTGGCGAGATGGTGCAGGGCGAATACAGCGACGTGTTCCAGGAGATGATGCAGCGGGCCATTGATAAGGCCACGGAGAACATCCGGCAGAATCCGCAGGTGGCGCGGCTGACCCAGGCACTGGCCAATGCCTACGGCGTGGACACCGATGACATGGACGGCCTGATCGAGGCGGTGGAGAACGGCCGCGTGAAGGACGAGAAATATTACGAGGACCTGGCCCAGCAGCGGGGTGTGAGCGTGAAAACGGCCCGGGAGCTGGACAAGATGGAGAGCGACCTGAAGCGCAGCAACACCCGCAACGCGCAGCTGCAGGCCATGCAGCAGGAAGCAACCCGCCAGCAGCGGGTGAGCCAGATCCAGGCACAGTGGGAGGCCCAGGCCGCCCAGCTGAAGACCCAGTACCCGGATTTTGAGCTGCAGGAGGTGCTGGCCAACGAGCAGGTGGCCGACCTGATGCGCCGGGGCGTGAGCTTGCCGGACGCTTACCGGGCCGCCTACTTTGACCACATCATGCAGCAGGCCACAGCCCAGACCGCCCAGAAGGTGGAGCAGGGCGTGGCGGCGCGCATCCAGCAGCGGGCTGGCCGACCCGGCGAGAACGGCACCCGGCCCGGCGGCGCGGTGACCACCCATGTGGATGTGGCCAGCATGAGCCGCCGCCAGCTGGAGGACCTGGAACGCAGGGCACGCCGGGGCGAGAAGATCACGCTGTAACGACTTCCCACACGAGGGTGTGAGAACATAAACCTTTGAAGGAGGACCAAACCATGAAATGGAAGAAGATGAACCTGCAACTGTTTGCGGATGCGCACGAGCAGCTGCAGAACACCACCGGCAGCTCCGGCATGAGCGCCGAGATGAAAACCTTTTACGAGCGCCGCCTCATCGACCAGGCGCTGCCGGCGCTGGTGCATGACCAGTTCGGCGACAGCTACCCCATCCCGGCCAACAACGGCAAGACCATCGAGTTCCGCAAGTATGACGCACTGCCCAAGGCCACCACGCCCCTGACCGAGGGCGTGACCCCGGAAGGCCAGGCCCTGACCGTGACCACGGTGACCGCTGAGGTGCACCAGTACGGCGGCTGGGTGCCCCTGACCGATATGGTGCAGATGACCACCATTGACAACAACGTGGTGCAGGCCACCAGCGTGCTGGCAAGCCAGAGCGGCCGCACCATGGACACCATTGTGCGCGACATTCTGGCCGGCGGCACCAACGTAATCTACGCCCCCAAGGTGAGCGACGGCGTTGAGACCCCCGTGAGCAGCCGTGCGGGCCTGGACGCCACGGCCCAGCTGACGGTGGACCTGATTGAGCAGGCGGTGGCCCAGCTGAAGGTGCAGAATGCTGATCCCATCGGCTCTGCCGGCGGCAGCTATGTGTGCATCATCCACCCGTACACGGCCTACGACCTGAAGAAGGACCCGGCCTGGGTGGAGGCCCACAAGTACGCCAGCCCCGAGGAGATCTTTGAGGGCGAGATCGGCAAGATCGGCAACGTGCGCTTTGTGGAGACCAGCGAGGCAAAGATCTGGACGGGCACCGGCTGCCCCAGCGGCCTTGCGGTGTTTGGCACCCTGGTGCTGGGCGCCCACGCCTACGCCACCACCGAGCTGGAGGGCGGCGGCCTGCAGCACATCGTGAAGCAGCTGGGCTACGGCGATGACCCACTGAACCAGCGCGCGTCCGTGGGCTGGAAGGCCGTGAAGACCGCCGAGCGTCTGAGCGAGCAGTACATGGTGCGCATTGAGAGCTGCAGCGCACGCTACAGCGCCAAGGCGAAGGCAAACTGAGGAACGGAGGATGAACACAAAATGGCAGTGAAGAAAGAAACCGCCCAGCAGGCTGCAGAAGCAGCCACCCAGGACACCAAGGACGTGCAGGCGGAGAAGCCCGCCACCGAGGTGATCCACCTATTCAAGGACAACGGCCGCTACTCCAGCGCCCGTTTTGTGAGCGTGAACGGCGAGGCGTACCTGATCCAGCGCGGTGTGGACGTGGAGGTGCCTGCGGCGGTGGCCGAGGTGCTGCGCCACAGCGAGGAGATGGACAACGCGGCCAATGCGAAGATCGAGGCGGCCCAGGCGGCGGCGCAGAACGTGCCGGCACTGCAGAAGCTGTAAGAACAACGTGAAGAGAACACCCGGTACGGCAGGCACTTGCTGTGCCGGGTGTTTTTGCTAAGGAGGCGGAACGATGACAGCCGGAAAGGCGATAGAACTTTGCGACCAGATGCGGCCGAACAACGACTTTGGGGACGAGATGAAGCAGATGTGGATGCGCCAGTGCGACGCGCGGCTGCGGCAGACGGTGGTGAACCGCTCGGCCTGCGGTGACTTTGACGCGGTAGGGGCGGACATGGCCGGGGACGGGCTGGAGTATGACACCCAGCTGCTGGCACCGGATGCCTTCAGCGCACTGTACCAGCACTGGCTGTGCGCCCAGATGGACCTGGCCCTGGGCGAGACGGCCCGGGCGGTGAACGAGCTGCAGATGTACAGTGACTACTGCCAGGAGTTTGCAGCCTGGATGCGGCAGAAATACCCCCCGGCGGGCGGGGTGCAGTGGAGGTATTGAGAGATGATCGACGGGACGAACCTGAACCAGCTGACCGGCAGCCGGCAGCTGTTGCGGGCCTTTGGGGGCATCAACGAGACCTACAGCTGCAGCGAGGCGGAGCTCTCGGCGGCGCTGAATTTTTCCGGCAGGGGATTTCCGGCGCTGCAGACCAGGGCCCTGCGCAAGAAGGTGCGGGATGTGGAAAAAGTAAACGGCATGTACCACCTGAACGGGCTGCTGATCTGCCGGGGAATGGGGCTGGAATACGCACCGGACGGGCAGGCGGGCCGCACGGCGGCGGTGACGCTGGAGAATGTGCTGACCGATGACCGCAAGGAACTGGCCGGCATGGGCAGCAAGGTGCTGATCTGGCCGGATAAGCTGGCCTTTGACACTGAGACCGGCCAACTGGAGCCGCTGGGGGCGAAGTGGGAGCTGGGCGACCGGAAGATGACCGTGTGCCCCTGCGACACGGAGGGCAAGGTATACGAGGTGGCCGGTGCAGGCGACACGGAGCCGGAGAGCCCGGAGGACGGGCAGCTGTTTTTGAAGGGCGCCGCCGGGAACCTGTACGACTATGAGAGCGTGCTGGAAAAGTGGAGCGCCAAGAGCGGCAAGTGGGTGCAGGTGCTGGTGAACACAGTGCGCATGACCTGCCCGGGGATCGGGAGCCTGCTGAAGGAGGGCGACACGGTAACCCTGACCGGCATGCCGCAGGCGGTGTGCGACGCGCTGGCGGCAGACCTGAACGGGGAGATCGTGGTGCAGGCGCTGGAGGGGGACGACCTTGTGGCCAACCTGACCCCGGCCCAGGACAGCAGCCGGTACTATGGCAGCTGGACGGTGACGGCCACGGGCACCAGCTGGCGCAGCCTGGACGGGGTGCGCACCGAGAACGAGGGTCTGGCCGTGAGCATCACGCTGGAGCGGCGGGTGCCGGATCTGGACTTTGTGACCGAGCAGGGCAACCGGGTATGGGGCTGCAGCAAGAAGGAGAACACCATTTACGCCTGCCGCCTGGGCGACCCCACCAACTGGTACAGCTACCGGGGCATTGCAGCGGACAGCTACGCCGTGAGCGTGGGCAGCGACGGCACTTTTACCGGCGCGGCCAGCTGCATGGGGTATGTGCTGTTCTTCAAAGAGAACTGCATCCACAAGCTGTACGGCTCCAAACCCAGCGACTACCAGCTTTCCAGCGTGCGGTGCCGGGGCGTGGCAGCCAACGCCGCCCACAGCCTGTGCGTGCTGAACGAGACGCTGTATTACCTTTCGCCCGGCGGGGTGATGGCATGGGACGGCAGCCTGCCCAGCAAGGTGTCCGGCGCGCTGGACACCGGGAAGCTGACGGGAGCCGCGTGGTGCGCGGCCGGAAGCCTGGACGCGCGGTATTACCTGTACCTGCGCCGCCAGGGGGACAGCGCCGGGCGGCTGCTGGTGTACGACACGGAGCGGGGCCTGTGGCACGAGGAGAGCGCCGTGGGTTACGAGATGGCCAGCACCGGCCGGCAGCTGTACCTGTGGGACGGCCGGGCCCTGTGGGCGGCAGACCCCGACCGGGAAACAGAAGGGGAAGCCGAGGCGGCGCTGCAGTTTGAAGCGGTGAGCGGAGACATTGGACTGACCGAGACGGATGACAAATACATCAGCCGGATCACCCTGCGGCTGGACGCCCAGACCCACAGTGTGGTGACGCTGGCGGCGAGCTACGACGGCGGACCCTGGGAGACCCTGCGCACGGCGGCCGCCACGGGAGACCATGCCCGGCTGAACCTGCCCTTTGAGCCGCGCCGGCACGACACCATGCGGCTGAAGCTGAGCGGCACGGGGCAGATCGCTTTGCGGAGCATGGCCTTTACGCTGGCAGGCACCACCGGCGGCCGGGTGACCGGGGCCGGGCCGAGAAAGTGAGGGATGAACATGGCGAGTTTAGCGGGGCTGAACGGCATCAGCCTGCCCAGCTTTGGCAGCAGCATGGACCCGGAGGACGCCCGGGCGCTGCGCAACTACCTGTACCAGCTGCAGGAACAGCTGGGCTACGTGCTGACCAACCTGGACAGCGAGAACATGAGCGAGAATTTTTTGAGCAGTAAGGGGGAGACGGAATGAGCAGACTGAGCAATGCCCGGACGGAACTGGAGAACTACGAAAAGACCCGCCCGGCGGACTATGTGAGCCAGTACCAGCCGAAGATCAAGGACGTGATGGGCCAGCTGGACGGCATGAAAGAGTTTGACTACGACCCGGACGCCGACACGGCCTACCAGCAGTACAAGAGCCAGTACACCCGCTCGGCCAAGCTGGCGAACCAGAACGCACAGGCCAATGCCGCCGCCCAGACCGGCGGTTATGGCAGCAGCTACGGCACCCAGGCGGGCCAGAACGCCTACACGGCCACCATGAACAACCTGGACAACGTGCTGAACAGCCTGCAGGACCAGAGCCGCAGCGAGTACACGGCCAAGCGCACCGGGCTGGAGAGCCAGCTGAGCGGACTGCAGAACGCCGAACAGCAGGACTACCAGAACTACCAGAAGGACATGGCCAACTGGATGGACGGGCTGCAGTACCGCCAGAACGAGTACGACAAGGCCAGCAGCGAGAGCAGCCAGCGCACCAGCCGGTGGCTGAACGGCATTCTGAGCGCGGTGCAGCTGGCGGCGCAGATCTTACCGTTCTTTTTTGTGTAAGGAGGGGACACCATGGGAACCATTGCGAGACTGAACACGGCAAAGAAGAAGCTGGCCCAGGCCGAACAGGCTATGCCGGGGGCCTACCAGAACAACTACACGGACAGCATCAACCAGAAGCTGGTGCAGCTGGCGGATGCCAGCCTGACCGGCAGCACCGGCGTGGACACGGACGCCCTGAATGCCGCCTACCAGCAGTACCGGGCAAACAGCGTGGCCAACGCCCAGAACGGCGCGGCGGCCGCTGCCGGCACGGCCAATGCCCTGGCGGGCGGGTACGGTGCGGACTGGGCCAAGACCGCGGCGAACCAGGCGGCAGGGGAGCAGATCGCAGGCGTGGACAACAGCCTGAGCAGCCTGCGGGCGGACGCTTTGCAGAACTGGAAGCAGAAGATGAGTGACACCACCAGCGTGCTGGACGACCTGCTGGGCCAGCAGAGCCTGGAACGCAGCGAGTATGACGGTAGCGTGAGCAATGCCCAGAACTGGCGGGACTACCTGAGCGGCCGGGTGGACACGGCACGGCAGGAGAACAGCGATTTCTGGAACAATGTGTGGAACGTTGTGAAGGGAGTGGGCAATGCGGTAAAGACCGGGTACGATGCCTACCAGGGCTATTACCAGTGGGACAAGGAGTTTGAACTACAGAAGCAGCAGTATGCGGACAGCCTGCAGCGCACCCAGCTGAGCGACCAGATCAGCGCCATGGAACAGGCGCAGGCCTTTAAGCAGGCGGGCTTTGATGACCTGGCAGCCCAGACCCTGACCAAGTACGGACTGGACAGCACGATGCTGGACGCCTGGGAGGGCATGAGCGATACCCAGAAGGACAAGATGGCGGCCCTGCTGCAGGGCGCAAGCCTGGCGGGCAGCGGCAACGACACGGCAGCAAAGAATTACCTGCAGATGGCAGGACTGAGCGGGGACAGCACGGACAGCTACGGCACCATTGCCGGGCGGCTGAACAGCTCGAACCTTGTATACCAGCAGGCGCTGCTGGGACTGCAGCAGCGGTACAAGACCACGGGCACCGGAAGCACGAGAAGCGGTGGGAGCAGCTCGGGAAGCAAGAGCGGCGGCTACACGACCAGCCAGCTGCAGCAGATGGCAAACAAATTTTCCAGCATGAAGGGCACCGAGCCCCTGTACGACTTTTACAAGCGGACCCTGACCAATGCGGGATGGATCAAGGCAGACACCGGCACCAAGGCCAGTACCCAGAGCGCGGCGGGAGGAACCGGAGCGGGAAAGGCGGGAACCACGACCAGCAAGCTGCCGGCAGCGACCACCAAAACGCCGTGGAGCACCAGCGGCACGGTGGACGGCGTGGCGGGGGCGTCGGTGAGCATGGCCAGCCCGAAAGGCGGCAATTACAATACGGCGCTGCGAGAAGCACAGCAGATGGCAAACAATGGCTATGACATGGCCCAGATCACTGAGTATCTGATCCGGAAAAATTACAGCGACAGCACCATCAGTCAGGTGTCGCAGACTATGGGATGGTAAAGGAGGAGCAACATGAGCCTGAGTGTAGAACAGGTGCGCCAGATGCGGGAGCAGATTAAAGCGAATGACGCCGCAAAAACCGCAGCCCAGAAGAAGAAGACGACGACCCAGACGGCCAAGACCACACCGGCGGCACCGGCAGCCAAGAGCGCCGGCACGGGCCTGAGCGTGGCCCAGGTGGCGCAGATCCGCAGCCAGATGACGGCTGCCCCCGCCAGCACCAGCCGCCTGCAGACGACGGCCAGCACCCCGGCTTGGACGGGCGGCACGCGGCAGGTGCTTGGCACGGTGAGCGCGGACGCTCTGGGCAAGCAGGTGCTGGCAGACATGACCAGCGACACGGGCAGCCCGGTGGCCACGGACCGGCAGGAGGACTACGAACCGGACTGGAACTATGTTGGCAGCGACAACGCCCCGAAACAGCGGGCCATTGCGCAGGGCACCTACGGCAGCTACGCCAAGGCGGCGCAGAAGGTGGGAAACGCCCTTGCCAAGGACCGGCAGACCGACCGCTTTGACGAGCTGAACCAGTGGATGGATGCCGACCCCCGGCACCGGGAGGTGGTGGACCTGCTGCGGCAGAAGGAGTACACCACTCAGGAGGACAAGGGCGTTGCCCCGGAGCAGGCCGTGCAGGTAACCGGTACAAAGCAGCGGTACAGCCCCGGAGACCTTTTGAAGATGGGGTACACGGCCCAGGAGATCAACGAAGCCCGGGCATACATCCGGGAATATGATGCCTTGCCGGTGACTGACCGGGCGGTGCGCCGCACGGCGGACACCACGAAGGGCATTGCAGCCGCGGTGGCGTCGGCGGTGCCCATGGCGGGCGAGATGACCGCCCAGGGCGTGAAGGACATCCGGGCTACCCAGAAAAACGAGGCGGCGCTGGACAAGGAACTGGAAGGCGATGCCCGTGGCAAGGAACTGAAAGACCGGATCACGGCGGTGGACATGGACTATAACCCCCAGTACACCGACGAGGATCTGCGCGGCATGGGCTACAGCCAGAGCGAGATCGACGAAATGCGCAGCCGCATTGCCGGGACGGTGCAGAAAACGGCGCTGGATAAAGACACGAGCCTTGGCTACCAGCTGTACCACTACGGCCAGCAGCGCACGGAAGCAGCCCAGGCGGGCATGAGCCCGGCGGCCAAAACAGCCATGGGCGTTGCCACCAGCGCGGCGGAGAACCTGGCTGTTGCGGGCGTGAGCCCCTACCTGGTGCTGCCGGTGCTGAGCGCCCAGGGCGCGGCCGAGAGCATGGGCCAGGACGCGGAGAAGGGCACCAGCGCCGGCCAGGCTGTGGGCGTGGGCCTTGCAAAGTTTGGCGCAGGCTGGGCCATCAACAGCGTGGGCGTGGCGGACATGGCCCGCAGCATGGGCGTGGACTATGCCCGGGACACGGTGGCCGGAAAGCTGGCCGATCTTGTGCGCAGCTCGAAGCTGGTGAGCGGGCTGGGCAACAGCCAGCTGGCCGCCAACACGATCTCCGGCGGCGTGGACAATGCGGTACAGGCCTTTGTGGAGACCTATGCGGACAAGATCATTGATGCCACGCTGGGCGGCGACCAACAGGCCGCCGACGAGCTGCTGCAGAGCGACACCTTTTTGCAGGCGCTGCAGAGCGGCCTGACGGGTGGTGCCTCCGGTGCGCTGGGCGGTGCCGTGGGCACGGGGCTGGGTGCCATGAGCCGGACGCTGGACGCCCGGGCCGGAACCGAAACGGCTGCCCCGGTGCAGGCGGACACCGAGAGCCGGGCGGCGGATGCCGCAGCGGCGCAGCGGGCGCTGGAAGCGCGGGCCATGGAGCCGGGAGAAGCTGCACGGCAGCAGGCAGACCAGGCCGCCGCCGTGCAGCAGACGGACAATGCCGACGCTGCGGAAACAACTGCCCAGAAGGATGCAGCCCCAGCGGTGCGCAGCGAGAACTCGGCGGTGCAGCAGCTGGCGGCCGCCCTACAGGCGGACAACCTGACGGGCAAGACCATCAACCTGTTCACCCCGAACGCGGCCAACGAAGCAAACCGGGCGGCCTTTGCGGAGGAGTACGGCATGGAGCTGCCTGCCACGGCCAGCGAGACCCGGAAAGCCCTGCGCACGCTTGCCCAGCAGCAGACTGCCGAGCAGGCCATGCGGCAGGAGGCGGAGGCTCCTGGCACAAATGTCGGGAACAAGGCAGCGCAAGTGAAGAACCCTGCCGCCGATCAGCGCCAGAGCACTGTGGAAAAGGCCGGGGAAACCGTGGAAAGCGGGCAGGGCTACAGCGTGAGCATGAGCAACGACACCATGACGGTGCGCTTTGCGGACGGCACGGAAGCGGTGCGGACGGTAGACCCGGAAAACCCCAGGACTATGCTGTTTGACCCGGAACAGCTGCACCAGCAGGCGCAGGCGGAAAGCCGGGCCGCTGCGCAGCAGGAAGCACAGGAGACGACACAGCAGAGCCGGGAAGCACCGGACGGCCTGCGGCGGACGGTGGGGCTGCGCCAGCAGACCCTGACTGAGAAGCAGCGGGCCGTGCAGCGGACCCTGACGGACTGGAAGGTGAGCAAGGGCGCGGCGGAGACCATCAGCCGGATGGTGCCGGACAGCATTGCAGACCTGGAACGCTACACGGCGGCAGCAAGCAGCATGTACCGCATGGGCCAGATGGACGGGGTGAAAACCTTTGACAAGGCGCTGGAGCTGGCGGGCGGCATGAACAACCTTGCCCCGAACACGAACTATGTACTGCAGCAGCCCGGCGGAGAGCAGGCACTGCGGGCGGCCTTTTTGCAGGGGCAGGGCGAAGTGGAAGCCGGCGCGGTGGAGCGCGGGACCCTGGGCGGTGCCCTGACCGACCAGAGCACCAAAGGCGAGGGCCGGGTGATCTGGAAGGGCAGCGACCGCGCGGCGGACGATGTGGCAGCCCAGGTGATCCGGCTGAACGCGGCGGGAACCGGCACGGACGCCATTTTGAAGAGCGTGCTGCTGGGCCCGGACGGAAGCCCCAGCGAGCGGGTGAAAGCCTATGCGGACACCGAGACGGGCCGCATCTTTTTTGGCGACCGGAACGGAGACGTGTTTGGCACGGTGCTACACGAGGACTACCACTGGTACAACGCTCTGGATGCCGAGGGTGCCAAGGCGGTGCAGAACACGGCGCTGGAGTACCTGGCAAAGAGCGAGGGCTTTGAGAACGTGGACGAGCTGATCCGGGACAAGGTGAAGGACTATGCCGCCCAGGGCCTGACCTATGAGCAGGCTGCTGAGGAACTGGTGGCGGACAGCTGGCGCGGCATTTTTGACAGTGCCGAGAGCGTGACCCGGTGGGCCGAATTCCAGCGGGCGCAGGCGGAGAAGAACGCCGGCAAGGCAGGCACCATCCACAAGGTGATGACCGCCGTGAAGGAGATGCTGAACGGCATCATCAGCCGGGCAAAGGAAGCGCTGACCCTTGACCCGGAGAACCGGGCGGCCCTGAAAGCCCAGCGTTTGGCCGAGGCGGAAAAACGGGCCCTGCAGGACGCCTATTTTGCCCATGCGGAAAAGGCCATGGACAACCTGCGGGCGGCAAAAGAAAACGCCGCAGCCCTCAAGAGTGAGGGTGCGGCGCAGGGGGTGCGGTTCAAACTGCACGAGGGAAAAGATTCTCTGGTAGAGCAGATGAACGGCCATCTGGATGAATTGGAAGAAATGAAACCGGTGGCGACAATCGAAGGAACAGAGGTGTCTTTCGGAAAAACGCGAAACGAAAACATTTCCAATGTTGAAGAATTCTTTGATTCTATAGGAAACAAAGTGATTCGTGAAAACTTCGGAACGGTGGAGTTGACAAAGAGCGGTGCACGTGCAACGGTGCAGCATGGGAACAGCAAAGCAAAACAGGTTGCGGTTGCTGCAGTCCCTGAAGTAATTCAAAAAGGAAAGCAAATCGGGTATGAGCAAAACTGGCAGGGACGAGGGTATGATACTTATGTCTTTGCAGCGCCCGTCGAAATTGACGGAACAAAGCTGTATGAAGGCGTGATTGTAAGAGAATACACCCGGCAGAATGGCATGAAGAATTTCTATGTTCATGAGGTATGCTGGACAGATGGAAGCTATGTGACGTTTGACACTGAGGGAAATATGACAAAAAAAGAAGATACTCCCACACAGCTCCCGAAAGCTGTGCGGAGCACCCTTGCGGATGCTCAGGAAGTATCTTCTGACACTACTATAGCACAAACCTCTGCCAAAAGCAAGGAAAACAATGCAGCTGTGCAGAAAAATGTGCGCTATCAGCTGGCGGAGCAGGATGAGCTGGCAAAGCTGCGCACCGAACAGCGGCAGCTGACCAAGCAGCGCAGTGCCCTGAAGGAAGAACGCAGTGCATGGCTGAACAGTGCCGAAGTGCAGCGGATCGAGGCAAAGAAAAAGGCGCTGGGCGTTTTTTCCGCAGAGGGCAAGGCCTACCGGGACAGCGCAGAATACCAGGACTACCTTGCAAAGCGCAAGGAGTACAACAGCCGCCTGGCCGCGCTGGAAGAGCGGGACAGCGCCCTGACGGAGCAGATGAAAGCAGCCAATGGGCGTCTGCAGCAGCGGAAGGACGCCCAGGCCAAGGATGCACAGAACGCCTACAATGCCAGAGCCAAAGCGTACGGCGGCAATGCGGAGTACCGGCGGATGTTGGCGAAGGAGCAGTTCGGCGTGACGGAAGAATTCCGGCGGGCAGGGTACATTCTGCCGGACGGCCAGATGCTGGACTTTGCCCAGAATGACCGTAGCCGGGACACCGACCACCGGGAAATTCTGGAGGTGTTCGGCCCGGCGGAAGTGAAGAACGGCACGGAAGCTCTGAATGAGTTTTTGCTGGACGGCAATGTGCGTGTGATGGCCGAGGCACCGGGCGTGGACATTTCGGCGGACACGGCCCCCACGGCGCAGCAGCTGGAACAGATCCGGAAAATGGCCGAGCAGCTGAGCGGCGAGCGCGGGCAGTTCACGCTGGACATCTCCACAGCAGACGGCAGGGTTGCCGCCAGCAAGGAATACAGCGGGCGTGTGGATGCGGACAAGGTGGTGCGGGAGATCCGGGAATACTACAAGACCAGAGAGCTGGCGCAGGAAAGCAGCCTTGCAAAGTTCCGTTTCCAGCTGGCGGAGCAGGCCAGCCGGGAGGCAAAGAAGAACGACCAGCGGCAGGCGAGCCGGGATATTGCGAACACGGCGGCGGCACTGGACACCCTGAGCCAGTTCTTTGGGGTGACGAGAGGCGTGAAGGTGAGCCAGGACAGCCTGGACGGGCTGGCGGCGCGGTGGACGAAAGCCAACGCCAGCCGGGCCGACCGGGCAAAGCTGGCCAACGAGACCCGGGTGCTGGTGGACTACCTGAAAGCGGACGGTGCGGACATGACAAAGGCCCAGGCGCTGGCCGAAACGCTGGCGGGCGAAGTGCTGGACGGGGCGACCTACCGCAACAGCGAGCTGTGGGACGAATACCCGGAACTGCACCGGCTGGAGTACACCGTGAACAAAAACGGCAAGGCCAAGGACGAGCTGGTGAAGCAGTACGGCAGCTGGAGCGCGGCGGTGGCCGAGGCCCGCAGCCACGGTGTGACCCTGCGGCAGGCCGAGGGCGTGCGGGACGGCAACCCGGCGGAGCAGTACGAGAGCATTGTGAACGACACCCGGGCCGTGGGAGGCATCCAGGACGGTGTCCGGGCGCTGTGGAAAGCGGCGGCCCAGCAGGCCGGTGTGGAGGGTGTCATGAGCATGGAGAGCACCGAGTGGCTGGACGTGCTGATGAATCTGCATGACAGCATTAAGCCGGAGATGCGCAGCCGCTTTGCGGACGAGGCCGAGTACGAGGACGCCCGGGTGGAGCTGGCCGGGCGGATGATCGAGGACATTATGAACGTGCCCGAGATGACCGACGCCCAGGCTATTTTTGAGGGCATGCAGAAGCAGGCGCTGCAGATGGCCAAGGCGGCGGCCGGAGACGAGGCAAGGGCCGCCGAGGTGGAGAAGGGCATGCAGGGTGTCCAGAAAGTGCAGCGGCAGGAGTTTGCCCGCCGACTGGCCGCCAACCAGCGCACCGAGGCCCGGAGCGCTGTGAAGATCGACGGAAAGACCTTTACCAACCTGGGCGACGTGAACGAGTACATCACCTACCAGCGGGAGGAGTTCCGCCGGCAGCTGAAGCAGCAGGAGCAGCGGCTGAAAGCCCAGCGGCAGGAAGACATGGACGCGGCAAAGCTGTGGTACAAGGAACGCATGGGCGAGCTGCGGGAAGAAAACGACTACCTGGCCGACCAGGTGAAGCAGGAGCAGCGCCGGGCCGACCGGGCGGAGCGCTCGCTGATGATCCAGGACAGGGAGATCCAGGACTGGGAACTGATGAACCAACAGAAAGCTGCGGAGTGGTACCAGAAGCAGACGGAGCGGAACGCCATTGCGCTGGAAGTGGCCCGCCAGCAGCGGGACGAGGACATTGCCATTGCGAAGAAAGTAGCCGAGAACCGGGTGCAGCGGGCCCGGGACGCCCGGAAGGCGGACGAGCTGAAACGGAGCATCCGGGCGAACGCGGCCCAGCTGAACCAGATGGTGCTGCGGCCCCAGCAGGGCAAGTATGTGCAGAAGGGGCTGATCGTGGAGGCGGCCGAGGTGGCCAAGCTGGCGAACCTGGTGACCCTGAACAGCAAGGCTGTGAACCAGCTGACGAGGCTGCAGGACAGCATTACGGCCAGCATGGGCAGCGAGGGAGCCCCCAACGCCATGACCGAGGACTGGAAGCAGAGCAAGGTGCCGGAACTGATCCAGACGCTGCGGGAGGACCTGACAGCTGCGAAGAACGCCCGGCTGGACAAGCTGCACGAGCAGCTGGCCCAGGCGGAAGCCCTGCCGGACAGTGAGAAGGCAAGGGCATTGCAGGACCGGCTGAAAGCGCGCATCCGGGACACGGAGAACCGTGTCAGCCTGCCCATGACAGTGGACCAGCTGCGGCTACTGAAAGCCATTACCAGCAGCACGCTGCATGTGATCCGCACCGAAAACAAGACCCTGAGCCTGGCCAAGGCCGAGGAAGTGAGCGCCATTGCGGACGCGGCCGCCTACGAAGTAAAGACCAGCAAGGGCAACCGCCCCGGCGGGCGGTTTGACGGGCTGCGGAACACGCTGACCAAGTACCAGCTGGACATGCTGGGCGGCGAGCGGGTGTTCCGCATGCTGGGCGGCTACGCAAAGAACGGCCAGATGGAGAAGCTGGCAAGGATGCTGAACGACGGCCAGCGCCGGCAGAGCGAGATCACCATCAAGGGCGAGAAACTCTTTGCGGACGTGACGGGCAAGACCCACCTGAAAGAGATGGACGCCTTTGCCGGGCCGGGGGCCGAGACGGTGGACATCGGCCTGACCGACACCAAGGGCAACAGCGTGCCGCTGAACCACGCCATGCTGTGCAGCCTGTACATGCATCTGCAGAACGCGGACAGCCGCCAGCACCTGCTGAACGGCGGCCTGACGGTGCCGAACATGGAACAGTACACAAAAGAAAACATTGAGCGGGCCTACCAGGAGGGCCAGACCGTGCACCTGGGCGGCTTGCAGAATGCCGACGGCACCCCGATGGTGGACACGGTGCTGCAGACGGTGGAAAACGCCCTGACCGACTACGACCGGGCGTGGATCGCGGACATGCAGGAGCTGTTCAACCGGTACACCACAAACCTGATCAACGAGACCAGCATGCAGCTGCTGGGCTATAACCGGGCGGGGGTGAAAAACTACTACCCCATTGCGGTGGACAAGAGCGCCCTGGCGACCCAGATCGAGGGCCTGAACCTGGACGCCACCATCGAGGGCCGGGGCTTTTTGAAGAACCGTGTCAAGAAAGCGGCGCAGCCCATTTTGCTGGAAGAGTGCAGCAGCGTGGTGCAGCGCAGCATCCGGGACACGGCAGCCTATGCGGGCCTGGCACTGCCCATCCGGGACGTGCAGAAGGTGCTGAACAGCAACGTGGAAACGAAAGATGGCGTGTACAACCTGAAAAACGGCATCATCAAGGAGCAGTGGGGCCGCAGCGCGGTGGAGTACGTCAACGACCTACTGACCGACCTGCAGACCAAGCAGCGCAGGCGACCGAGTACGGCCAACAAGGTGCTCGACCGGCTGCGGGGCAACTACGCCGGGGCGATCCTGACTTTGAATCCGGGCGTGGCCATTGCGCAGGCAGCCAGTCTGCCCACGGCGGCGGCCGTGCTGGGCACCGACACCATGGCGTCGGTGGTGCCCTTTGTAAAGAACTTCTCCCCGAAGCAGCGGGCGGCGCTGGAGACGGAGATCTCGGAACACGGGGACGTGCTGCTGGAGTGGCGCAAGCGCGGCAGCCAGCGGGGAGAGCTGGCCAGCATTGGCAAAGCCCCCACCCGGGCGGAGAAAGCCATGGACAAGCTGCCGAAAGTCCTGACCGGGTGGATCAACGGCGCGGACGAGGTGACGGTGGCGGCGCTGTGGGAGGGCAGCAAGGCCTATGTGAAGAACCACCCGGGCGAATTTGCCGAAGGGGCCGCCCAGGAGGGCAGCGAGGACTACTGGCAGGCCGTGAACCGGATGTACCAGAAGGTGATCGAGCAGACCCAGCCCAACTATACCGTGATGCAGCGGGCGGGCATCCAGCGCAACCCGGATGAGTTTGTAAAGACCTTTACCATGTTTACCACCCAGCGGTTCCAGAACTACGGCATCCTGGCTGACGCCGTGATGGACTACAACGCCCAGAAAGCGCGGTTTGAAGAGGGCGAAACGGAAGAGACCAAGGCAGAGCTGCAGCGGGCCGGCAAGCAGCTGCAGCGGGCGGCGGGGAGCCAGGTGGCGCAGACGGCGGTGTTTGCCCTGATGAAGATCGGCGCGGACTTTTTGCTGCACCGGTGGGACCGGGAGCAGGACGAAAACGGGGACGTGACCCTGAAAAGCCTGCTGAGCCGTTTTACCGGGCTGTTTACCGAGAGCGCGGCCGGAAATTTTTTGTTTGGCAGCGAGGTGTACAGCCTGGTGGACAACGCCCTGAACGGCAAGGATTATGATGTGGTGAGCGCCACGAACATCAGCGCCGTGAACGATCTGGCTGGGGACGTGACAAAGTTTGTGAGCGAGCTGCGCAAGGACACGGCAGACATGGACGAAACGAAGCTGGCGACCCACCACGGCAAAGTGGAGAAGTACGCCCTGACCCTGATGGAGGACGGACTGGAAATTGCCGGCGTGCCCTTTGGCAACGGGCGGAAGATCATCGAAGCGTTCAAGGGCTATGTGAAGGATGCGGAGAACGTGGCCAGCGGCGGGAAATTTACCTTTAACAGCCTGCCCAGCAGCGCCACTGGCCAGTATGACCGGTTGTATGATGCCTATGCCAGCGGCGACGCGGGCGAGGCGCAGGCGGCCATGGAGAAGCTGCAGGAGATGGGCAAGGAGGAAGAGGCCTACAAGCAGCTGAAGACCCGCCTTGCAAAGTACGACGACCGGGTGCAGCAGGCGGCCCAGGCCCAGGTGAAAAGCAACGACAGCCAGCGCCAGCAGCTGACGCGGCAGGTGATCCGGGACCTGTACGAGGCGCTGGGCATCCGGGAAGGCGCAAAGGCTGACGCGGACAAGCGGGAGGCCGTGATCGACTGCGTGACCGGCGCCGTGAACAAGCGGGCCAACGAGGTGCTGAAGGGCGACAACGACAGCGTGACCGATGACCTGGTGGCGGCCGTGGACAGCGGCCGGGCACAGGATGTGCAGGAAGAACTTGACCGGCTGCTGCGGGCCGGAAAGAGCGTGACGAACCTGAAGAGCAAGATCACGGAGGTGTGCAAGCCGGAGTATCTGGCCGGCAGCGACTATGACCGGCAGAAGCTGGAGGAGATGCTGCTGGCCCTGACCGATGGGGACGGGAACGCCCTGTACGAGCAGAAAACCTTTGCCACCTGGCTGAAGAACGCCGAAAAGGCGCAGACCACCACGGTAAATGACCCCTACGCAGACCTGAGATAAGAAAGAGCACCCCGGCGGCCGGAAATGGCTGCCGGGGTGCTCTTGCTTTGGCGGAAAGTCCGCAGGTTTTTTGTGCAGCGGAGTGCGGTAGACTGGAAGGGCGAAAGGAGGAGACGCGAATGCGTGTGAAGATCTTGAAGCGCAGTTTTGCCGGGGCGGAGTTTGCCCCGGACGTGCGGGTGCTGAAGGTGGGCGGCCAGAGCAGCGCCGGGGTGGAAAAGCTGGAATTTGAGCTACCGGCAGAATGGCAGGGCCTGAGCGTGACGCTGCATGTGCAGTGGCTGGACGGCACCCTGCCCGCACCGGTGCTGCTGGACGACGAAGACAGCGTGGCGGTGGACAAGACCCTGACGGCCAGCCCCGGCGGCCAGTGGATGCTGCTGGCCCTGGGTGCGGACGGTTACCGGGCCCTGACAAAGCCCACCAAGTACGAGTGCTACAGCACTCTGAACACCGACGGAGACGTGGAAATCAGCCCCACCCAGTACGAGACCTTTGTGGCCCGGGTGCTGGAATACTCCAACACGGCGCAGCAGGCCGCAGCCAGCGCAAAGACCAACGCCGAGACGGCGGCCACCGCAGCAACCCGGGCGGTGAATGCCAAGGGCCAGGCAGAGACGGCGGCCCGGACGGCAACGGCAGGGGCTGAAAGCTCTGAAAATTCGGCAGCGAGGGCAGAGGCAGCGGCGGCCCGGGCAGAGGCAGCGGCCCCGGAGACCGGGAAGGTGGTGAGCGTCAACGGCAAGGGCGGCGCGGTGCACCTGACGGCTGAGGATGTGGGAGCCATGCCGGCCAGCGGTGCGGCGGTGGTGCAGAGCATCCGGCTGGAGGGCCGCACCCTGACCGTGACGATGGCCGACGGCAGCGAAAAGAGCTTTACCACCCAGGACACCACCAGCCTGCCGGCCATGACCGGGGTGCTGGGTACGGAACACGGCGGCACCGGGAAGGAGACCCCGCTGACGGCGGAGGACGTGGGCGCGGTGGAAGCGGGGAGCGGCGTGTACCTCAAGGCGCTGACCGTGCAGGGCAACACAATGACCGTGACCAAGGGCGACGGCAGCACCGAGACCGTGATGCTGGCCCAGGAGTACGTGCTGCCTGCCGCCACAGCAGACCAGCTGGGCGGCGTGAAGGTGGGCGACTATCTGGACATCGCTGCGGACGGCACCCTGAGCGGCAAGACCCTCAACGACAAGATCGCTGCCGCCGTGGCGGTAAAGTCGGAGCCCCGGCTGGTGTGGAACACCTATGCGAAGTCTCCTGAAAGATTCAAAACTTGGGATGTTCAGATTCCAGGCAATGTTGATAAGATATGCATTACCAAAGGCAAGTTCAGCAGCTACGGTAATAGCACTGAAAAAAGCATTGCACGCGGTGGCACGACAATTTATAACTGTAACGACGATTTTACAATCACATTCCAAACAAACGGCATCCTTCATGTTGCTTGTTTATCCAAAACACTGTTCCCTCTGGAACTCTGGATTGACGGCTACCACTACCCCACCCTGGCGGACCTGCTGACGCAGGTGACCGCCGTGGAGAGCAGTGTCACCGATCTTCAGGTGGCCATGTGCGAGCTGTACGAAGAAAAGGAGGAAAATTGATGGCGAAAATTTATGCAGCCCTGATCCGCAAGGGTATCAAGACGCTGGACGAGGTGCCCGCCCGTCTGCGCAGCACCGTGAAAGCCCTGCTGGCGGAGGTGGAAGCCGATGCTTGAAGCCTGGTCCCGCACGCGGGACGGCACCCGGAAGCTGAGCGCAAACTTCACCGTGGCCGAGTTTGCCTGCAAAGATGGCTCGGACCCTGTGTTCGTGGACAGCAGCCTTGCCGCCCTGCTGCAGAAGATCCGCGACCACTTCGGCCGCCCCGTAGTCATCACCAGCGGCTACCGCACCGCCGCTCACAACAAATCCGTGGGCGGGGCCGCCTACAGCCAGCATCTGTATGGGCGCGCTGCCGACATCCGGGTGCAGGGCATCCCGGTGGAGCAGCTGGCCGCCTATGCAGAGACCTGCCTGCCCGGCACCGGCGGCATCGGCCGGTACCCACCCCGGGCCGGACGGGCTGTGGGCTGGGTCCATGTGGACACCCGCCCCGCCAAAAGCCGCTGGACAGGTTAAGAAGGAGGTGAATCCAATGGAAAGCATCCTGTCCGCCCTGATCGCCGGTGCCGTGACCCTGATCGGGGTGCTGATCGCCAACAGCCGCAGTCAGGCCGTGACCGACACCAAACTCGAAGAGCTGACCCGCGAGGTGCGCGAGCACAACAATTTCGCCCGCCGCGTGCCCATTCTGGAAGAGCAGATGAAGGTGGCCAACCACCGCATCGCCGACCTTGAGAACCATGAACAAATGAAAGAGAGGAACTGATTTATGGAACTGAGCAACAAGATCTCCGCCGCTACCCTGGCCCGCACCGCTGTGCTCCTGCTGGCCCTGACCAATCAGGTGCTGAGCGCAATGGGCAAGCCCGTGCTGCCCATCGAGAGCACCACCGTGGAGCAGCTGGTCACCGCCGGCATCACCACCGTGGCCGCGCTCATCAGCTGGTGGAAGAACAACAGCTTCACCGCTGCCGCCGTGGCCGCCGACAGCTACCTGGCCCAGCTGAAGCAGAAGCAGTGATCGCCGACTGCCCTATATAAGGTAAGAGGGCAAGGCCCCCGGAGACGCAGGTTTCCGGGGGCCTTTTTTTCGTCTGCAGCAGGGCGGCAGGAGAAATTCCAGCCGGTTCTTTGCCAGAAATTCCGTCCCTCAAAAAGTGGTTTTCCGCAACAATCCGCACACTCTGCACCAGTACCGCAACCGCATCATTTCACGTCCGCAACAGTTTCTCTTTTTTCTGCAACAAATTCTTGTGATTTGTGCAAAATATCCAATTCAGGCTTTGGAATATTTTCACAAATCATGCGTTTCTACACATTTTTTCTTGACAACCCGCACCGGAAAATGGTATAAAGGAAGCAGGATAGTAAGCCTCGAAACATGTCCATTATATGGGACAGTGGTAATGCGTAAAAGACTTGACACCATTTGAAAGGAGCCATCAATCATGACGAACAAAAAGCTGAAACTCGCTGCCATGTCCGTAGCCCTGACCGCCTGTGTCGCTGCACAGCCCATGGCCGCCCATGCTGTGGAAGGCCCCGACTCTGTCGAGGATAACGCTGCCCCGCAGGCCGAGCCCGCCCCTGTGGAAGGTAAGACCGCAGAAGGCGAGGTCGAGGGCGAAGAGAAAAAGCAGGAAGAGTTTGTTCCCCCGGAGAACGATGAGGCCAAGAAAGATGATCAGGCTCCCGCGTTCGGCCCCGGCACCAATACCGATGATATCATCATCGACTATAAACCTGCTGAGAAGCCTGATGAGTCCGGTGAATCCGGCGAGACGGACGAGACTGAGAACCCCGACGGCACCTATGTGAAGGGTGACGTGATCGACAACAGCAAGAAGGACGAAGCCACCGGCAAGGACGGCAAGATCGGCGAGGCCACCAAGGAAGAGACCCCCGACAGCTCTTCCAGCACCACCGTCGTGGACCCCGACGCCGAGGTGAAGAAGGGCGACCCCGTGGTGGGCAAGGACGAGGACGGCAACACCACCATCACCACCCCCACCGAGACCACCGGCACCGAGACTACGACCACCACCGGCACCGGCAAGGCTGATTCCTCCACCACCATTACCGACACCAAGAAGGGCGAAGAGATCAACCTCGACGACGAGCTTGGCAAGGACGTGCGTCCGGACTGGAAAACCGATAAGGATGCCAAGCTGGGCGGTTACACCGTGGACAAGGTCGAGCCCGCCAAGGACGGCAACTCCAAGACCCTGACCCTGAAAAAGACCAGCGAGCCCGAAACGAAGAAAATGTCCGCTGAGGATGTTGCCAAGCTGCTGGATGTCCCCGAGGGCGGCGTGGAGAAAAAGACCGACGACGAGGGCAACACCACCTATACCCTGAAAAAGGAAGAGACCTCTACCGACGAGAACGGCAACACCGTCACCCGCACCACCTACTACGAGATCACCGGCAATTCGGTCAAGACCCGCACCGAGACCACACTGAAGCTCAAGGTGGAAAAGGGCACCGCAGAAGGCGGCAAGGATCTAACCACTGAGGTCAAGCTGCCGTCCATCAAGGACAGCAACGACAAAGAGATCCTCTCCGCTGAAGAACTTGGCGACTTGCTGAAAGATCAGACCGCTATTGATGGCGTTTATACTGTCAAGCGCGAGAAAAATGGCAAGACGTATATCTATAAAATCACCGAAGCTAAATCTTCTGATACCCTTACTTCTGAGCAGCTTTATGACCGTCTGAAGGACGAAGGTTACAAGTACGAGAACGGCAAGCTCTACTACAACGGCATTGAGCTGAACGATGTGCAGATCAACGCCGTCCGCAAGACCCTGAGCTATACCGTTGAGGTCACCGAAGAGACAAAGAACCCCGGCCAGATCGAGGAAGACAAGGATGTCAGCGAGATTGAAAAGAACGCTAAGCTGGAAGCCATCCGGACTGCTCTGATCGAAGCCGCCAAGAAAGCCGGTCTTGACACCAACGAAGCAAATTTTAATACAAAGCTGGCAGCGATCACTTCCACCGACAAGGGCGAGTTCACCTATACGGACGCCAACAACAAGAGTTACACCTTCAATTATGATGGCGCTACTGTTGACACCGTTCACACCCCGACCGGCGACACCAAGGTTGACGGCAAGGATGCCGAGAATGTACTTGACAACACCGTGACCGGCACCGCTTATGTAACGGGCGGTTCCAAGAGCTGGGGAGACAGTGATTCCTACTCTAACACCGTTAATGGCGAACTGGCTGATGGCATTTCTTCGGACTTTACCATTCCGGAAGGTGCCACCCAAAAAAAGGATGAAACCATTAACGGTGTCCGAACCGTTGTTTATGAGTACAACGGCAAGACTTACACGCTCACCTATACCACCCCCGATGTAGACCAGCTGGCAAAGATCAAGGCCGATCTGGAAAAGAAGCTGCGGGACGAAGGCAAGACCAGCGACGAGATCAGCGCTATTATCTCCAACGAGCAGTTCCAGTGGGTCAGCTGGACGGTTACCCATACGGAATCTGAATCCAAAACTGAAACCGACACAACTGAGGTTGATTTGTCGGAGACGAATTGGAGCATTTCCGATAAGGAAGCAACCAGCGGTGTTACCATCAAGGTCAATGATGTCACCTATGATAACCTGAGCACCAAGGACGGCAAGACCTATACCGGCAAAAAAGGCGATAAGTATTACACCATCACCATCGGCGAAACGGAAGCCATCAAGGATGCTTCTGTCATTGAAAGACTGCTCAAATCCAAGTATGGTGAAAACTTCACCTATAATGTTGATCTCAGCAAAGGTACTGCCACCTATTGGGATGCGGATGGGCATGAACATACTATCAAGTATGCCAATGCGGAAGCCACCTCTATCACGGTTTCCATCCGCGAAGAAACCGAGCACGGCTCTGTTTCGGGCAGCGCTACCACGGAAGCGGAAGCCGAGAAAAAGCTGATGGAAGCCATTGGGGCCGCTCGGAAAGAGGCTAACAAAGAAGGCTACGATCTGGTGATCGGCGATACGGTCATCAAACCGGGCACCACGTTTGAAGAGATCAAACATGTGCTGGAATCCGTCAACTACGGCACGCTCACCGGTCAGGACCTGATCGACTACTTGAACAAGGCAAAGCAGGATGCCAACGCAGGTGCCACCGAAAAGGAGAAAGACGCCTATACTGGCAATGAGTATCAAGACAGCTGGGGCGACAAAAACAACCTGACCAACAAGAACACCATCGGCCACCTTGACCTTGGCACCAGTTCCAAACTGACCACCATCGACGGTAAGGAAGTGGACTGCGTTCTGGTCAAAAAGAATCTTTACTGGAATGAAAGTGCCGAAGATCTTGTTGGCGAGGGCAAAAACAACCACGAGGTCGGCCTGATCGACCGCATCACCTTCGACAACGAAGAGGGCCGCGGCAATGGCCACTACGAGTACCCCCGTGCAAGCTGGGATAATTATGGCGAATACTGGAATCCCGATACCAAGACCTGGGAAACCAGAGAGATCGACGGTTATCCAACGACCAGCCAGTTCTACAAGGTCACCGGTACGATTGCCTATGGACTCTATGAGGATAAATACAACTGGACCGGAAGCAAATACTATGACAGAACAACCGCTGATCGCAAGCTGAAAGAGCTGCAGAAGAAATACCCCGACGCTCAAATCGTGCAGATTTACAACGGGCAGGATAAGGATTCCAGTTCCTACTATCAGATCTACCTCTATCAGTCTGAAATGACCTCTTATGGTTATCTGTCCAAGAGCAACAACAACTGCGCCAACAAGACCTTTGGCTACAACGACGGGTTCTATGACTATGACTGGTGGGGCTATGTAAAGCCCGGCTCCTCGAACATCGGTTATATCGGCGGCTATGACCTGACGCTCTCCAATCTGACTCAGATCAGCAAAGAGAAGGTCACCGGCCAGCAGACCTTCGATTACAAGGCAAACCTCTCCTACCGTAAACGTCGGGGCGAAGATATCAGCGCGGCCAATAACACTCTGCGTGTAACCTCTGACTCCTACGATTACAAGGAGCCCTACACCGTTACGGACTCTGTAGGTAGCGGTTATAATGGCACCTATGATGTCTCCTTCAAGCAGAGCTTCGACTGGAAGAAGGACGGCAGTGACGGTGTCGAGGGCACCGGCAGCGGCAAATACAAGTCCTTTACCGAGATCATCCGCAACATCTTCAAGGGCTCCGGCTCCTCCACCAACGACGAGGGCAAGTTCTCCTACACCTACCGCACCGAGGACAAGGTGAAGGCCTCTGCCGTCTCCAAGACGACCGAAACCACCACCAAGGCCCATGTGGACTACAACTTCACCACCGTCGAGACCAAGAAAGTGCCCGTGTATGGCGAAGAAACCGTAGTCATCCCGCCGGTCACTCCCCCCGTCACTCCGGAAGACCCCGATGTACCGCCGGTGCAGGACGAGACCGTTGTGACCCCGGAGACCCCCGAGCTGCCGCCCGTGCAGGACGCCACCCCGGATGATGCGGCTCCGGAAACTCCGGTCCTGCCGTCTGACGCGGTCCTGCCCGCTGTGCAGGATGCAACCGCACTGCCGCAGACCGGCGTGAACTGGTTCACCGCTCTGGGCATGGCATTCAGCGGCATGCTGCTGACCATCGCAGGCGCATTCGCCAGCCTCAAGTACAAGGAAAAGCACTGATGCTTTTCCCTTCCAACGTGATCCACGTCAAGTCGTAAACGCATAGAAAGGGCCTCCCCATTCCGGGGAGGCCCTTTCGTGTTGTGTTCGGCTTATGCTTCCGCTTTGGCAGCGCGGTACCACTGTACCAGCTTTTCGGCGTCCTGCCAGCCCTTGCGGTACATGGCTTCCAGTTCCATGCAGCGGTCCAGCACACCGCACACAGCAAAAGCCG
>ERZ773216.1721-NODE-1721-length-24786-cov-4.630221_pt1 | contig 24786 bp, 18 predicted proteins | sample MGYA00511259_ERZ773216 | MGnify/ENA primary metagenome ERZ773216 (study PRJEB29015, sample SAMEA2737764) | human gut metagenome | biome: human gut; feature: human-associated habitat; material: faeces | place: China | collected 2012 ... | reverse complement strand
TGTGTTTTCCTCGTTGAACTTCAACGAGGAAAACACACCCCCCACCTGTTGTTTGTGTGGGAGCGGAGGCAAAAGTTACTTGTCTATTTCAGTAGGAATTTGACAGTGTGTGGATGGAGTAGTGTGTCAGGAAACTGTATGAGGTGGAACGCTACCATCGCAAGCTGGCGAAGATACTGGACGGCCAGTTTTCTGTTGAAAAGGAACAGGTTCAGGGAGAGATTGCCGCCCTGCAGGAGCAGCTGCAGGCGGTTCGCGGCCAGATCAGGGAACTCGGCTTTGTCGGGAGCGTGTCGAAGGAGTTCCTTGACCGTCATTCCGAACTCAAGGGAAGAATCGACGCACTCAAGCTGCAGAGCGAGGCCTATCTGACGCTCCTTGATCTGCAGGACGCAAGGAAGAAGGCGGATAACATGCTTAAATCGGCGATAACAAGCATTCTTGCGGATATAGAGCATGACGTCAACGCGAAGATGAAGGAGTTCAATGATTCTTTTTACGCGGACGCCCGCAAGGCTCCGAGGCTGCATTTCAACAACTACAACAGCTACACGTTTGAAACACCGGACGACACAGGAACCGGGGCGAACTACAAGGGCATGGTGTTGTACGACCTGGCTGTCCTCTACCTGACGGCGCTACCGGCCATCGCGCACGATTCTCTGATTCAGAAGAACATAAGCGACGGAGCCATCGACGGAATCATGAAGATCTACACGGGGACGGAAAAACAGGTGTTCATCGCCTTCGACAAGCAGGATTCCTACCGTGAGAGCACAAGAAAGATACTGGCGGACAATTCGGTACTGAAACTCTCCGATGAAAATTCCGAGTTGTACGGGGAGTCATGGAACAAAGAGGAAAGCGAATGAAAATAAAAATGAGCTACAAGAAACTGTGGAAACTGTTGATAGACAGGGATATGAAACGCACGGATCTCCGGAAGAACGCAGGCATCAGCTCATCTTCCCTCGCCAAGCTCGGCAAGGACGAGAACGTTACGACCGACGTGCTTCTCCGGATATGTGACTCTCTGGATGTAGAACTGAATGAAATAGCGGAAACCGTGCCGTGCGAGGAGGTTTCTGCCGAAGTGAGAAGCGATGCGGGACGGAGCGGGACACGGTTGCGCCAGTGAAGCCAGACCGTCGGTCCTGTCAGGACTGCCGTCCTGCCCATGCCGTATGGGTACGGGAAACGAAGATTGTGAGGAAGAAGCATGGCAAAGGCGGATAAGCAGAGCAGCTACAATTTCATAGACCTTTTTGCAGGGGCGGGAGGCCTGTCCGAGGGGTTCATTCAGGCGGGCTTCCGTCCGGTTACGCATGTCGAGATGAACGAGTATGCTGCGAAGACGCTCGAAACCCGCAGCGCATACTACTACCTGAAGAACTCGGGCAACCTGGCACTATACGGGAAATACCTCTCTGGAGATATCAGCCGTGATGAGCTCATGAAGATGATTCCCGCATCCGTGACAAAGACAGTCATCAACGAGACGCTGTCGGACGAAACGCTCCCCGCTGTTTTCGAGACCATCGACGGCATAATGAAGATACGCGGAATCAGGAAGATAGACGTGATTGTCGGCGGCCCGCCGTGCCAAGCATACTCCCTCGTCGGCAGAGCCCAGAGCAGCCACATGGAGACTCCGATGGAGGATGACCCGCGCAACTACCTGTACAAGCTTTACGCGCGATTCCTCAAGAAATACCAGCCGCGTATGTTCGTGTTCGAGAATGTGACAGGCATCGAATCCGCACAGGGCGGCGCAATCTGGAAGAACCTGCAGAAATATCTCAAGCGGGTCGGATACAAGATTGAGTGTCGGGAGCAGAACGCGCATACATTCGGTGTGCTCCAGAACAGACGGAGGATGATCATCGTCGGCTGGCTCAAGAACAGCGGCCTAGCATATCCGGATTTCATCGAAAAGGAAGCGAATGCCGTGGTGAACGACCTGTTCACAGATCTCCCTGAACTTCATCCGGGGGAAAGCAACAACACCTACTCGAAGAAAAAGCCGAGCAGATACGTGATCGAAACCGGTATACGCACGAAGGACGATGTCCTGACCCTGCAGAACTGCCGGCCGAACATCGAGCGTGACATAAGGATATACGAGAGAGCCATAGAACTGTGGAACGACGGTCACAGGCGTCTCAACTACAACGACCTGCCCGAAGAGCTGAAGACGCACAAGAACCGCCATTCCTTCACCGACCGCTTCAAGGTCGTCGAGGGCGATGAACAATGCTGCCACACGATACTGGCTCATCTTTCCAAGGACGGCCACTACTTCATCCATCCGGACATCAGTCAGCATCGTTCCATCACTGTGCGGGAAGCAGCGCGCATACAGTCATTCCCCGACAGCTATTACTTCGAGGGACCACGCACGTCACAGTTCGTACAGATCGGGAACGCCGTGCCTCCTCTGATGGCAAGGGGCATCGCTGAGGGTATTTTTGCACAGCTTCACGGGGAGGATGCCGATGGACAGCAGTGAAAACGGAAACCTGCTCCTCGAGCAGTATGGAAGATTCAAACGAATGGAACTGAAAAAGTCGCCGTTTCATTTCTTTCTTGCGTCCGAGTCCCACATCGATCCGAACCCTCACCAGATCAACGCATTCTGCGCTGCCATCGACGCGATGAAGACGGGCGGCATGGTGATTGCCGACGAAGTAGGACTTGGAAAGACAATCGAGGCGGGCCTCGTCCTGCGCTACATGCTGGAATCCGGAGCGAAAAAGGTACTGATAGCGCTTCCCGTATCCCTCCGCAAGCAGTGGGAGCTGGAACTTGAGGATAAATTCGACCTGAGTTCTGTGATTCTGGACAGGCTCACGGTCGAGCATGATGCGAAGAACTGGCACAGGAAGCTCGCAGACAGACAAGGTGTCATGATTGTGATTACCTCCTATGACTACTCATCGAAACTGATGAAGCGGTTCCCGGATGTGAAATGGGACTTCCTCATCATCGATGAGGCCCACAATCTGCGCAACCTTAACAGCACAAAGCGTGCGAAGCGGCTGTACGCTCTTTCAGGTGGGATACCGAAGATTCTTCTGACAGCAACGCCGCTGCAGAACTCACTCATGGATCTGTACGGGCTGATTTCCTTCATCGATCCGAGGATCTTTGGATCTGAGCAGGTGTTCCGGCAACGATATATGAAGGATGAGGACTACGACGGCCTCAAGCGCGAACTCACGCCTGTGCTTTGCAGGACCCTGCGAAAAGACGTGGCGGACTACATGCATTTCGTGAAGAGGATCTGCAGAACTGTTGACTTTAAACTGTCGCCTGATGAGATCGAACTATATGAACGGGTCAACCTGTTCCTCAAGGGGGATGCCCTTTACTCCATACCGACTTCCAACCGTGGGCTGATTATCCTCGTCATCCGCAAGCTCATGGCCTCATCCAGCTTCGCCTTGGTCGAGACCTTCGAAGTGCTGAAGAAGCGGCTCGAGAAACTGTATGAGGGCACGAGGTCGACTGATGCGCAGGAGGGATTTGACCTGTTCTGGAGCTTTGTCGAAGACGAGATTGATGAATCCGGCTTTGAGGAAACTGAGGACGAGGACACCGCCGCGCAGAAGGCATACATTCAGGCGGAACTGGACAAGGTCAATGCCATCATTGATGTTGCAAAGCGTATAAAGACGAATTCCAAGGTGACCGCGCTGAAACAGGCGCTTGAGATCGGGTTCTCATACCAGAGGGATAACGGCATAGCTCAGAAGGCTGTCGTGTTCACCGAGTCAAAGCGGACGCAGAAATACATTGCCGCGGAGCTCAGAAAATCCGGATACAGCGAGGATGATATCCTTCTGTTCAATGGAGACTTCAATGACACGATGACAAAGGAAATCTACCGGGCATGGCAGGTGAAGAACTTCGGGAACGCGAACTATGGCAGGAGCGTCGAATACAAGCACGCCATCGTCGACTATTTCAAGGAGCACGCGAAGATATTGATCTGCACGGACGCCGGCTCGGAAGGCCTGAACCTCCAGTTCTGCAACACGGTCATTAACTACGACCTGCCTTGGAACCCGATGAAGATCGAGCAGCGGATCGGTCGCTGCCACCGCTACGGGCAGCAGAACGACGTGGCCGCCATCAACCTGCTGAATACGCAGAACGAGGCCGACAAGCGCGTCTACGAGATACTGTCGAAGAAGTTCGAACTGTTCGAGGGCGTGTTCGGCGCTTCCGACATCGCACTCGGCGCACTGGAATCCGGTACGAGCTTTGAGAAAATGGTGCTTGACATCTACCAGTCCTGCAATACGACCACTGAATTCAGAAAGGCGTTCGACAAGCTGGACAGGAAGCTGAACGCGAAACGCGACAGAAACGCGCGCAAGCTCCGTTCCATCCTGATTACGGAAAGCAGCGGCGCGAAGAAACAGGCACTCGAAGGCACAAGGAAGGATATAGACCACTACCTTCAGGAAGTCGACTACTGGGATAAGGTTGCCGAGCCGGAGGTATTCAGCGATATTCAGTACTGGAAGGTCGACGACTGGGGTGAACAGACCATCGGCGCACACGGATATCTGTTCCTCGGCGCAATGTGCAATAATGCCGGCATCCTGTTCCCCGTGCTGCTTCTCTGTGATCAGGAAGGAAAATACGTCGATTTCGAGGAGGACGACCTTGTGCCGGAACTCGAAAAAATCGACGATTCAGCAGTACGGTACTTCAAACCGACCGACGATGAAAACACAATGTTCAGGAAAACCTACGGGAATCTCGTCACCGAAATGCTTGACAAACTCGACAGACAGACGGAACCCGTCAGGGAATATAACAGGCGAAAGATTGAGAACTGGATACGCATCCAGAACGAGCAACTCGTCGTGCAGTACCAGGAAATGAACGCGGAAATCGAGGAACTCCGTAAAGAGGAGAAGGCCTCGAATAATTTCTATGAAAAGATAGACATCAGGAAAAAGGCGGACCAGAAACAGAAGAAGCTCGAGTTGTTCCAGGCTTCCTTCCATGAGCGAGGCAGTCGCTTCAGAGCAGACGGCGAGAGGGAAATTGCCGAGTTCAACAGAAGCCTCGAGATTGACAATCCCATCCTTCTGATCAGCGTTGTACTGAAGTTTTAGGAGATGCAGATATGCAGAAAAAAGGAAAACTCGAGTTGACATGGGTCGGCAAGTACGACGAGGAGAAGCCGGTTGAACCGCGTATTCTCCTGGAGGATACGGAGAAATCCTACGGCGACCCTGACAGCGAGAACATGCTGATCCACGGCGACAACCTGATTGCGCTCCAGGCACTGCAGCAGGACTTTGCTGGGAAGATCAAGTGCATCTACATCGATCCGCCTTTTAACACTGGCCAGGCCTTTGAAAACTATGACGATAATCTGAGATGTCGATCTGGCTGAATTTGATGCGAATAAGGTTGCAATTATTACGTTCCTTACTGAGAGACGATGGAACTTTGTTCGTCCACATAGATGATTCATATCTGCCGTATCTCACTATTCTCTTGGATGAAATATTCGGCAGGTCAAATCGACTATATCTTGTTACGTTTAAGCAGGGATCGGCAACCGGACACAAAGCCATCAATCCGGGGATGGTTACCACGACTAATTTCATCTTGGTCTATTCGAAAGTTAAAGCGGAATGGAATCCTAATCGCATTTTTACCGATCGTGGTAGCAGAGATAAACGATACGGGAATTACATAGAAAACATCGAAGATAAGTGCGAAAACTGGAGAATAACAACATTAACGGCGGCGTTTGCCTCTTCGCTGGATGTTTCCGTAAAAGCAGCAAGATCCATTATTAAAAACGAACCGCAGAAGATAGACGAGTTCGTAAGGGACCATTGTGGATCCGTTATCCAGCTTGTGAATCCTGATTATAAAAGTGTTGGAGCGACGACAAGAGAATACATTGATAAGTCAAATGCTGAACCAGATAGGATTTTTGTTCAAAAGCGTGATGGCCTTTCAGATATCATCCTGATTAGAGGGAAACGAATTATCTTTTATAAAAACAAATTGAAGAAAATAGATGGCAGATATGTAACTGGAGAGCCTTTAACAACACTTTGGGACGATTTACTGTCCAATAATCTCCATAACGAAGGTGGTGTGGATTTTCCCAAAGGGAAAAAACCAGAAGCATTGATAAAAAGATGCTTTGAAATAGCTACTAATGAGGGTGACTGGGTTCTTGATTCATTCCTTGGATCAGGTACAACAGCCGCCGTTGCCCATAAAATGAACCGCAGATGGATTGGTATAGAAATGGGTGAACAAGCCTATACACACTGCAAGAAAAGATTAGACTCTGTCATTGATGACACAGATACAAATGGCATCTCCAAGGCTGTCAACTGGCAGGGCGGCGGAGGGTACCACTTCTATGAGCTTGCACCGAGCCTGCTCGTGAAGAACGACAAATTACCAGTTTACCAGATTAACCCGACCTATACTTTCAACATGCTGTGCGAGGCGATTTGCAAGATCGAGGGATTCAAGTACAAGCCGCAGGACGTCTTCCATGGGCATTCCTCGGAGAAGCGGTTCATCCATGTGACGACGGAGTTCGTGAATGCGGAATACGTTCGCTCCCTGTCACAGCACCTGGATGAGGGACAGTCTCTCCTGATTTACGCGACGAAGATCCAGTCGGACATGATGCTGCCGGAAAACATTGAAGTGAAGAAGATTCCGAAGGATCTCTTGGACAAGTGCAATTTTGAAAGTGAGGTGCGGTAAATGTCAGGAACGGTATCGAAAATCAAATACGCGATGAGCCTGAGAACGCCGCAGGAAGAGGCTCTGTCCTATCTTGACGCCATCAGCACCCACTGCGACTACAAGCGTGATGACAAGGAAAACATTGAGGCGGCGGCATCTGAATACAGCGAGAACAACAGGAAGGTCAGGACGAAGTTTGACTTCCCGTCTTTCTGCTACAACATGGCAACCGGCATCGGCAAGACGCGCCTGATGGGAGCCTGCATCTACTATCTGTATAAGACAAAGGGATACAAGCATTTCTTCATCCTCGCGCCGGGAAACACCATCTATGACAAGCTGCGCAATGAATCCAACCCTGCGCACCCGAAGTACATCTTCAAGGGGCTGGAAGCTGAGATGAGCAGACCAAGGGTATGGGACGGCGAGAACTACGACCAGTACCCAGTGAAGTACGAGCAGGGCTCTCTCTTTGTTGATCAGATGTCAGAGATTCAGCTTTTCATCTTCAACATCGGGAAAATTTTCAACAGCAAGACCGACACGCAGTTCAACTTCCACAAATTCAAGGAGACACTCGGTGCTTCCTTTGCGGACGTGCTGGCACAGTTCGACGACCTCGTCATCTGCATGGACGAGGCACACCATTACTACGCCCCAGCCTCCGTGAAAGCCATCAATTACCTGAAACCCATTCTGGGACTGGAATTCACGGCCACGCCGAAATCTCCTTCAAACGTCATCTACTCCTATGACGTGGCACGCGGAGCAGCCGAAGGATATCTCAAGATTCCGGTCGTCATGGGACGCTCCAACATCGCCGGGTACAGCCAGGACGATATTGAGGAGATGAAGATCCGTGACGGACTCACACTGCACGAGCATCGGAAGACCGTCCTGCGGGAATACTGCGCCAACAATGAACTCGACTATGTGAAACCGATCGTACTTATAGCCTGCAAGGACACGGATCATGCGAAGAAAATCCGCGCCCTGATAGACAGCGATGATTTCATGAATGGAAAGTACAAGGGTAAGGTCATCGAGATCCATTCCAAACAGACTGGCGAGGAATCCGAGGAGAACGTCCGCCTGCTTCTCTCCATCGAGAGCGTGGCGAACCCGATAGAAATCGTGCTGCATGTCTACAAGCTCAAGGAAGGCTGGGATGTGAACAACCTGTTCACCATCATCCCGCTGAACGCCGCAAAAAGCGATATCCTTGCCATGCAGACCATCGGACGCGGGCTGCGTCTGCCATTCGGTGAACAGACCGGCAACGAGGATCTGGACACGCTTGATATTGTGGCGCACGACCATTATCGTGAGCTCGTCGACGAAATCAGAAGCAGCGACATCTTTCGCTACCGTGACCTGGACAAGACCGGAGTCGAGGACTCGGAATCCGTGGATGTATCGAGCACCTTTGAGGACGGGCAACTCTCGTTCATAGACGAGGTGATCACGTCAACGGGACTCAAGTCATTCGACCAGATGCGGAACCCGCAGACACAGCTTGAAATCTACGAGGCATACGTGAAGAACTTCATGGCATCGCAGAAGAAGAACAGAAAGTCGGATAATCCCAATCAGCTGAGTCTTTTTGACATAGCTCCGGAAGTCATGCAGACCGGGGAAACTCCCGGACCACAGAGCACCGGTACTGACACTGTCTCGACGACACCGGATACGCAGAGCGGAAAACGCCCGATGACGCAAGAGGAGTTCGCGAAAACGGTCACGGAATACTCGGCAAAAGCCATATCCGTACCAAAAATTCTCGTGCAGACAACTTCCGAGGTGAAGTTCAACCACTTTGAAGTGAAACGCACCATACAGGACTTTGAGATAGCCACAGCAAAGATCGAGCGTTTCGACGCAATCAACCAGCATCTGCTGACAGTAGTAGACGCACAGGCACTCGAAGTCGAGGATGCCCGGAACACGCTGGCATGCATGCTGCTCGACTCTATCAGTGAGCTTTCCTACGATGATGCCGACTTCATCATCGATGTTGTGGAGCAGTACCTCAGCCAGATACCAGGCGACGAGGAGGAAAAGAAGAAAATCGTCCGCCGTTACGCCGGACTGATCGTGAACGATATAAAAAAACAGATTTACACACACATGGACAGAAAGACGCAGGACATCCATATAGTCCAGAAGGATCTCATCGTCTTCCGCAAGTTCGTGAAGAACGTGAAGAAAAACGGACAAGTGCGCTACGACAAGCCTTTCACTGACAGGAGCAACATCAAGAAGTACCTGTTCACCGGATATAAGAAGTCCTATTATCCGGCAAATGCCTTCGACAGCGATACGGAGCGACAGTTCTCTGTCATTCTTGAGGAAGATCCCGACGTGATTCGCTGGATCAAGCCTCCACTGAATCAGCTCGGCCTTTTCTGGAAAGCCGGACAGCAGTACAACCCTGACTTTCTCGTTGAGACGACAACCGGAAAATACATGGTCGAGGTGAAAGCTCTGAACGAAGTGAACAATGAGGGGGTCGTCTCCAAGGCGTGCGAAGGAATTCGCTGGTGCACCTTTGCCTCGACAGCCGATCCGGATCACAAGACCTGGGAATACCGGCTGATATCCGATGACAACATCCATCCAGGAAACACCTGCAAATATACGCTTGGAACGGCGCATCCCGTGAAGGAGGAGGATTAATGGCCGACAGATTCAAATATGCCGAAGTACGACAGAAAATCATAGATGCAATCAGAACCGACCTGATTGGTCCGCTTTCTCCGGAAGAAGTGTTGGACGAGAACCCTCGCTTCGCCTACCTTGTCGGAATGCTCGAGCCGCAGCGTGATGAGAATGCACCGGACGAGAACGAACAGGAAATTGATACGGATATCGACTATGGCAAGGACGAGGACTTCACCGCAGGTGAGGATGATGACAACGAGCCCGTTTCTACTACAAAGTTCCAGCTTCCGTCATCCCTCGGCATCAGTTTTTATGTGGAAAGCAGTCTCGACCGCATCTGCCTCGATGTGAGCTGGGGTGACTATGTCAGCTCGATCGAAAAGGTTATAGGAAAAGACGAAAAGGAACACAACCGCACGGTTTACAGGCGAGTTCCCGAAAGCGAAACCGTACGGGTGAAGTTCAGTGATTTCAGGCGCACAAAGGATTACCAGCTTGCGCAGGATGCAAACATACACGTTCACGTCTCACGGATTCCTCTGAAAGATGGATATTCCCTTGTCACCGCCTATGTTGTGAACAAGCGGAGCAATCCCTCAAGTGACATCGAAGGCCTGATGTTTCAGGTCGGAATCAAGGCCCATGCCGAGGATGGCTCTGCGGTCTTCATCGCGGAACACATCTGCAGACATGTTCTTGCGACTGACGAGTTCTATTTCGAGCAGCGACCGATCATGGGACGTGGCAGAGGTTGTGCCGCCGTATGGGGTAAGACCGGGAACGGCCGTACGGACTATGTGCAATCCGCATTTATCCCGGAATACGAGTATCCAGGCGTCAGTGCCGCTCTCAAAGGATTCTCACCCACATACTTTTCAACATGGCAGATGGCGGCAAAGGGCAGGAAATCAGAAACCATACTGAAACTGAACATGCTCGCCGATTCATATGAAAAGTGGATTGACGACACGCTCGCAGGAAGCTTTCGGATGAATGATCCGAAGTTCGCGGAGAGAATCGGAAATACCGTCATCGGACGCTGTCGGGACGCATTGCGAAGAATACGGGAAGGCATTCAGATCATCGAGACGGACGACATCGCATTCGAGGCGTTCAGTTTCATGAACAGCGTCATCTTTATGCAGAACAGCATAAAGAACTATTCGAAGAAGCACGGTAAGGGCATTGAATGCAATTTCAAGGATTTTGTTAATCCTAAGAATCCAAAGAATGAATTCGCCTGGAGGCCATTCCAGATAGCCTTTATCCTGATGAATCTGAAGGGAATCGTCCATCCGGAAGATCCGGAGCGGGACGTCGTCGACCTGCTTTACTTCCCGACCGGCGGTGGAAAGACGGAGGCCTATCTCGGACTCATGGCCTTTACCATCGCCAACAGACGCCTTCGTGCCTCCGAATCTGACAAATATAACCGTGACGGCGGGGTGACCATCATCCTCCGGTACACACTTCGTCTTCTGACAACGCAGCAGCGCGACCGTATCACAAAGATGGTTGTTGCTGCGGAGAACGTCAGACGAGATCCGAGAAATTATCCTCGGTACGGAACAGAGCCAATCAGCATCGGTTTCTGGGTCGGAGGCAGTGTGACTCCGAACAGATTTGATGATCTGAAAGAAAATCCGGAAAGACCTTACCAGACAGGAAATCAGAAGAACCTGCTTTATAAGCAGCTTCTTACCTGTCCGTTCTGCGGAAAACCGCTTACAAAGGAAGAGTTTTATATTGACTCGGACAGGAAGTCCGTGGAAATCTACTGCTCGGACGAACACTGCATGTTCTATAAATATGCAAAGATCGGGGAACGCATCCCGATTCCAGTATACCTGGTGGACGAGGAAATCTACGCTAAATGCCCGACCATCATCCTGTCAACAGTCGACAAGTTCGCGAGACTGCCGTGGGACGTGAGCACGAACGCTCTGTTCGGAAGAATTGATCGCAAGTGCAGTCGTGACGGATATGTTGCGATTGGTGCAAAACAACATCCGAAACACAGGAGGACATCCGGTCTTCCTGCTGCAGAGATTACGCAGGTGAAGCCGTTTCTCCCGCCGGAGCTTATTATTCAGGATGAGCTTCATCTGATCACAGGGCCTCTTGGGACCGTCTATGGTGCGTATGAGACCATCATCGAGGACATGTGCACGCATGATGGAATCAAACCGAAGTACGTGGTCTCCACGGCCACAATCAAGAATGCAGACAACCAGGCGAAGTGCCTGTATGCCAGAAAGACAACGAAGCAGTTCCCGCCGAACGGCTTTGAGATCGGCGACAGCTTCTTCATACGCGAGATTCCGGTTGAGGAAGACCCGTTCAGAAAGTATGTCGGAATCTGTGCTCCCGGGCAGTCTGTGAAAACAGCTTTGCTGAGAACTTATGCCATTATTCTGCAAGCGGTCTATACATATTCCCTGCAGGATGAATACAAGAATGTCATCGATCCGTACTACACCCTGATCGGATATTTCAACAGCATACGTGAACTCGGTGGTGCGGTACGCCTTCTGCAGGATGATATTCCCGCCAGAATAAAGCGCATTCAGAAGAGATACCATCTCGAAAAGCGCAGATATCTGAATAAGAACGATGAGATAACATCGCGTATGTCGTCCTGGAAAATACCGGAAAAACTCAACCAGCTTGAGCTGCCCTATACCGCAAAGGACCATATGGACACGGCAGTTGCAACGAATATGATTGCGGTCGGCATGGATGTGGATCGTCTTGGTCTTATGGTCGTGTCGGGTCAGCCAAAACAGAACTCCGAATACATCCAGGCGACAAGCCGTATCGGGCGTGCTCATCCGGGTCTTGTCGTGACGCTGTACAACGCATATCGGCCGCGCGACTTGTCTCATTACGAGAATTTCACCGGATACCACGCACAGCTCTACAGATTCGTGGAAGGAACAACGGCCACTCCGTTCTCTGCAAGGGCGCGCGACCGTGTTCTGCATGCACTTGTCATTTCTGCGATAAGGCTTCTGTACCCGGAAATGGCTAATAACAAGGATGCTGTGGCAATAAATTCTCTGTCACAGAATCAGATCGATGCAGTGAAGGAAATGATTCTTGAACGGGTAAAAATCGTCAAGCCTTCTGCAAGAGCTGATGCGAGCGAAGAGATTGACAAATTCATCGACGAATGGAAGTTGCTGGCATCACAGGACAAGCCTCTTCGTTATTACGTTGTGGGAACGGAAAAGTACAACAGGCTTATGAACGGATATGAGCAGCCTCATATCGAGAATGAGAAGCCTACCCTGCGGTCAATGCGTGACGTGGAAAGCGCTGCAAATATGTACTATTACACGGAGGAATGATATGGCCGGATACGACAATAACAAACTTGGCGAGCTGCGCCCGAATCAAATCATCACGACTTTTGGACCGGGGGCAGTCGTGGATGCAGTGAAAGACTCTGTGACCATTCTGGATATCCCGTACTGGAAGGACAAGGGAAAGAAAATCATAGACGGACGGCTTGCATCCTATCTGAATGTGGATGCCTTCTATATGCCGAGGACATCCTTTGCTCATGGCATACCGGTTGTGACTTTTCCTTACTGGCATGTCTGCTCAAAGTGCGGGAGGCTTTTTGATGCAAGAGGGATCATCAACGATGATCTCGACAAGTATCTGAAGTTTAGCGTTAACTGCCCTGACTGCCACTGGCGTGCTTATCCTGCCCGTTTCATCACAATTTGCGAAAACGGACACATGTCTGATTTCCCCTGGAGATGGTGGGTTCATCGCGGAGATACAGACTGCAAAGGGAAAATGAGGATGTACTCAACAGGAAACACATCCACGCTGTCAGATATGCGGGTGGAGTGCTCCTGCGGTGCGAGAAGAAGCATGAGCGGAGCCACGCAGGCCCGGAACTTCGAGGGACTGTCGTGCAGCGGTATGCATCCGTTCAGACCACACACCAGACATGAACACTGCGAGAAACAGGTCATTCCGTCTCAGCGCGGTGCGTCGAATGTGTATTTTGCCGTGACAAGAAGCGCCATTTCTATTCCGCCATGGATCAACCCCCTGTACAACCTGATAGATGAGCATCTTCGCGATATCGAACAGGCGAAAAAGATGGCTGTGAGATTCGGACACAGCGAAGAAGAAGGCCTTCAACAGATTTATGAAGAATATTTTTCTGATTATGCACGTGATGAATTCGGTGCTGCCTATGAGCGGCGCATGAAAAACATCAAGGAATTCACTGAAATCAAGCGGATGGAATATGAGGCCATCACGCATCACAATGATCCGACCTATCAGTCCAACAAGAAGCATTTCAAAGCAGAGGAAGATGCTCTTCCCGAATACTTCAAGCACTACTTCAAGCGGATCATCCGCATAACAAGACTGCGCGAGGTGCGAGTGCTTCTTGGTTTCACACGGGTTGACGCTCCTGATCCGGATGCGGATGAACAGCCGAATATCGTCTACCTGACAAAAGGCAGGGATGAACGATGGCTTCCTGCAGTGGAGATAAACGGCGAAGGAATCTTCATCGAATTCAACAGGCAGACGCTTGCAAAGTGGCTGACCGAGCCGAAGACCAGAGAAATTTCAGAGAAATATGCCGCCTCCTACAGGGAGTACTGTGAGTCAAAGGGATGGACGATAAAGGCGGATCGCAACGCCGTCTATGTCCTCATGCATGCCTTTTCCCATCTTCTCATCAAGCAGATGGCCATGTCGTCGGGATACTCCTCTTCAGCAATAAGGGAGAGAATCTACTTCGACGACAAGATGGCAGGCGTTCTGCTCTATACAGGAAGCTCCGACAAGGAAGGCTCTCTCGGAGGTCTCGTGGAACTCGGTACGGCAGAACAGATGACAAGCCTCATGAGGGAAGCGTTCCAGGAGGCACTTGTATGCACGAACGATCCGGAATGCATGAACACGCTCCCGGCCGGGAAGAACTCAAACGGAGCCGCATGCCATTCGTGCTGCATGATTTCAGAAACCGCATGCGAGAACGGGAATCGAATGCTTGACCGGGGACTTGTGGTTCCTCTTTCGGGACGCGAAGAGACATCGTATTTCAGAGAGCTGGTGAATGAGCTATGTCAGGTGGAGATTTAAAACAAGAAATACTTCTGAATACTGTAAGGGCGGATGCTGCCAATGGCACCGATAATGCCACGGACATCCTGTGCAGACGATATCCGGGATTGTCTCCGACGGATTACGTGGAATTAGCCGGGACAATCCGGTCTGCCATGACCATGAAAAGAAATAATAAAGTCTCGTTGGTCGTGACAGCCCCGCCATCGTTCAGAATCGATGCAAAGCCTACGATGACCGTTGTGCGGTCAATGATCGAGGGATCGAAAAGAAACATCTTGATAACCGGATACTCGCTTTCCTCATACTTTTCAGAACTGACGGACACCATTATCGATAAAAGCCAGAAAGGCGTGTTCGTCAAGTTCTTCATCAATAACATTGAGAAGCAGCCGGATGCAGACAAACTGCTCAGATACAGGGGCCATTTTCTCAAACTATACGACTACAGCAACGAGGACGACAAGATGGCTGCATTGCATGCCAAGGTCATCTCCGTGGATATGAGTAAGACGCTGATAACGTCGGCAAATCTGTCATATCATGGTCAGCAGGGCAACATCGAACTCGGGGCACTGATTGAATCGGAAAACACGGCGAAGCAGCTTGATGAAGTGATGACACAGCTTATCTTCAAGAAGATATTCAGGGAAGTGTGACATACGGAGGTGATGCCGGTGTCAGACGTTTTGACGAAGGAACAGCGGCATTTCAATATGTCGCATATACGAGGAAAGGACACCAGACCGGAGGAAATCGTCAGAAAGTATCTGTTCTCGAAAGGATACAGGTATCGCAAGAATGACAGCAGATATCCCAGCAAACCGGATCTCGTTCTTCCGAAATACCGTACGGTGATTTTCGTGCACGGCTGCTTCTGGCACCGTCATCCGGGATGCAGATATGCAACTACACCGTCCACAAACCGTGAATTCTGGCAGAGGAAATTCGACCAGAATACATCCAAGAGACAGGGATGTACAGAATCAGCTGAAAGCTGACGGATGGAACGCGATAGTCGTATGGGAATGCGAACTTTCCAGAAAGGCTGACCGCGAGGAACGGTTACGAAGGCTTGAACGGGAAATCAGAGAATCAGGAGGAAAAGCAATAAGCAACTACGTTAAAAAGGATAGTGTCAGATTACTGCGTGCTTGGCACGGAGACCACAGGTCTTTCCGCCTATTATGACGAGGTGATTGAGATTGGAATTCTGAAGGTGCGCAGTGGAGATGTGACCGACAGGTATGAACAGCTGATCAGACCGAAGTATGGAATAGACGGATTCATCACCAGCCTGACTGGCATCACAAACGAAATGGTGGCGGACAAGCCGCCTATCGAAGATGTGAAGGGAGATGTCCTCGCGTTTTGGAAAACGACATCATCGTCGGTCATAACACGTCCTTTGATATCCGATTCCTCGCCGCGGGATTCCAAGAGAACATCAATAACGAGTACATGGATACGATGCAGTTTGCCAGAAAACTGTATCCTGATTTGCCTCATCACTGGCTTTCAGATTTGTCCGAGTATCTGAATCTGACGAACAATGAACATCGAGCCATCGCGGACTGTGTCACAACGATGGAGCTGTATGAGGCGATGAAAACCGAAATGGCTCAGAAAGGACTGGGCATCAGAGACCTGTGGCAGGTGTATGTGATCGAATAAAGGTGTTCGGCGTCGGCACTTGTTTCTGTACACCTTGAGCGTTCAATTTGGACATTGCCGGCGGTGACGGTGCCGGTGGAACGAGAACACCGGCACCGTCTGGTTCCTTGATGGATTCCCGAGTGCCTGTCAACCAAACTGATGGTTCTCGGGAGGAAAGGAAATGACGACACCGGTGTGTGTCCGACGGCGTATCAGGCAGCTCGACCGCCAGGGCTTGAGCCACAGGGAGATATCGCGGAAACTCGGCGTATCGCGCACGACCGTGGTCAAGTACGCCAACCACGGGGATTGCTCTCCCAAGCCCCTTGGCTCGGGGCATGCGGGCAGGTCGCTGGTCGACGTGGGGTATTCGGCCGTCGTGGACGGGTGGCCGGCCGCGGATCTGCGCATGCCCGTCAAGCAGCGCCACACCGCGACGCGCGTGTACGAGCGGCTCGTGGCGGAGTGCGGGTTCACGGGCTCGTACTCGTCGGTGCAGCGCTGGATCAAGCGTCGGAGGCAGGAGCATCGAGCGCAGTCGGACGGCTTCGCCGAATTGAAGTGGGTGCTGGGAAGCGCGCAGGTCGATTTCGGCCAGGCCCGGGCCGTGGTCGCTGGCGTGGAACGGGTCGTGCGTTTCCTGGCGGTGTCGTTCCCGTACTCGGACATGCGCTGGGTGGCGGCATTGCCGGGCGAGACCGCGGAATGCGTGTGCCGGGGGCTGCTGGAGGTGTTCGAGAGGACGGGCATGGCGCCCGGGGTCGTGGTGTTCGACAACGCCACCGGCGTGGGCCACCACAACGCCGACGGCACGGCCGCCCGGACCCACCTGTTCTCCCTGCTCTGCGCGCACTACGGGTTCGAGCCCCGGTTCCGCGACCCGTATTCCGGCCATGAGAAGGGCAGCGTGGAGAACGCGGTCGGCTTTCGCGGGGCGCGACCTGATGGTGCCGATGCCGTCGGCCGAGAGCTTCCGGGCGTTGACCCGCGTGTGGCTGGACGCGTGCGAACGCGTCTCCGGGTCGGACCATTACCGGCATGGCGTTCCGGTACGGGAGTTGTTCGAAGCGGAGAAGGACCATATGCCGCCCTTGCCCGGCGTCGGGTTCGACCCGTGTGACTGGAGGAGCGTGAAGGCCGACAAGACAGGCTCCGTCGTCATCGACGCGAACCGGTATCTGGCCGGCCCGAGATGGCGTTCGATGCGTTTGCAGGCCGGGGTGCGCGTCTTCGAGATCGAGCTTCGCGATCTCGATGGAGGGCATATCGTCACGTTGGAACGCGTGGGGGGGCTCGGCGAGGACCCAGATGGATCCGGCGAGCCTGCTCGCGATCATCGCGCGCAAGCCGCGTATATGGGGCGAAAGTCCGATCGGGAACGATTTTCCCGATACCGTGCGCTCCCTGCTCGACCGCATGGGCGGACGCGTGCGGGCCGACCTGCTCGATGACATCCGCGTCGTGGCCGCCGAATGCGGGTTCGCAGCCATCGTCAAAGCGGTGGAGACCGTCATCGACGCCGGACGGACCATCGACCGGGCCGCAATCGCCACATGCGCCCGACGCGTCCTCGAGGGCAAGGGCTCCTCGGGCGGCCAGAATCTGAAACATTACGACAAATACATGAGGAACGGGCATGAGCACACACGACGGCCAGCCGTGCAAGCGCGGCGGCAGAGTGGTCGCCAGGGCCACACCCGGACAGGTCACGGCCTTGGCGCGCAACTTGCCGTTGACGCACAGCGTGCTCGGGAAGGCCATCGCGGACGCGATCCCGGGCCAGCTCGGCTTCCTCGCCAACCTGTTCGAGGCCGAGAACGCCAGCTGGGCCGAATTCAAACGGCGGCGGCTGCCCGGACAGGCCGGCTTCCCCCAGAACAAGACCCTGGACGGCTACGACCGGGGGCATGGCCTCGTTCCCCGCCGACTGGGGACGCGGGCAGCTGGAAAGCCTGGAGTTCGTCGAACGGGCCGAGGACCTCGTGCTTTACGGCGACGTGGGCTGCGGCAAGACCCACCTGGCCATCGCGATCGGCGTGCTCGCCTGCCGGCGCATGATCCCCGTCATGTTCTTCACCGCCTCGAGCCTGGTCATGCGGCTGAGGAAGGCCAAGGACGAGAACCGTCTCGACCAAGAGCTTAAGGCGATCGGCAGGGCCGGGCTGGTCATCATCGACGAGCTCGGCTACCTGCCCATCGACATCGACGGGGCCAGGCTTCTGTTCCAGATCATCGCGGACAGTTACGAGACCCGCAGCGTCATCTTCACCTCGAATCTCGAGTCCGGCAGGTGGGGCGACGTGTTCGGAGACGGGGACATGGCCGCCGCGGTCATCGACCGTATCGTGCACCACGGCAGGATCATCCGCTTCCACGGCGAATCCTATCGGAACAGACACTCCCTCATGAAATAAGCCAACCAGACAAACAACAAAGACAAAGAACCAGCCGCCAACGGCGTTCAACTTGAACGCCGAAGGTGTTCAGATTAAGTGCTGAAAGCGTCCACCTCGATTTGACGAAATACACAGCTGGGCGTGTTCCCCGCATACGCGGGGATGATCCCTCATAGGTGAATACACCAATATCGCCAGCCAGCTCGCCGATGACTACTACCATCGTGTGCGCCAGTCATGGGCCAATCATGCCGGAGTGAGCCTTCCGGCACTCGAACGATACGGGCTCACTGACGTTGACCGGGTACTGTGGGCCATGAGGGGCGGCTTGGCCAATACTGACTGGAACGGTCTGAAATACCGGGACGTGAAAACCGGAAACAACAAGGCCGTCATCACCATGAGTGACTTATGGCCAAACCTGGCCAATCCGGACGACGCCCAACAATTCATAGTCGATATGATGCGCAATGCGCTACGCCTGCAGACACAACGTAACATTCGGCTGGATCCGAGCAATCCACGATGAGCCCGAGTACCGCAGGGCAGGACGTGCGCTTTTTGCGCGATGCTCGCCTCGCGAGGATTCGCATACACCAGCCAGGAGGCCGCAGGCGGCGAGGACAACGCATTCCATCACGATTGCGATTGCCGCATCATCCCGACATGGGGCGAGCAGACACTGCCGAACTACGACTGGCGCAAATACGAGCGATGGTATGAGGAGACAAAGGAGCTGCTGGAGGCAAGGGCACTTCCTATCGCGACTCCCTCAGGGAGATGCACCGTCTACATCTCCGTGAATTCAGGGATGGCGTGGTTCCGAAGCCCGATGTCTCATGGGATTATGAGCGCATCCGCCCATTAGAAGACGAGTTGAGACGATTGAGCGATTATGAAGTTGCTATGCCTGGAGACAAATATTAGGGTGTATCAAGAGTTCCGAGTTGGTTTCAATGACAATCCGAGGGGGTGAAAACGAGTTTATGGGCACGCGCGCGGAGTCTCAGATGCGCAGAACTCCTTACGCAGCGCATATCACAATCCCAGCCAGGCGCGTAGGTCACGAATTTCCTGATCGCAGATGCCGTGGCCCATTCCCGGATATTCGAAATACGTGAGATTGCCGGTTTGCGCAAGTTTGTTGTGCGCGCACTGTTGGTCGGCTAAAGGAATTGTGCGGTCTTCGCTGCCGTAACAGAGTGCGAATCGCGTGCGTCCGGTCGCGGGCAAGGGCTCAGCGGTTTCACCTTTGAATGACGGACTCATCAAAATCGCCATATCGAACACATCGGGATGTTCCGCAACCATGCGATACGATAGGTATCCGCCTTGCGAAAACCCAATTAATACTTTACGGAACCGCACATATGCGGGCGAATCCAGCAATCGTACGACGGCGTCGCCTACGGCACTGCACTCACGTCGACGCTCTTCTACGGAACATCCATCTGGATACCAGTAGTAGCTTCCGATGTAAGGACGTTCGTACGTGCCTCGGAACGACAGATAATTCGGATGCTGGGCAGGAGCAATGGAGTTGTCCGTTGAAGATGCGTCTTGCTTCGGAACATCATAAATCGCATCAATAATGCGGATCATCTCATTTTCATCATTGCTGAATCCATGAAATCCCAAGAACAGCAGATTATCGCCGGCCTTTTCGCGGGCTGTCACATCAATGCTGGTACTCACGTTCAAACGCATGTCATCCTTCCGTCGCATGTCGATAGTATGCAGTTTTCCAACGGCACCATAACGGTGGACAGCGAAGTGGGGAAGGGCACGACGTTCACCGTTATGCTGCCGTTGGTTGAGGAAAACACTGAATATGTGGCGAAGTTTACAGCAATCCATCCGCATGCAACGCGCCATACATGCGGTCCAGGCATTCGACCAGCAGCGGATACGGCATTGCTATGTTCACGCGCACGCATCCGGCACCGGTCTCGCCGCATGAACGCCCGTCGGTCAACGCCACTTGCGCCTTCTCAAGGAAGTATGCGGCCGGATCGTCGATGCCAAGCGGCGAGAAATCAAGCCATGCGATATATGTGCCCTGCGGTTTGATATAGCCGACGCCGGCAAACCTTTCACGCATCTGCTCGTCGAACAACGCCAAATTCCTGCGCACATAGGCAAACGCATCCTGGAACCACAGGTCGCCTTCGTTATATGCGGTGGTGGTGGCGATTGCGCCGATGGTGGCGGTCTGATGTTCGCTCCACTCCGCCTTGACCGCCCACATGTCACGATCCGCAGGATTGGTAAGCAGCACCTGCGCGCACTTCGTGCCCGGAATATTGAACGATTTCGACGCGCTGGTAGCGGTCATCGACTGTAATGCGGCCTGCTCGCTGATGGTGGGGAACGGAATGTGCTTGCCCTCAAACACGAACGGCGCATGAATCTCATCATTGAAAATACGCACGTCATACTGTGCCGCAAGATCGCTCAGACGCAGCTCCTCCTCCAAGGTGAGCACTTTGCCGATCGGGTTGTGCGGGTTGCAGAGCACGAACGCATGGCATCCGGCCGCAAACGCGCGTTCGATGGCGTCGAAGTCGTACACCCATTGCGCCTCTCCGGTTTCGGCGTCGCCGCTTTGCAGCATTTCGATTTCGATCACGTCAACGTCGTACAGTTTCGGAACGCTCAAAAACGGCATGTAGGCAGGCGTCGGCACGATCACGCTGTTGCCCGCACCGACCAGTTCACGCAAGAAAATCTCATAAGCTTCGAGTACGTCGGGAACCACGCGAATAATGCTCGGATCGACATCCCATCCGTAATGCGAGCGTTGCCATCCTGCGCATGCTGCTGCCACGCGCTGTTTCCAGGGTTCGGGAATGTAGCCGAGTTTGCAATGGTCGCAGGCGTTGTCGATGGCTTCTTGAATGCAGGGAGCCAGGCCGTAGTCCATTTCGGCAATGAACGCGCCAATGCAGCCGGGGTAGCGTGTCCACTTGTCGGAGCCGACTGCGGCAAGATCGGCTGCGGTGGTGTGGTCGATGGCGTCGGCGTCAAAGCCGGAACCGGTACGATGCTTCATTTCCATGATTTCTTCCATGGTTCCAGCATGACGTACCGATGCTTGCACGAACAGTGTGTTCTTGTACTGAAAGCAAAGACTGTTATGAAGTTTTCTTATATCAGATGCTTTTGCTATTCAATTATTAATCTGATTATGACGATATAGCAAAATACTGGAAACAATTGTTTGCTGCAGTATTCCGCGATTGCGAATAAGCACGGATATCAAACGATGAATCAGATGTTTTCCAAATACTGGTGTGACGCCCTTTCGATTTCGTCTTTGACGCGGGCCACTGCCGGTCGGTCGTCCACTTTTCTTGTGACGAAACAGACTGTGCGGAATGCGTTGTTGTCGGCGATTGGCAGTGCGGCCAAATCGGGTTGGATTCCAGCGGTTGTGGCTAAGCGAGATATGATCGAGACGCCCATGCCGACTTCCACCAGATTCTGCGTGGCCCAAAAATCGTCGGTCGAATGTGTGATTTCCGGTGTGAAGCCGGCGGCACGCGCCAACGACACCAGATTCGCCTGGCAGGTTTCGCAGCCGGCGATCCACTGTTCGCCGCGTGCCGAAACCAATTGGACCGGCAGGTGCGAGCTTTCGTACTGGCGCGCGATCGCATTGTTCGCGCCGATCAGCAGCATCAGCGGATCGACGCCGAAAGGAGCGACTTCCAAATCGTCCGGTCCGGCCAAAGCGGGGAGTGAATTGTATTGGAAGATGATCGCGCAATCGGCAAGCCCCTGTTCCAACGCCTCCATGGCCTCAGGCGGCTCCATCTGCATGAGGCTCACGCGAATGTCGGACGTTTTGCTGATATGCACGAGCACGCGTGCCACGAACGACGAACATACCGATGGGGGAGCGACCAAACGAATATGCGTCGATCCGTTGCGCTGGTACTCTTCCACATCTTTGACGGCTTGGGTGACGCGATTGTCGATAAGCTGCCCGTGACGTGCCAGAATACGGCCGATCGGAGTCAATTCCACGCCATGCGACGTGCGCTGCACGAGCTTTGCGTCAAGTTCACGTTCGATCTTGCGGATCTGCTGGCTGATGGCCGGTTGCGACCATCCGGTTTCACGCGCGACCGCGGAGAACGAGCCCAAACGCTCCACGTTCCACAAGGTCACCAGAATCTGCGGGTTCAGTGTTTTCGTGCTGAATCCCGTGGCATTCGCGGTGATGCTGATGTCGGTGTTCGTGTTGGCGTTTTCACGCGTGTTGCTATCGGCTGGAGTGTTCATATGAGGGTAGTGCTCAGCTTTTTAGGAATGCGGGGATGGCCTCGGCCGCCGCATAGCCCGCGCGGTACATGCGTTCCAAACCTTCGAACGACTTGCTCAACGTGTTCAGGCCGTACAGGCTTTCCGGCGCGAGGATGAGCACGCGGCCGTCCTGCTCGTATTCCTTGGCCAGCGCCACTTCGTCGTTGTACGTCTGATAACGGTTGAGCAGTTTTTCCGCGGCTTCGGGGTGGCTGCGCTTCAAAATCCTGGCCGGGCCGATGTCCCTCTTCTGTTCGCGTACGGTGTCTTTCGGGCGGGTGAGTATCACCACGATACGGTCGTAGCCGTCATCGATGGCCTTCTGCACCGGAATCGGATCGGCGATGCCGCCGTCGTAATAGGGGACGCCATCGATCGCATACGGTTCGCAAGCTACCGGCACCGCTGATGACGCCTTCAGGATGTCGAAATTGTCGTAGCCCACGTCGGATTTGCCGAAATACTTCGTGGAGCCGTCTTCGGCGTTGCACGCAACCACGGTGAAACCGGTCGGGTTGGCTTCGAAAGCCGCGTAGTCAACCGGATTTTCGCCATCATGATTGCTGAGCGTGCTATACACGTAATCGAGGTTGGCGAAATTATGGTTCTTGACATAGCTGTCGAAGCTCGCGTATTCCTTGCGGAACGCGTACTGCGTGTAGAACGTGTGGTTGCGCCCATGCTGCTTCGCGATGAACGAAACCATGTTGGCGCTGCCGGCGGAAACACCATAGCAGTGGTCGACGCTGATGCCGTCCTCAAGCATGCGGTCCATCACGCCCGCACCGTAGATCGCACGGAAACCGCCGCCGACGTCGATCATTGCCGTCCTGTGAGCCATATGCGTCCCGTCCTTTCGCCGTTCGTCCCTTTTGCGGGTTTCAATCGACTTTACGCGGTCTAATTGACGTATTTTTGCGTGTTCGGTCATTTCTTATCAAAGGACGACGTAAGATATCTGCGAATAATCAACAAAAATGGAGTGGAGAAGATATCAATGAACGAAGCTGCACTGCCTCAGTCGACGGTCCACATCGCCCAAGCTGATCCGGACGGGATTCTGCTGGTGATTCACGCGGGTGCCGGCAATCGTGGCAAAAAGGATACGCCGGAACGTCGTGCCCAGGTGGAGCAGGATTTGAACAGGGCTCTTGAAGCTGGCTATGCGCTGCTGGAGCAGGGGGCGCCGGCGGAGGATGCCGTGTGCGCGGCTATCCGTGTTATGGAGGATGCTCCGGAGTTCAACGCTGGTCGTGGCGCTGCATTGACGAGCGAAGGCATCGTATCCATGGATTCCTGCCTGATGACCGGTGTCGATGGCGAGGTCGGTTCCGCGTGCGGTCTGACCACGTCTAAGAATCCGATCAACGTAGCGCGTGCCATCAAGGAAAAGACCAAGCATGTCATGTTTGCCAAGCCCGGTAATGATTTGCTTAAGGAGTGGGGAATCGAACTGTGCGACAGTGATTATTTCATCACTCCGGCACGTCAGGAATCCTTGCGCGAGGCGCAATCCAACGGCGATGAGTGGGAGAAGCATGGCACCATCGGCGCTGTCGCCCGTGACTCGTCCGGCAACATCGCTGCCGGCACCTCCACCGGTGGCATTACCAACCAGATGCCGGGACGTGTCGGCGATTCGCCTCTGCCGGGCTGTGGCACCTATGCCAACAACGATTCCGTCGCGATCTCCTGCACCGGCATCGGTGAGGCGTTCGTCAAGGAAGTCGCTGCGCATCAGGTTTCCGATCGTGTTCTGTACGCCAAGGAAGAGCCGGTCGAGGCTGCGAAGGCGGCACTGGATGGTGTCGCCCGTCATCATGGAGATGGCGGTGTGATCGTCGTTCCGGCTCATGGTGAAGGAACAGAGTATCTGGCAGTGACACCTTGGGGTGACCTTTATCCTTGTCATCAG
>ERZ773216.1694-NODE-1694-length-25182-cov-4.606837_pt1 | contig 25182 bp, 19 predicted proteins | sample MGYA00511259_ERZ773216 | MGnify/ENA primary metagenome ERZ773216 (study PRJEB29015, sample SAMEA2737764) | human gut metagenome | biome: human gut; feature: human-associated habitat; material: faeces | place: China | collected 2012 ... | reverse complement strand
TATCACTCAGGACCCGATAGGGCTGGAGGGGGGATGGAGTCTGTATGCGTATCCGCTGAATCCGGTGAATGGTATTGATCCATTAGGGTTAAGTCCTGCAGATGTAGCGTTAATGCGAAAAAAAGAACAACTAAACCATCAAAGAGCATGGGATATATTATCTGATACTTATGATGATATGAAGAGATTAAATTTAGGTGGGACTGATCAATTTTTCCATTGTATGGCATTTTGTCGAGTGTCTAAATTAAATGACGCTGGTGTTAGCCGATCAGCGAAAGGGCTGGGTTATGAAAAAGAGATTAGAGATTACGGGTTAAATATGTTCGGTATGTACGGCAGAAAAGTAAAGTTATCCCATTCTGAGATGATTGAAGATAATAAAAAAGACTTGGCTGTAAATGAACATGGGTTGACATGTCCATTAACACAAGATTGCTCAAATAGATGTATTGATTATATTAATCCAGAGCATAAAAAAACGATAAAGGCTTTACAAGATGCTGGCTATCTCAAGTAACATCTCAAAGATGGTAATATTTATTTTTGCTATTATAATCGTTGTTTTTTTATGCGTGACTACTTATCTTTATTTACACAAAGATGAATCTCTTGTAAGTAAGCATTACATAAACTATATGGCAATACCAGAAAGTGATGGAGTTTTTACATGGCTCCCAGATTTTTTTCCGCACGTAGCGGTGGATATATCAATATCCACAAATGTAGAAGATGATTATTTTTTTTCTTATTTTTCCCTAACAATCGATGATGGGGGGAGGTTTAAGAAAACATTGACGGTGAGGGCCAGGGAACAAGTGGCGAAAATCGTATCAGAGAATGATCCAGATACAAAAAAAGTGTGGTGTAAATATGGTAAAATACCAGGGCAAGGGGATAGCGTAAACCTTTTTTTTGTTGGTGAAATTAATGTTACGCATTATTTTATAACAAATATTGGAGCTGGATTGCCTGATGCTTGTGCAGAGTAATTGCTTGAATTAAGAGTCTATCCCATATCGAAGTCGTCAACTTCGTAGTGAGGAAAAGTAAAATTCCTGACTGAGAAAAGACATGTCGGCTATTGTGTAAAGCCATATAGCTCAGACGATGAATATCTACTCGTATTCAGTTGTTTATTGAGGGTGAGTTCCGACCCTGAAACAACAAATAAAATGAACAGTCAGAGAGTTTACATAGAATTGCACTGGTCTTTTACGATATCTGACATTGTGTAATACATATTCAGCCATGCATTAATTAAAATGTTACGTGTTTAATGTGAGTCCCTATCTGAAAATAAATAATCCTTCCGGATTAAAATAAATTCTTGCCGGGAAAGAAAGAGGAAATAAACCATTAGCGGAAAACCAGCGGCACGCCAGGGTGACATGCCCCAGTACGGCGGCCCGATAGTCCAAGGTTCAGCGGGGGTACTGATAGTCGCGCCGACTGCATCGAGAACTCCATACAACTTTTTACGGAACGTCACCTGATAAAATTTGTTCAGTATCGTCTTTTGAGATTCTCAAGGTTATGGAGTAACCAGACAGAACGGACACCACTGTCGGAGATAAAAACCCCCTGTTTACGCAGCTCGTTGCTGGCCCGGTGCTGACCATGTGTCGGGAAAGCGACGGCGTAATCAACAACAGCCTGTTCAGTTGCCTCATCGGTACGGTTCTTAAGGTTAGGAGCGCGGCGACTACGATTAATCAGCGCATCCACACCGCCTTCATCGACCAGTTCGCGGTAACGATAAAACGTATCACGCGAAACGCCCATGATTTTACAGGCTTTTGATACGTTGCTGAGTTCTTCAGCCAGATTGAGCAAACCGGCTTTGTGTTTGATGACGGGATTGGCAGTATGAAGCATGAGAGTTACCTCTTGTTTTGGATAAGGATTCGACACTCATATCAAAACCGGTAACTCTCAACCTTTCAAGGCCATGTGTCAGATCAAGTCGCGACTAATACAAATACGTCCCTCATTACCGCGCCTTAACCCATTCCGCCACTTCCGCCCACTCACCGCGAAAGACAACTTTTTCCGCTTTTTTCTCAAGCTGATAGCGATACATTGGGTCGTAATATTCTTTAAGTAACGGCACCAGCCAGGCCAGATGACCGTCGGTGCTACCGGTTGCGAGTTGCGTTGTCAGCGCTGCATCCAGCCTTGCAGCCAGTTCGTTATAGCGCTGTAGCCCCAGCCGACGCTTGATCGCCGAAAGTCCGTGATGCAGGTATTCGCAATACTCCTGCCAGCCCTGTTCGTCGCCGTACGCGTGGGTAAAATCATGATGCATACGCAGGAAATATTCTTCGTTCAGCCGCTCAAGACGGATCTCAAACGGATCTTCTACTACCGCAATCGCCGCCTGGGTCATTCGCTCGCGCAGGCATTCCGGCAGGTGATTCGAACCGATCATCCGGCTTTCGTCTTCCAGCACCCACAGGCGCAAATTCTGACGGGCGTCGGTTTTTAGCATTTCGGCAGCCAGCAGGTTTTCAAAACTCGCCTGGCTAAGTTGTGGTTGTAAGGTGCGACCAAACGCCGAACCGCGATGACGCGCCAACCCTTCCAGATCAACACCGTTCGGCTGTTGCTGCACTAACAGCGTTTTACCGCTGCCGGTACAACCGCCAATCAGCACTATCGGTTTTTGTGCCAGTTCAATAGTCGCCTGAATCGTGGTCTGGCGCAGTGCCTTATAACCGCCTTCCACCAGCGGATAATCAATCCCCGCTGCATGCAACCAGCTTTGCACAATATGTGAGCGCTGACCGCCTCGGGCGCAGCAGAGAATACCGTGCGGATTTTGCAGGCACGCTGCCCGCCAGGCGTCCATGCGCTGCTGACGAATTTCACCCGCCACCAGTTTATGACCCAGCGCCAGCGCCGCGTCTGACCCTTGCTGTTTATAACAGGTGCCAACGGCGACGCGTTCATCGTTATTCATTAACGGCAGGTTGATAGCGGCAGGCATTGCGCCTTGCTCAAACTCGATGGGGGCGCGAACATCAATAATGGGCGTATCAGCAATCAGCAGGGCACGATAGTCCTGTTCCGTGTGTCTCTCTTGCATAGTTAAAAGTGAACCTCAAATCAGCTTGCGCGCTATTTTACGCGCCAACGCGCAAGGAAACTTGATTTTTAACTGCGTGGGTTGCCGAAAATTTCTAAAAATCCGCTGATTTCCGGCCTGCGCTGGGTAAACAAGGTCACAATATCTTCTACCGCTTTGCCGCTGCCAAATTTGCGCCATGCCAGACTCAATGGTGAAGGAGGGCGCATCGTTGGGATTACCCGGCTAACTAGTTGTTGATTATCGATCATTGACTGGCAAAGCGATTTTGGCAAAAAACCAATGCCAACGCCCGCAAGATGGGCGGCGATTTTCGTTTCCATATCAGGAACAATAATCTCTTTTTGCCCAGGCAATCGCCAGGCGACGCGTTTGGTTAAGGTGCGGGCGCTGTCTTCAATATTAACCGCCGGAAAGCGCCGCAACTGTGCTTCTGTTAGCGGCTCTTCAACGTTCGCCAGCGGATGATCCGCCGCCATGACAAAGCGCCATTGCACCGATCCTAAGGGATCAAGACTAAAGGTATTTGCCAGCGCCTCGGTTCCCGTGACGCCGATAGCCAGTGAAAAACCTTCGTATAATAGCGAATCCCAGACGCCCATATAGATTTGTCGGGAGATGTGAAACTGGGTAAAGGGGTAACGTTCATTCAGCCACGCCAGCAACTGGGCGACGGCCTGGGGGTGGTAGAGCAGGTTGTTGATGACAATATTCACCTGGCGTTCCACGCCATTATTCACCTGTTGCAGCTCGCTTGGCATACTTTCCAGCCAGCTCAGCCAGTCTCTGGCCTGACAAAGTAGATGCTCGCCAGCCGCCGTCAACGTCACGCTACGAGTCGTACGGAAAAACAGCGCTACTCCGGTATTCTCTTCCAGAAGTTTAATGCGATAACTGATCGTCGCCGTGGTTTTACATAATCGTTCTGCCGCTTTTGAAAAACTTCCTGTTTCAGCAACCGCAATGAAAGTCCGCAAGGTTTCTGGATCGAACATCTTCAGGTATCCCCTTTTAAATCCGCAAGTTGCGTGATTTTCTTATCCTCTGATTTATCAGTATTTTTACATGATAACCCTGTTCAATTTGTGGACTAAATCTAGTTTTGGAAAAATATTCCAACTTTTGTATTGATGTTGTTCTCTTAAGGTTTTAGATTGCCTGTTATTGAAACCAAGCTGACCGGTCGGCGATGGTTGAACGGAATTATGTTACAAGGACAAAAAGATGAAACTTCAGGTATTACCGTTAAGTCAGGAAGCCTTTAGTGCTTATGGCGACGTAATCGAAACTCAGCAACGGGATTTTTTCCATATTAACAATGGCCTGGTGGAGCGTTACCACGATTTGGCGCTGGTTGAGATTCTTGAGCAAGACCGTACGCTTATCAGCATTAACCGCGCGCAACCGGCGAATCTGCCGCTGACCATTTACGAACTCGAACGTCATCCGCTGGGCACTCAGGCCTTTATCCCGATGAAAGGTGAAGTGTTTGTGGTGGTCGTGGCGTTAGGCGACGACAAACCAGACCTGTCAACGCTGCGGGCGTTTATTACCAACGGTGAACAGGGGGTGAATTACCATCGTAACGTCTGGCATCACCCACTTTTCGCCTGGCAGCGCGTCACCGATTTTCTGACCATCGATCGCGGCGGCAGTGACAACTGTGATGTTGAAAGTATTCCTGAACAGGAACTCTGTTTTGCGTGACGCCTGCAACCGACTTGCATAAGATAAACGAATTGTTCATTGTTTATGCTCACTTGTAGGTCGGAGTTAACGTAGGTATGACGGAAGTTAGACGGCGCGGCAGGCCAGGACAGGCGGAGCCTGTGGCACAGAAGGGCGCACAGGCGTTAGAGCGGGGAATTGCGATTCTGCAATATCTGGAAAAAAGTGGGGGAAGTTCGTCGGTTAGCGATATTTCTCTCAATCTGGATTTGCCGCTCTCCACGACCTTTCGCTTGCTGAAGGTTTTACAGGCAGCGGATTTTGTCTATCAGGACAGTCAGTTAGGCTGGTGGCATATAGGATTAGGTGTCTTTAACGTCGGTGCAGCGTACATCCATAACCGCGATGTACTCTCCGTCGCCGGGCCGTTTATGCGCCGCCTGATGTTACTTTCCGGCGAAACGGTCAATGTCGCGATCCGTAACGGCAATGAAGCAGTATTAATTGGTCAGTTAGAGTGTAAATCAATGGTCAGGATGTGTGCGCCACTGGGCAGTCGTCTGCCGCTGCATGCTTCCGGTGCGGGCAAGGCGCTGCTTTATCCGCTGGCGGAAGAGGAGTTGATGAGCATCATTCTGCAAACCGGTTTGCAGCAGTTTACGCCAACTACGCTTGTGGATATGCCCACCTTGCTGAAGGACCTGGAACAAGCGCGTGAACTGGGCTATACCGTAGATAAAGAAGAGCATGTTGTAGGTCTGAATTGCATAGCTTCAGCAATTTACGATGATGTCGGTAGCGTTGTTGCCGCTATCTCCATCTCCGGGCCTTCATCAAGACTGACAGAAGATCGTTTTGTCAGTCAGGGTGAGCTGGTCAGAGACACCGCCCGCGATATCAGCACGGCGTTGGGACTGAAAGCACATCCATAGTGTCTGTCGCATCCCGCTCTGCGGAGCGGGTTTTTTTGACAAAATTTGAAAGTTGGAAAATTTTTCCAATTAATAGAGGTAGGAATAAAATGGCAAAAATGAGAGCCGTTGACGCGGCAATGTATGTGCTGGAGAAAGAAGGTATCACCACCGCCTTCGGCGTTCCGGGAGCTGCAATCAATCCGTTCTACTCAGCGATGCGTAAGCACGGCGGTATTCGTCACATTCTGGCGCGTCATGTGGAAGGTGCTTCGCACATGGCGGAAGGTTATACCCGCGCAACGGCAGGGAATATCGGCGTATGTCTGGGGACTTCCGGTCCTGCGGGCACGGACATGATCACCGCGCTCTATTCTGCTTCTGCTGATTCCATTCCTATTCTGTGTATTACCGGCCAGGCTCCGCGCGCCCGTCTGCATAAAGAAGATTTCCAGGCCGTTGATATTGAAGCAATTGCTAAACCGGTCAGCAAAATGTCGGTTACAGTACGTGAAGCGGCGCTGGTGCCTCGCGTGCTGCAACAGGCATTTCACCTGATGCGTTCTGGTCGTCCGGGTCCGGTACTGGTGGATTTACCGTTCGACGTTCAGGTTGCGGAAATCGAGTTTGATCCTGATATGTACGAACCGCTGCCGGTCTACAAACCTGCTGCCAGCCGTATGCAGATCGAAAAAGCTGTAGAAATGTTAATCCAGGCCGAACGTCCGGTGATTGTTGCCGGAGGCGGGGTAATCAATGCTGACGCAGCTGCACTGTTACAACAGTTTGCTGAACTGACCAGCGTTCCGGTGATCCCAACGCTGATGGGCTGGGGCTGTATCCCGGACGATCATGAACTGATGGCCGGGATGGTGGGCCTGCAAACCGCGCATCGTTACGGTAATGCAACGTTGCTGGCGTCCGACATGGTGTTTGGTATCGGTAACCGTTTTGCTAACCGTCATACCGGTTCGGTAGAGAAATACACCGAAGGGCGCAAAATCGTTCATATCGATATTGAGCCGACGCAAATTGGTCGCGTGCTGTGTCCGGATCTCGGCATTGTCTCTGATGCTAAAGCGGCGCTGACACTGCTGGTTGAAGTGGCGCAGGAGATGCAAAAAGCGGGTCGTCTGCCGTGTCGTAAAGAATGGGTTGCCGACTGCCAGCAGCGCAAACGCACTTTGCTGCGCAAAACCCATTTCGACAATGTGCCGGTGAAACCGCAGCGCGTGTATGAAGAGATGAACAAAGCCTTTGGTCGCGATGTTTGTTATGTCACCACCATTGGTCTGTCACAAATCGCTGCGGCACAAATGCTGCATGTCTTTAAAGACCGCCACTGGATCAACTGTGGGCAGGCAGGCCCGTTGGGCTGGACCATTCCGGCGGCGCTGGGCGTGTGTGCCGCTGATCCAGAGCGCAATGTGGTGGCGATTTCCGGTGACTTCGACTTCCAGTTCCTGATTGAAGAATTGGCCGTTGGCGCACAGTTCAACATTCCGTACATCCATGTACTGGTCAATAACGCCTATCTGGGTCTGATTCGCCAGTCGCAGCGCGCGTTTGATATGGATTACTGCGTACAGCTCGCGTTCGAAAATATTAACTCCAGCGAAGTGAACGGTTACGGCGTCGACCACGTAAAAGTAGCGGAAGGTTTAGGTTGTAAAGCGATTCGCGTCTTCAAACCGGAAGATATTGCACCGGCCTTTGAACAGGCGAAAGCCTTAATGGCGCAATATCGGGTACCGGTAGTCGTGGAAGTTATTCTCGAGCGTGTGACCAATATTTCGATGGGCAGCGAACTGGATAACGTCATGGAATTTGAAGATATCGCCTATAACGCAGTGGACGCACCGACTGAAACCTGCTTCATGCACTATGAATAAGGGAGATAAATAATGTTACGTTTCTCTGCTAATTTATCGATGTTATTTGGTGAATATGATTTTCTCGCCCGTTTTGAGAAAGCTGCGCAGTGTGGTTTTCTCGGCGTTGAATTTATGTTTCCTTATGACTACGACATTGAAGAATTAAAACAGGTGCTGGCGAGTAATAAACTCGAACATACGCTGCACAATTTACCGGCAGGTGACTGGGCGGCGGGCGAGCGGGGTATTGCTTGTATTCCTGGCCGTGAAGAAGAGTTTCGGGATGGCGTAGCAGCAGCGATTCGTTATGCTCGTGCGCTGGGTAATAAAAAATTAACTGTCTGGTCGGTAAAACGCCGACTGGTTTCAGCAGTGAACAGATTCACGCAACGCTTGTAGAAAACCTGCGTTATGCCGCGAATATGCTGATGAAAGAAGATATCTTATTACTGATTGAACCTATCAACCATTTTGATATTCCTGGTTTCCATCTCACCGGAACTCGGCAGGCGCTGAAATTGATTGATGATGTTGGTTGCTGCAATTTGAAAATTCAGTATGACATTTATCACATGCAGCGGATGGAAGGTGAATTAACCAACACCATGACTCAGTGGGCTGATAAAATTGGTCACCTGCAAATTGCCGATAATCCGCATCGCGGCGAACCGGGAACCGGAGAAATTAATTATGATTATCTCTTTAAGGTAATCGAAAATTCTGACTACAACGGTTGGGTTGGGTGTGAATATAAACCCCAAACCACCACGGAAGCCGGTTTACGCTGGATGGATCCGTACCGTTAAAACGTAACGCTATTCAGACAATGCTTTTTTAGGCCGCTAAGTTGGCAGGGGATCGTGTTGTCTGAATTCAGGAAAAGCGAAATTTAAAAGAGGTTAATTATGAAACTGGGATTTATTGGCTTAGGCATTATGGGTACACCGATGGCCATTAATCTGGCGCGTGCCGGTCATCAACTGCATGTCACAACCATTGGTCCGGTTGCTGATGAATTACTGTCACTGGGTGCCGTCAGTGTTGAAACTGCTCGCCAGGTAACGGAAGCATCGGACATCATTTTTATTATGGTGCCGGACACACCTCAGGTTGAAGAAGTTCTGTTCGGTGAAAATGGTTGTACCAAAGCCTCGCTGAAGGGCAAAACCATTGTTGATATGAGCTCCATTTCCCCGATTGAAACTAAGCGTTTCGCTCGTCAGGTGAATGAACTGGGCGGTGATTATCTCGATGCGCCCGTCTCCGGCGGTGAAATCGGCGCGCGTGAAGGGACGTTGTCGATTATGGTTGGCGGTGATGAAGCGGTATTTGAACGTGTTAAACCGCTGTTTGAACTGCTCGGTAAAAATATCACCCTCGTGGGCGGTAACGGCGACGGTCAAACCTGCAAAGTAGCAAATCAGATTATCGTAGCGCTCAATATTGAAGCGGTTTCTGAAGCCCTGCTATTTGCTTCAAAAGCCGGAGCGGATCCGGTACGTGTGCGCCAGGCGCTGATGGGCGGCTTTGCTTCCTCACGTATTCTGGAAGTTCACGGTGAGCGCATGATTAAACGCACCTTTAATCCAGGTTTTAAAATTGCGCTGCACCAGAAAGATCTCAACCTGGCACTGCAAAGTGCGAAAGCACTTGCGCTGAACCTGCCAAACACTGCGACCTGCCAGGAGTTATTTAATACCTGTGCGGCAAACGGTGGCAGCCAGTTGGATCACTCTGCGTTAGTGCAGGCGCTGGAATTAATGGCTAACCATAAACTGGCCTGATACCCGCAATAAAAATGGCCGATATCAGAAAATGAATCGGCCAGCAATATTAAAAAAGAAAGCAGCCAAAGATGTTGCTTCAGTATTAAAAATAATATTTTTATTTTATTTGTTCCTCATAGCTAGATTAAAAAGACGTTATTCGATACGTGAAATTAAGAGGGATTTATGGAACATCAGAGAAAACTATTCCAGCAACGCGGCTATAGCGAAGATCTATTGCCGAAAACGCAAAGCCAGCGGACCTGGAAAACATTTAACTATTTTACCTTATGGATGGGTTCGGTTCATAACGTTCCCAATTATGTGATGGTCGGCGGCTTTTTTATTCTCGGCTTGTCTACCTTTAGTATTATGCTGGCAATTATCCTCAGCGCCTTTTTCATTGCCGCGGTAATGGTATTAAACGGTGCTGCGGGCAGTAAATACGGCGTACCGTTTGCCATGATCCTGCGTGCTTCTTATGGCGTACGTGGCGCACTGTTTCCCGGATTATTAAGAGGCGGGATTGCTGCCATTATGTGGTTTGGCCTGCAATGTTACGCGGGGTCACTGGCCTGCTTGATTCTGATTGGCAAAATCTGGCCGGGATTTTTAACTCTCGGTGGTGATTTCACTCTGTTAGGCCTTTCTCTACCGGGCTTAATTACTTTCTTACTCTTCTGGCTGGTCAATGTTGGTATAGGTTTTGGCGGTGGCAAAGTTTTAAATAAATTCACTGCCATTCTTAACCCGTGCATCTATATCGTTTTCGGCGGTATGGCGATTTGGGCGATTTCGCTGGTCGGGCTCGGTCCAATCTTTGACTACATTCCGAGCGGTATTCAGAAAGCAGAAAACAGTGGATTCTTGTTCCTGGTGGTGATTAACGCGGTAGTTGCGGTCTGGGCGGCACCGGCGGTGAGCGCATCCGACTTTACGCAAAACGCCCACTCGTTTCGTGAGCAAGCGCTGGGGCAAACGCTGGGTTTAGTTGTGGCCTATATTCTGTTTGCGGTCGCCGGGGTATGTATTATTGCCGGAGCCAGTATTCACTACGGCGCTGACACCTGGAACGTGCTGGATATTGTTCAGCGTTGGGACAGCCTGTTTGCCTCGTTCTTTGCGGTACTGGTTATTCTGATGACGACCATTTCCACTAACGCCACCGGTAATATTATTCCGGCCGGTTATCAGATTGCCGCTATTGCACCGACGAAACTGACCTATAAAAACGGCGTACTGATTGCCAGTATTATCAGCCTGCTGATCTGCCCGTGGAAATTAATGGAAAATCAGGACAGTATTTATCTGTTCCTCGATATTATCGGCGGAATGCTGGGTCCGGTAATTGGTGTCATGATGGCGCATTATTTTATGGTGATGCGCGGACAAATTAATCTTGATGAACTGTATACCGCAGCAGGTGATTTCAAATATTACGATAACGGCTTTAACCTTACCGCGTTCTCAGTAACTTTGGTCGCCGTTATTTTATCTCTCGGTGGTAAATTTATTCCGTTCATGGAGCCTTTATCACGCGTTTCATGGTTTGTCGGCGTTATTGTCGCATTCGCTGCCTACGCGTTATTAAAAAAACGTACAGCAGCAGAAAAAACAGGAGAACAAAAAGTCACAGGTTAATTAATCCCGATATTGAACATTGAGTTAAAAAACCAATCTGTATTTTACAAGGAGTTTGTTATGTCTTTTGATTTAATCATTAAAAACGGCACCGTTATTTTAGAAAACGAAGCTCGCGTTGTAGATATCGCCGTTAAAGGCGGAAAAATTGCTGCTATCGGTCAGGATCTGGGCGATGCAAAAGAAGTGATGGATGCGTCTGGTCTGGTGGTTTCTCCAGGCATGGTTGATGCGCACACCCATATTTCTGAGCCGGGTCGTAGCCACTGGGAAGGTTATGAAACTGGTACTCGCGCAGCGGCAAAAGGTGGTATCACCACCATGATCGAAATGCCGCTCAACCAGCTGCCAGCAACGGTTGACCGCGCTTCAATTGAACTGAAGTTCGATGCCGCTAAAGGCAAGCTGACTATCGATGCGGCACAACTCGGTGGCCTGGTGTCTTACAACATCGACCGTCTGCATGAGCTGGATGAAGTGGGCGTTGTCGGCTTCAAATGCTTCGTTGCGACCTGTGGCGATCGCGGTATCGACAACGACTTCCGTGATGTAAACGACTGGCAGTTCTTCAAAGGTGCGCAGAAGCTGGGCGAACTGGGGCAGCCGGTGCTGGTGCACTGCGAAAACGCGCTGATCTGTGACGCACTGGGCGAAGAAGCGAAACGTGAAGGTCGCGTAACTGCCCATGACTATGTGGCTTCGCGTCCGGTATTTACCGAAGTGGAAGCGATTCGCCGCGTGCTGTATCTGGCGAAAGTTGCCGGTTGCCGTCTGCACGTTTGCCATATCAGCAGCCCGGAAGGCGTTGAAGAAGTGACTCGTGCACGTCAGGAAGGTCAGGACGTTACTTGTGAATCCTGCCCGCATTACTTTGTACTGGATACCGATCAGTTCGAAGAAATCGGCACTCTGGCGAAGTGTTCACCGCCGATCCGCGATCTGGAAAACCAGAAAGGCATGTGGGAAAAACTGTTTAACGGTGAAATCGACTGCCTGGTTTCCGACCACTCTCCATGTCCGCCGGAAATGAAAGCCGGCAATATCATGAAAGCATGGGGTGGTATCGCCGGTCTGCAAAGCTGCATGGACGTGATGTTCGATGAAGCGGTACAGAAACGCGGTATGTCTCTGCCGATGTTCGGCAAATTAATGGCGACTAACGCAGCAGATATTTTCGGTCTGCAGCAAAAAGGCCGTATCGCCCCAGGAAAAGATGCCGACTTCGTCTTCATTCAGCCGAATAGCAGCTATGTTCTTACCAATGACGATCTGGAATATCGCCACAAAGTCAGCCCGTATGTTGGCCGTACCATTGGCGCGCGTATCACGAAAACCATCTTACGTGGTGATGTGATTTACGACATTGAACAGGGCTTCCCTGTTGCGCCGAAAGGTCAATTTATCCTTAAACATCAGCAGTAATCTGGCCCCTGCAATGCCCGTCCTTGCGGCGGGCATTCTCCGGTTAAGGTGTGTTTATGTTCAATTTTGCAGTCAGCCGCGAAAGCCTGTTATCAGGATTTCAGTGGTTTTTCTTTATTTTTTGCAACACGGTTGTGGTTCCTCCTACGCTACTTTCTGCTTTTCAGTTGCCGCAAAGTAGCCTGCTTACGCTCACGCAATATGCTTTTCTTGCTACCGCACTGGCCTGCTTCGCTCAGGCGTTCTGCGGTCATCGTCGCGCTATTATGGAAGGGCCGGGTGGCCTGTGGTGGGGAACCATCCTTACTATCACCCTTGGCGAAGCATCGCGCGGGACACCGATCAACGATATCGCTACCAGCCTGGCGGTGGGGATTGCGCTCTCCGGCGTGCTGACGATGTTGATTGGTTTTAGCGGATTAGGCCATCGCCTGGCACGGTTATTTACGCCGTCGGTGATGGTCTTGTTTATGTTGATGCTGGGTGCGCAACTGACCACTATCTTTTTCAAAGGTATGCTCGGGCTGCCGTTTGGCATAGCCGACCCAAATTTTAAAATTCAGTTACCGCCGTTCGCGCTCTCGGTGGCGGTGATGTGCCTGGTACTGGGGATGATTATCTTCCTGCCGCAACGTTTTGCCCGTTATGGCCTGCTGGTCGGCACCATAACCGGCTGGTTGTTGTGGTACTTTTGCTTTCCTTCTTCGCATTCGCTCTCCGGTGAGTTGCACTGGCAGTGGTTCCCGCTCGGCAGTGGTGGTGCTTTGTCGCCGGGGATTATTCTGACGGCGGTGATTACAGGTCTGGTGAATATCAGCAATACCTACGGTGCGATTCGGGGCACGGATGTTTTTTATCCGCAGCAGGGCGCGGGGAATACGCGTTATCGTCGCAGCTTTGTGGCGACCGGATTTATGACGCTGATAACCGTACCGCTGGCGGTAATTCCATTTTCACCGTTTGTTTCATCCATTGGTTTATTAACCCAGACAGGCGATTACACGCGGCGTTCGTTTATTTATGGCAGCGTTATTTGCCTTCTGGTGGCGCTGGTTCCGGCACTCACACGACTGTTTTGCAGTATCCCTTTACCCGTGAGTAGTGCGGTCATGCTGGTTTCTTATCTGCCTTTACTCTTTTCCGCGCTGGTGTTTAGCCAGCAAATCACGTTTACCGCTCGCAATATTTATCGACTCGCATTGCCGTTATTTGTCGGCATATTTTTAATGGCATTACCGCCTGTGTATCTGCAAGACCTTCCATTAACGCTGCGTCCTCTGCTCAGTAACGGCTTACTGGTCGGGATTTTACTGGCTGTTCTTATGGATAATCTTATTCCGTGGGAACGCATCGAATAATTTGTTGAAAAAGGATTGATAATGAAGATTGTCATTGCGCCAGACTCTTTTAAAGAGAGCTTAAGTGCAGAAAAATGTTGTCAGGCAATTAAAGCCGGGTTTTCGACCCTCTTTCCCGATGCGCACTATATCTGTTTGCCGATAGCGGATGGCGGCGAAGGGACGGTGGAGGCGATGGTCGCCGCGACGGACGGTAACATCGTGAAGCTTGAAGTCTGCGGGCCGATGGGCGAAAAAGTGAATGCTTTTTATGGCATTACCGGCGACGGGAAAACGGCGGTGATTGAGATGGCGGCAGCAAGTGGCCTGATGCTGGTCGCGCCTGAAAAGCGTAATCCGTTGCTGGCCTCCAGTTTTGGTACGGGGGAGTTAATTCGCCATGCGCTGGATAACGGCATTCGCCATATTATTCTCGGCATTGGTGGTAGCGCGACGGTTGACGGCGGTATGGGCATGGCGCAGGCGCTCGGTGTGCGTTTCCTTGATGCCGACGGTCAGGTGCTGGTGGCTAACGGCGGTAATTTAGCGCGCGTGGCAAGCATTGAGATGGATGAATGCGATCCGCGTCTGGCGAACTGCCATATTGAAGTCGCATGTGATGTTGATAATCCGCTGGTAGGGGCACGCGGCGCGGCGGCGGTGTTCGGCCCGCAAAAAGGGGCAACGCCGGAAATGGTCGAAGAGCTGGAACAGGGGCTGCAAAATTACGCCCGTGTTTTACAACAGCAAACTGAAATCAACGTCTGCCAGATGGCGGGTGGTGGCGCGGCGGGCGGTATGGGCATTGCGGCGGCGGTATTCCTCAATGCGGATATTAAACCGGGTATTGAGATTGTGTTGAATGCGGTCAATCTTGCGCAGGCAGTGCAGGGCGCAGCACTGGTGATCACCGGGGAAGGGCGCATCGACTCGCAAACGGCAGGTGGTAAAGCGCCGCTGGGCGTGGCGTCGGTGGCGAAGCAGTTTAATGTCCCGGTGATTGGGATTGCTGGCGTATTGGGTGATGGCGTGGAAGTGGTGCACCAGTACGGCATTGATGCGGTATTCAGCATTTTGCCACGTCTGGCACCTTTAGCCGAAGTGCTCGCCAGCGGTGAAACCAATCTCTTCAACAGCGCACGAAATATTGCCTGCGCCATTAAAATAGGTCAGGGAATTAAAAACTGACCCTTACCTTTAAAGCGGATGCGATTTATATCGCATCTTTTTTTACCTGAATTTACTACAAAAAAAGCCACGGTATAAACCGTGGCAAAATCCAACATAGCTAAAAATAATCAGGCGAGTGGTATGACTTAAATCTCTACGTCGCGGTTGCAATCTTTTGAGTAAATATAACTAAACGCTTCACCACGCCCTACGCCATAACCGGCCTGTAAGGAGTAAGCGCCCATAAAGATGTAATCGCCTTTTTTCACCGGGATCCAGTTATTGTCGAGGTTATAAACCCCCTGACCGGAAAGAATATAGGCACCGTGTTCCTGAACATGTGTTTCGATATAACCGTGGCTGGCACCTGGTGCAAAAGAGAGGATATGCATGTTCATATCAAAACCTAACTCTTTGGGCAGAAAATCCAGCAGGATCACATCATCCATACCTTCATAGTGAATGCGTTCCAGTTCGCTGGCATTGCCAGAAACCAGCCACGGTGCATGGCCTTCTACCGGAACATAGCGGCGCTTATATAAAAAGATTTGGCTGTCTTCGGCCTGGGCGTTAACAAACGTCATTAAGGAGCCTGGTGGGCAATAAAGATAGCCACCTTCGCTTAAGGCAAATGTTTTGCCTTCGGCTTTGGCAGTGATATTTCCAGAGATCACATACAGGAACGTTTCAATGCCTTCGCCACCGAAGCCCTGTTGGTTGCTACCGTTTTGATGCAGTGTGACCAGATAATCAACAAAAGAGGCACCCAGCTTTGGCGTGGAGAGGATTGTCGCGTCACAATTTTCAAAGCCCGGAATAATATTTTTTACCAGACCGTCTGGTGTTAACAGTGCGAAATTACCGTGTTTCACAATCGCACGGTTAGCCAGTAAATCATCGCGGTAACCGGTGACGTTATTTAAATATCCCATTTATGACTCCTTATTTCTGCCAGGCAAGTTGATAAAGCATGAGTGCCAACGTTTTGACCCCTTCGGCAAGGTCGGTAATATTGGTGCGTTCCGCCGGGTTATGGCTGATCCCGTTGATGCTGGGAATGAAAATCATGCAGGTCGGCACGCGAGGCGCGAAAATTTGCGCGTCGTGCCCGGCACCACTGTGCATTACCCGGTAGTTCTGTTTTTCACTTTCACACAATTCTGTCAGGGTGGCGACCAGCTCCTTATTCATCGGCACGGGTTCTTCGTCCATCCATAAATCGATATCAATACCAATGTCCATTTCATCGCAAATCGCCCGCATGTCGTTTTCTAACTGTTGGGTGAAATCGCGCAGCACGGCAGCGTCGGTATGACGACAATCAATGGTGAACGTGGTTTTACCCGGTACCACATTCACCGTATTCGGACGCGGCTCCACCTTGCCAAAGGTAAGCACCAGCGGGTCGCCCATCTTTTTCGCTTTTTCGATCGACTGATGGCAAATGCGACTGAAAGCGTAAACCGTATCACGACGATAACCCATCGGCGTGGTGCCTGCATGGTTTGATTCGCCGTTCAGCGTCACCGTATAGCGACGCTGCCCGACAATTGCATTCACCACGCCAATTGATTGACCATTACTTTCCAGCACACAGCCCTGTTCAATATGCAGTTCAACAAAGGCTTTAATATCCTGACGCGGAGTTAGTGGGGTGTTCGGCAGAGTAAATCCGCAAGCCTTCATCGCATCGACAAAACTATTTCCTTTGGCATCACAGATATTCCGCACGTCGTCAGGGTTCGCCAGCCCAAAGATATTTTTACTGCCCCAGAAGACATACGGGAAGCGGCTGCCTTCTTCTTCTGCCATCGCCACCACTTCGACCGTACGTAACGGCGCGCCGTATTGCGTTTTCAACCAGTCAATTGCCAGCCACGCCGCCAGCGCGCCGAATTGCCCGTCGAGGTTACCGCCGTTAACCACGGTATCGATATGCGAACCGCTCAGAACCACTTCCTGTGGATATTCGGTGCCACTCAGGCGACCGTATAAATTCCCCACTTCATCGAAACGTGTTTCCAGCCCGCTTGCTGCCATTCTTTTTTTAAATTGCTGCTGGGTTTCCAGCCATTCCGGCGAATAAAGTAAACGGGTCATCCCACCCGCTGGGTCAGCGCCAAAAGAGGAGAGCCAGGGTAGCGTTTCTTCTATGGCTTGACGGAAATGTGTAATCATAAGAAAGTCCTGTCTCAATAATTATTGCGCAAAGGGATTTTTCGTTTCGTATGACGTGTTATAAAGCGCGTCGGAAATTAAATACTGGTAAATATCATCAACAATTTCGATGCCTTCGACGGCGGTTTTGCGTTGTTTAATATCCTGATCCTGTCCGGGATAATAAACCTGGTTAAAACCGGGCGCGGGGGTAATGGCATTTAATTCGCGCATGGTCTGGCTAAGATGTTGACGGAATAATTCGCTGGAGGAGAAAAAGTTCGGATTAATAACTACATGTAATTGCCCCAAATTACGCCCGGCGTGTAAATCGTCATACATCGAACTAACCTGTCGCCCGAACGGTAAGCCGAGTAAGACGCCTGAGAGGACGTCAATCATCATCATCAGGCCATAACCTTTCGGTCCGGCAGCCGGGAGCAGGGCGTTAACCGCGAAGGGATCGGTTGTTGGTGCACCGTTTTTATCGACCGCCCAGGTATCCGGGATAGACATATTACGCGAGCGGGCGTCGAGCACTTTTCCCCATGCCTGTACGGTAGTCGCCATATCAAAGGTAAGAATCTCGTCGCCTTTTCCCGGCGCGGCAAAGGCCAGTGGGTTAGTGCCGTAGTAAATTTCCGCGCCGCCAAACGGCACCACCATTGGATCGGACTGGCACATCGAAATGCCAATTAATCCGGCGCGGGCTGCCTGCTGCACAAAATAAGAGATTGCGCCGCTGTGACCCATCCGGCTGATTCCGACCACCGCAACGCCATTTTGCTCGGCGGTTTTGATGGCATGTTCCATGCCCATTTTCGCCGCGACCTGTCCGGCGGCATTGTCGGCATGCAAAATTGCTGAACATGGCCCGGTTTCTTCAAGACGAAACTCCGGTTCGCGGTTGGTGCCGCCTTTTGAAATGCGTTCTGCGTAGTATTCAACGCGCACCGCGCCATGAGAGTGGATCCCTCTGGCATCGGCGTAAACCAATACTTCAGCCACGGTTGCAGCGTGCTCACGTTTTAACCCAGCCTGGCAGAGTTTATTCTCGATTAGCTGGTGGAGTGTTTCCCGACTGATTTTCATCTGTCTTCCTTTTTAACGACGGTGTGAAGCATGACTGCAATTAACATACAGGGAAAATATCTGGATTATGTGATCCAGACAGGCAAAAAAATATAGTTAGAATTTATTTGATAATCCGCTCACTTTTAACCTGATTTTTAAAACAACCACGCTTATTAAAAAATAATGCGTAATAGCCTGGCGGTTATTTGAATTCTTTTGTTAATAATCCCTGTGTGATATTCATCACCTTATTTACTCGTTGTCATCGATACCGTAATCGCCACATTAACACTGCTCGTGCAATTGCCATGGGTGCAATTTTTAAGGAGTTGTTATGATCCACGCCTTTATTAAAAAAGGGTGTTTTCAGGATTCGGTCAGTTTAATGATTATTTCACGAAAACTCAGCGAATCAGAAAATGTTGATGATGTTTCCGTAATGATGGGTACGCCCGCCAATAAAGCGTTATTAGATACCACAGGTTTCTGGCATGACGATTTTAATAACGCCACGCCGAACGATATTTGCGTGGCAATTCGTAGCGAAGCGGCGGATGCGGGGATCGCGCAGGCGATTATGCAGCAGCTTGAAGAGGCGCTAAAACAACTGGCGCAGGGGTCAGGCAGCAGCCAGTCCTTGACGCAGGTGCGTCGCTGGGACAGTGCCTGTCAGAAATTATCCGATGCCAATCTGGCGCTGATTTCAGTGGCTGGCGAGTATGCGGCGGAGCTGGCGAATCAGGCGCTGGATCGCAACCTCAACGTGATGATGTTCTCCGATAACGTCACGCTGGAAGATGAAATCCAACTTAAAACCCGCGCGCGGGAAAAAGGCTTGCTGGTGATGGGGCCGGACTGCGGTACGTCGATGATTGCCGCCACGCCGCTGGCTTTTGCTAACGTGATGCCGGAAGGCAACATTGGCGTCATTGGCGCTTCCGGTACCGGGATTCAGGAACTGTGCTCGCAGATTGCGCTTGCAGGGGAGGGAATTACCCACGCGATTGGTCTTGGCGGGCGCGACCTCAGCCGTGAAGTGGGCGGCATCAGTGCGCTAACAGCGCTGGAAATGCTCAGTGCAGACGAGAAAAGCGAAGTGCTGGCATTTGTTTCAAAACCACCTGCCGAAGTTGTGCGTCTGAAAATTGTTAATGCCATGAAAGCAACCGGCAAACCGACGGTGGCGCTGTTTTTAGGTTATACCCCGGCGGTGGCCCGCGACGAGAATGTCTGGTTTGCCTCCTCGCTTGATGAGGCCGCACGCCTGGCTTGCCTGCTTTCACGCGTCACGGCGCGACGTAACGCAATAGCACCTGTCAGCAGCGGATTTATTTGCGGTTTGTATACCGGCGGTACGCTGGCTGCTGAAGCGGCGGGATTACTTGCCGGACACCTTGGCGTGGAAGCCGACGATACCCATCAACATGGCATGATGCTCGACGCCGACGGACATCAGATCCTCGACCTGGGCGATGATTTTTACACCGTCGGGCGTCCCCATCCGATGATCGACCCGACCTTACGCAACCTGTTAATTGCCGATCTCGGCGCTAAACCGCAAGTGCGCGTGTTGCTGCTTGATGTCGTGATTGGCTTCGGTGCGACCGCCGATCCTGCTGCCTCGCTGGTGAGCGCCTGGCAAAAAGCCTGTGCCGCGCGTTCAGACAGCCAACCGCTGTACGCCATTGCCACGGTGACAGGTACCGAACGTGACCCGCAATGCCGCTCGCAGCAAATCGCCACGCTGGAAGATGCGGGGATCGCGGTAGTGAGTTCGCTACCGGAAGCCACCTTGCTGGCGGCAGCGTTAATTCATCCGCTCTCGTCTGCCACACAGCAACACACACCGTCATTACTGGAAAACGTCGCCGTGATTAACATCGGATTACGCAGCTTTGCGCTGGAGCTACAAAGCGCCAGCAAACCGGTTGTGCATTACCAATGGTCGCCAGTCGCCGGCGGCAATAAAAAACTGGCTCGTTTATTAGAACGTTTGCAATAAGGGGTTCCCATGTTTACATCAGTGGCGCAAGCCAATGCTGCGGTTATCGAACAAATTCGTCGCGCTCGTCCACACTGGCTGGATGTGCAACCGGCTTCTTCACTTATCAGCGAACTAAACCAGGGCAAAACACTGCTTCACGCCGGGCCGCCAATGCGCTGGCAGGAGATGACCGGACCCATGAAAGGGGCATGTGTGGGCGCATGTCTGTTTGAAGGCTGGGCGAAAGATGAAGCGCAGGCACTGGCAATGCTGGAGCAGGGGGAAGTGAACTTCATTCCTTGTCACCATGTGAATGCCGTCGGGCCAATGGGCGGCATTACTTCTGCCAGTATGCCGATGCTGGTGGTCGAGAACGTGACCGACGGCAACCGGGCGTACTGCAACCTCAACGAAGGTATCGGCAAAGTGATGCGTTTTGGCGCTTACGGCGAAGATGTTCTGACTCGCCATCGCTGGATGCGCGATGTGTTAATGCCAGTATTAAGCGCGGCGCTGGGGCGCATGGAGCGCGGTATCGATCTCACGGCGATGATGGCGCAGGGCATTACGATGGGCGATGAGTTCCATCAACGCAATATTGCTTCCTCTGCACTGTTAATGCGTGCGCTGGCCCCACAAATTGCTCGCCTCGATCATGATAAACAGCACATCGCCGAAGTGATGGATTTCCTCAGCGTGACCGATCAGTTCTTCCTCAACCTCGCGATGGCTTACTGCAAGGCGGCGATGGATGCTGGCGCGATGATCCGCGCAGGCAGCATCGTCACGGCAATGACCCGCAACGGCAATATGTTCGGGATTCGGGTAAGCGGGCTGGGCGAACGCTGGTTTACTGCGCCTGTAAACACTCCGCAAGGTCTGTTTTTCACCGGCTTCTCGCAGGAGCAGGCGAACCCGGATATGGGCGATAGCGCGATTACCGAAACCTTTGGTATCGGAGGTGCGGCAATGATCGCAGCGCCTGGCGTAACGCGCTTTGTCGGTGCGGGTGGCATGGAAGCGGCCAGAGCGGTATCTGAAGAGATGGCGGAAATTTACCTTGAGCGCAATATGCAGTTGCAGATCCCAAGCTGGGATTTTCAGGGCGCGTGCCTGGGGCTGGATATTCGTCGCGTGGTAGAAACCGGCATTACGCCACTCATCAATACCGGTATCGCCCATAAAGAGGCGGGGATCGGGCAGATTGGCGCAGGCACTGTGCGGGCACCGCTGGCGTGTTTTGAACAGGCGCTGGAAGCACTGGCTGAAAGCATGGGGATTGGTTGAGGAACGCGCAATGACGATCATCCATCCTCTGCTTGCCAGCCGTAGCGCACCGAATTATTGCCAGTCCTGGCGGTTAGCGGGAGTGTGGCGACGGGCGATTAACCTGATGACGGAAAGCGGCGAACTGTTAACGCTGCATCGTCAGGGTAGTGGTTTCGGCCCCGGAGGATGGATGCTTCGCCGTGCGCAATTCGATGCGTTATGCGGTGGATTATGCGGCAATGAACGACCACAGGTTGTGGCTCAAGGGATTCGCCTCGGGCGTTTCACGGTTAAACAGCCACAGCGTTATTGTTTGCTGCGTATTACGCCGCCTGCGCATCCTCAACCGCTTGCAGCTGCATGGATGCAACGCGCGGAGGAAACCGGGCTTTTCGGGCCACTGGCGTTGGCGGCAAGCGATCCGCTGCCTGCTGAGTTACGCCAGTTTCGTCACTGTTTTCAGGCCGCGCTCAATGGCGTTAAGACCGACTGGCGGCACTGGCTGGGTAAAGGCCCCGGATTAACGCCGAGTCATGATGACACGCTGAGCGGAATGCTGCTGGCGGCCTGGTATTATGGCGCTTTAGATGCGCGCTCCGGTCGCCCGTTTTTTGCCTGTTCCGACAATCTTCAACTCGTTACCACTGCGGTGAGCGTCAGTTATTTACGTTATGCCGCGCAAGGATATTTCGCCTCGCCACTCCTGCACTTTGTTCATGCTCTGAGTTGCCCGAAACGTACCGCTGTTGCGATTGATTCGCTGCTGGCGCTGGGGCATACGTCAGGGGCCGATACGCTGCTGGGGTTCTGGCTTGGCCAACAATTATTACAAGGAAAACCATGAAAACACTGGTTGTGGCTCTTGGGGGCAACGCCTTACTCCAGCGCGGTGAGGCGCTGACGGCAGAAAATCAATATCGCAATATCGCCAGTGCTGTACCCGCGCTGGCGCGCCTGGCCCGTTCTTATCGGCTGGCGATTGTTCACGGCAACGGGCCGCAGGTGGGGCTGCTGGCGTTACAGAATCTGGCGTGGAAAGAGGTAGAACCGTATCCGCTGGATGTGCTGGTGGCGGAAAGCCAGGGGATGATTGGCTATATGCTGGCGCAGAGCTTGAGCGCACAGCCGCAGATGCCGCCCGTGACGACGGTGCTGACGCGCATTGAGGTTTCGCCTGATGATCCGGCGTTTTTGCAGCCAGAAAAATTTATCGGTCCGGTTTATCAGCCAGAAGAACAAGAGGCACTGGAAGCGGCTTACGGCTGGCAGATGAAACGTGATGGTAAATATTTGCGCCGGGTGGTGGCGTCTCCGCAACCGCGTAAAATTCTCGACAGCGAAGCCATCGAGTTGTTGCTCAAAGAGGGGCATGTGGTGATTTGCAGTGGCGGCGGCGGTGTGCCTGTGACGAAAGACGGGGCAGGGAGTAAAGCAGTGATTGATAAAGATCTCGCCGCTGCCTTGCTTGCCGAGCAGATTAACGCCGATGGGCTGGTGATCCTCACCGATGCTGATGCGGTATATGAAAACTGGGGAACGCCGCAGCAACGCGCCATTCGCCATGCCACACCGGATGAGTTAGCGCCATTTGCCAAAGCCGATGGTTCGATGGGGCCGAAGGTAACGGCGGTGAGTGGCTATGTCAGAAGCCGTGGCAAACCTGCGTGGATTGGGGCGTTATCGCGAATTGAAGAGACGCTGGCGGGCGAAGCGGGGACCTGTATTTCGCTGTAGTGATGAGAGCATCCGGCAATCGGTGCACCATGCCTGATGCGACGCTTGACGCGTCTTATCAGGCCTACAATGGGTACCGGAGCGGTAAGCCGGATAAGGCGTTTACGCCGCATCCGGCAATCAAATGAGCACCTGCTTAACTGAACTTACTCTGCGCCCAAATCACGCCGCTGGCATACTCTGGCGGCAGCAGCGGGATTAAGGCTTCCAGCGTCGCAGTCAGACGCGATGTGTCGCTGTCGGTCAAATTCAGATGCCCCACTTTACGCCCCGGACGGACTTCTTTGTCGTACCAGTGCAGATGCACCAGCGGCAATTTCAGCCAGTCATAATTCACATCGCTACCAATCAGATTGATCATCACCGACGGATTATTCACTACTGGTTGCGGTAACGGCAGATCGGTAATCGCCCGCAGATGCAGCTCAAACTGGCTGATGCTGGCACCGTTTTGCGTCCAGTGACCACTGTTATGCACACGCGGAGCCAGTTCGTTGATCAGCAGACCTTGCGGGGTGACAAAACACTCCATCGCCATCACGCCCACATAGCCCAGCTCCTGCATAATCGCCGACAGCATCTCTTCGGCTTGCGCTTGCTGCTGCGCATTGGCCTGCGGGAAAGCGACGCTGGTACGCAAAATACCGTCCTGATGCAGGTTATGCGTCAGCGGATAAAACACGGTGCTGCCATCAAAGCCGCGCGCGCCAACCAGCGACACTTCACCAGAGAAGTTAATGCCCTGCTCGACAATACATTCGCCGTAACACTCTGCCGGTAACTGTTCGGTTTCGTCGGCGCGTAAACGCCATTGACCGCGTCCGTCATAGCCACCAGTGCGACGCTTAACAATCGCCAGTTCACCTAAACGATCAAACACCGCCGGCCACTCGCTTTTATCCGCCAGCAGTTGCCACGGGGCGGTGGCGAGGCCAAGCTTGTCAAACAGCTGCTTTTGCGTCAGGCGGTCGGCGATAATCGGGAAGACATCGCGGTTGACGAACGCCGGGTGGCGGGCCAGCTCGCGGGTGAGGGCGGTTTCCGGCCAGCGTTCAATTTCTGCCGTGATGACGCTCTGCTGGAACGGCACCGCTTCCGGGTCGGCTTCCAGGCCGACCGGCCAAACGGCGATGCCCAGCGGCTCGCCGGCCTGGCGCAGCATACGGCCTAACTGGCCGTTACCGAGCACGCATACCTGTTTCATGCCGCACCCCGCGGATCCGGATTATCCAGCACTTCATCGGTTTGCGCCTGACGCCAGGCGCTCAGGCGATGGTGCAGTTCTGCATCATGCTGGGCAAGGATCTGCGCGGCGAGCAGGCCGGCGTTCGCAGCGCCAGCTTTGCCGATGGCCAGGGTACCGACCGGAATGCCGCGCGGCATCTGCACAATGGAGTAGAGGCTGTCGACACCGCTTAAGGCTGCGCTCTGAACCGGTACGCCGAGCACCGGCACCAGGGTTTTCGCCGCAATCATGCCCGGCAGATGCGCCGCGCCGCCTGCTCCTGCAATAATCACCTGATAACCGTGGCTTTCGGCGCTTTCAGCAAAGCTGAACAGCTTATCGGGCGTGCGGTGGGCGGAGACCACTTCGACATGGTACGGAACGTTCAGGGCATCAAGGATTTCTGCGGTAAATTGCATGGTAGCCCAGTCGCTTTTGGACCCCATCACGATGGCGATACGCGCCGAATTATTGCGGGAAGACATGCGTCTTAAAACTCCTGTGGGTGTGTTTCACACTGCTTTAGAGGCCACAGAGAATAGCATGAACTGCCAGCAAGGAAAACGGTTGCGTGCGCATGGTTAGCCGTCTTTTGTCTCGCCTGGAGGTGATGGCGTGGGTGCCTGATTGACCTTTATCTCCCTCATGATACAGGTGATAAGCAGCACTAACCCCCACGGGAGCATCAGGGTGCACATAAGCAGTAAATAGATTTGTACCAGCCGGCTATCGTGAGGGCGGGTGCAGAGCAAATAAATGGCATAAAAATAGATAGCCCACGCCAGCATCGCACACCAGACAAACGTCAGCGTGTTGCCGATAACGACGCCGATTAAGGCGATATAACTTACCCCTAACGGAT
>ERZ773216.1649-NODE-1649-length-25620-cov-5.120203_pt1 | contig 25620 bp, 15 predicted proteins | sample MGYA00511259_ERZ773216 | MGnify/ENA primary metagenome ERZ773216 (study PRJEB29015, sample SAMEA2737764) | human gut metagenome | biome: human gut; feature: human-associated habitat; material: faeces | place: China | collected 2012 ... | reverse complement strand
GGCTGTATTCAAGCAGAAAAAAGAGATATACGCGACTTTAAGACGGAAACAGAGACAGGGGTCGTCATTTGTAATCCGCCGTATGGAGAACGCTTGCTGGATATCAAACAGGCAGAAGACTTATATCAAATTATGGGACAGGTATTTCAGCCAAAACATGGATGGAGCTATTCCATTATTACTCCTGATGAGATGTTTGAGCAATGTTATGGAAGGAAAGCGGATAAAAGAAGAAAATTATATAATGGTATGATTAAGTGCCAATTATATATGTATTTTAAATAAGGAAAATATCAGTTGTATTATGAAAGAGATGTTCTACCTTTTTCAAATGAACGGTATTGTTTGTGCACTTTTTGTTTGATGGATTGTGTATGTATCCGTTGTTTGTGATATAAAGCGGGTTAGAAAGAAGTAACCGTAATGATAAAACAGTAGAAACTTATGTGTAATTTTTTTGGTCTTTCTACATGATATTTTTCAAGATACTTCTCGCCACAGAAATTCCGTTCGCGGATGCCTGCTGAAGTCCGCGGGTTACGGATGCGCCGTCGCCGATCGCGCGGAGACCATGGATATTTGTCTCGAAATCTTTGTCGACAACGACTTTGTTGGAGTAGAATTTAACTTCCACACCGTAGAGAAGTGTCTCGTCGCTCGCGATACCAGGAGTAACCTTATCGAGTGCCTTTAACATCTCTTTGATGTCGACCATGATGCGGTGTGGGAGAACCAAGGACAGATCGCCCGGGACAGCATCTTTTAAGGTCGGGATGATATTGTTTCTGCAGAGGCGCTCCTCTGTGGTGCGGCGGCCTCTCTGGAAGTCTCCGAAGGTCTGGACGAGGATCTTTCCGTCGCAGAGCATGTTGGAGAGCTGGGCGATGTGTTTACCATACTCGATCGGGGTCTTGAACGGTTTTGTGAAGTTCTTGGATACCAGGATCGCGAAGTTGGTGTTGTTTGTCTTGTATTCTTTTGATTTATAAGCATGACCGTTTACGACAGCCAGACCGTTTTCATAATACTCGGTCGCAACCTCACCGGACGGGTTCGTACAGAAGGTGCGGACTTTATCGTCGAAGGTCGGTGTGTAGTATACAAGCTTTGCCTCGTAGAGGTTTTTGTTGAGGAATTCCATGACCTCGTCGCGGACTTCAACGCGGACACCGATATCAACGGTGCCGACCTCGGTATCGATCCCGTGGTCATCACAGATGTGGGAGAACCAGTCGGAACCTTCGCGGCCGATGGCGGAGACGATCTCGTCTGCGTAGTAGGTTTCGTCTTTATCGGTAATGACACCCTTTGCAGCTCCGTCTTCGATGATGATATCTTTTACCATCGTGTTGAATTCCATGTGGATGCCGTTTGCGAGGAGGTGATCCTGCAGGCGGGTATAGATCTTGTAGCCTTCCTCGGTTCCGAGGTGGCGGATCGGGCATTCGATCAGTTTTAAGTTTGCATTGATGGCCTTTTTACGGATCTTGCGGATCTCCTGCTGTTTGTCAACACCGTATACGTTCTGATCAGCGCCGAACTGCAGATAGATATCGTCGGATTCCCTGATGAGCTCTGTCGCCTTATCGTATCCTAAGATCTCCGGCAGATTTCCTCCGACATCCGGGGAGAGGGAGAGTTTTCCGTCGGAGAAAGCTCCGGCTCCTGCGAAGCCTGTGGTGATGGAACATGGTTTACAGCCAACGCATACTTTTGTTTTTCTCTTTGGACAGACACGTTTTTCGATCGGTCTTCCTTTTTCGATCATTAAGATGTTTAATTCTGGTTTTTCTTTGATCAGTTCATAGGCGCAGAAGATACCGGACGGGCCGGCGCCGATGATGATCACGTCAAAGTGTTCTCCGGATTTCATATCACAAGTCTCCTTTCGGGTGAGCATATACGGACACCAGGACAGGGAGCGTTCCTTGCACACCATTCTTTATCGTATCATAGTTCTCCCCGACACGCAAGATGAGAGAAACGAAAATCAGATCATTGATATGGGAAAGAATACCGGCAAAATTGTCTAAAAATTAACGTTAAACAAAAGATTATTAAGTAAAGCGCGTAAAAGGCTTGATTTATTTAATAATTACGTGATAGAATCGACAATATGTTAAGAAGCAAATTCAATAAGCCATAGAGGGGAAAGCAGGCATACCTGCGTGAGCAGGTGTGACCGATGAAAAAATTGCAGAGGAGTGAATCATATGAGCAGATTGGAGATCATGTCCCCGACCCGCGCGCGGATCGTGATGGAGGGACTTTATAAAGATCTGGAGAGAAGAATCGAATCGAGCCCGCCTGGGCTCTGTCCTGTTGATATGGCGAGAGCGTTTCTGGAGCTCTGCCACGCGCAGACGTGCGGAAAATGCGTTCCGTGCCGGATCGGTCTCGGGCAGTTAAACCAGCTGATCCGTGACGTATTAAACGGAAAAGCGACAATGGATACGCTGGATCTCATGGAGAAGACGGCGCTTTCCATCATGGATTCCGCGGACTGTGCGATCGGCTATGAGGCGGCGAACATGGTCTATAAGGGGCTGATCGGCTACCGCGATGACTATGTGGAGCACATCAAGAAAGGCCGCTGTACCTGTACATACAACCAGCCGGTCCCGTGTGTCGCGATCTGTCCGGCCCATGTGGACATTCCGGGTTATGTGGCGCTCGTGGAAGAAGGAAGATATGCCGATGCGATCCGCCTGATCCGGAAGGACAACCCGTTCCCGACGACCTGCGGTTTTATCTGTGAGCATCCGTGTGAGGCGAGATGCCGGAGAAACATGGTCGATGATGCGGTCAATATCCGGGGACTGAAACGGTTCGCGGCAGATTACGCGGGTGTTGTGGATCCGCCGAAATGTGCTCCGTCGACCGGGAAAAAGGTCGCTGTCCTCGGCGGCGGTCCGGGAGGTTTAAGTGCTGCTTACTACTTACAGCTCATGGGACATCAGACGACCGTGTACGAGATGCTGCCGAAGCTTGGCGGTATGCTGCGGTACGGGATCCCGAACTATCGTCTCCCGAAAGATCGGCTGGATGACGATATCAACGCGATCTTAAAGACCGGCGTGGAAGTAAAATATGGCTTAAAGATCGGTGTGGACATCACGATCCAGGAACTGCAGGAACAGTATGACGCGGTGCTCATCACGATCGGCGCCAGCACGGATAAGAAGCTTGGACTTCCGGGTGAGGACGCGGACGGCGTGCTCTCCGCGGTACAGTTCCTGCGGAGTGTCGGAAAAGATGAAATCATCGACCTGACCGGAAAGGAAGTTGTTGTCATTGGCGGCGGAAACGTGTCGATGGATGCAGTACGCACGGCAAAACGACTCGGAGCGAAGAAAGTCAGCATTTTATATAGAAGACGGAGAAACGATATGACGGCGCTGCCGGGTGAGATCGAGGGCGCGATCGCGGAGGGGATCGAGATCGTGACTTTAAAGGCTCCAGCGTCCTTAGATGTCGGGGAAGACCACAAGATCCATGGCATCTACGCGACCCCGCAGATGATCAGCGCGATCAGGGACGGCCGCGCCAGCGTGAAGCCGACCGGAGAGCCGGATGTCTACATCCCGTGCGATGTCCTGATCAAGGCCATCGGACAGGATATCGAGTCCGGACATTTCGAGAAAGCCGGGATCCCGGTATCCCGCGGAAAGATCGTGACCTTAAAGAGCGGTGCATTTGAAAACATGCCGGGCGTCTTCGCGGGCGGCGACTGCTCAAGCGGTCCGGCATCTGTAATTAAAGCGATCGCAGCAGCGAAGGTTGTTGCGGCGAACATCGATGAATACCTGGGTTACCACCACGAGATCACGAGCGGAGTGGAAATTCCGGAGGCGAGCTTAAAGGACAAGACTCCGTGCGGACGTGTGAACTTAATGGAGCGGGAAGCAGGCGAGCGTGTCTGTGATTTCGAGGCAGTCGAGAAGTGCATGACCGAGAAGGAGGCGAAGCAGGAAGCCGGACGGTGCCTGCGCTGTGATCATTTCGGATACGGAATCTTTAAAGGAGGCAGGAGTACATTATGGTAAATATTACGATCGACGGAAAAAAGATTTCGGCAGAGGAAAATATTACGATCATGGAAGCTGCCGAGAAGAATGGGATCCCGATCCCGAAGCTCTGCTATTTAAAGGGGATCAACGAGATCGCGGCCTGCAGAGTCTGCGTTGTGGAGCTGGAAGGAAAGGAAAAACTGATCACCTCCTGCAACAATCTCGTGAAGGAAGGCATGGTCATCCATACGAACAGCCCGAAGGTCCGGAATCACAGAAGAAATACGGTCCAGCTGCTGCTGTCCCAGCATGATAACCGCTGCGTGGTCTGTCCGAGAAACGGAAACTGTGGTCTGCAGCAGGTGGCATATGATCTGAATATTCTGGAAATCCCGTTTAAGCAGGAACCGGAATATCAGCCGTGGGATAAGAATTTCCCGCTGGTCCGTAATTCCGCGAAGTGCATCAAGTGCATGCGCTGTGTTCAGGTCTGTGATAAGATCCAGGGACTCGGGATCTGGGATGTGGAAGGAACCGGTTCCAGAACGACCGTGAATGTCGCAGGACATAAGACGATCGGGGAAGCGAACTGCGCTCTCTGCGGTCAGTGTATCACCCACTGTCCGGTCGGCGCCCTCTCGGAGCGCGACGATACGGAAAAAGTCTGGGAAGCGATCGAAAATAAAGAGAAGATCGTTGTGGCGCAGGTTGCCCCGGCGGTCCGCACGGCCTGGGGAGAGGAACTTGGACTCTCCGGCGCGGACGCTCCGGTCGGAAAGATCTTCGACGCATTAAAGAGAATGGGCGTCGATTACGCGTTTGATACGGTATTTTCCGCGGATCTCACGATCATGGAGGAGAGCACAGAGTTTATCAGCCGTTTCACAAGCGGCGAACTGAAAGACCGTCCGATGTTCACCTCATGCTGCCCTGGCTGGGTTCGATTTGCGAAGAGCCAGTTTCCGTATATGGTGAACTACCTCTCCACGGCGAAATCCCCGCAGCAGATGTTCGGTGCGGTCATGAAGACATATTTTGCGGAAAAACTCGGAGTTTCTCCGGATCAGATCTTTACGCTCTCCATCATGCCCTGCGTGGCAAAAAAAGGCGAGCGTGAGATGGACCTCTTCTACGGGGAGTATGCCGGACATGACGTCGATGCGGTTCTCACGACGAGAGAACTCGTGAAGATGATCCGCTCCGCCCATATCCGTCCGGATACACTGGTCGAGATTCCGGGCGACAGCCCGATGCACGCGGGAACCGGCGCCGGTGTGATCTTCGGCGCGACCGGCGGCGTTATGGAAGCAGCCCTGCGCACCGCATATTTCACCTTAAAGGGCGAGAATCCGCCGGCAGACGCGTTCCGTGCGGTCCGCAGTGAAGGATTCCAGGAAAACGCAGGAGTCCAGGAAGCGGAGTTTGCGATCGGCGACATTAAGCTGCGCACCGCAGCAGTCAGCGGCCTTGGAAATACGAGAAGACTGCTGCAGCAGATCGAGCGCGGGGAAGTCCACTACGACTTTGTCGAAGTCATGGCATGCCCGGGCGGCTGTGTCGGCGGCGGCGGACAGCCGATCCACGACGGCGAGGAGCGGGCATTTGCGCGTGGAAAGAAGTTATACGAACTGGATGCGGAATCAGAACTCCGGTATTCGCATGAAAACCCGGATATCAAGGAGATCTACAGCGATTTCTTCGGAAAACCGATGTCCCACAAGGCACATATGCTGCTGCATACGGAGCACTGGAAAAATAAATAAAGTGTCGGTTAAATTACGGATACAGAAAAAGCACGTAGATACAGGAATGAAAAAACAATTGATTTTATGTCGAAAATTCAAGTCGAATGTCTGTGAAGGATAGTTACTGTAAACGCAAGTGTATGTGTTTCCTGAAAAGGATTGCATGAATTCTGAAAATATGGTAATCTATGAATAGATACATTCCATGACACGGAATGCACAAGGGATGAGCGCAAAAGCGCAAATCCCGCACGATTCGGACGGTACATCAGGGGGTATCTGCCGGAGTATGAAAAACGAGTATAGGATATAAAAGAATCTGCCGCTAACAGCTGTGATCATGGACGGAATGGGTGTCATGACGGAGTTGCTGGCGGCAGATTCTTGTCATAACTGCCTCTTGCACTGGACGTTCAAAACTGATAAAATGTAGAAATCAGGGGACTTTGGAAAAAGGCCCCTTAAATGCGTTGCGATTTAGAAAAATCAGATTCCGTTTTGACCGTGGAAGGGAATACCTGGCGGTCAGCGGAAATTAGAAAAGGAGATAAAAATGTTAATAATTGCAGGTCTCGGAAACCCGGGAAAGGAATATGAAAATACAAGACACAATGCAGGCTTTATGGTGATGGATGCTCTGGCGGAGAAGATCGGGGCGGACATTTCAGAGAAAAAGCACAAGGCGCTCTGCGGGAAAGGCGTTATCGGCGGGGAGAAGGTCATTCTCATGAAGCCGCAGACGTATATGAACTCCAGCGGGGAGAGTATCCGCGCGGCGGCCGATTATTATAAGGTGGATCCGGAAGATATCCTGATCGTGTACGATGATATCAGTCTGGCTCCGGGTCAGTTAAGGATCCGCGCAAAGGGAAGTGCCGGCGGTCACAACGGGATCAAGAGCATCATCGCACATCTCGGAACCCAGGAATTCCCGCGCGTGAAGGTCGGAGTCGGTGAGAAACCAGCGAGAATGGATCTTGCAGATTATGTGCTCGGACACTTCTCAAAGGAAGAGCAGGCGACGATGGATGACGCCGTGAAGGAAGCGGCCGACGCAGTCTGCGAGATCGTGAATGTCGGGATCGCGCAGGCGATGAATGATCACAACCGGAAGAAAGAAGAAAAATAAAAGAAGTATTGGCAAAATTTTGCCGCAGTGTGCGTGCGGAGAATACCTATGCACACGAACTGGACTAGAATCAGAAATATGATCGGACAGGAAATGAATAAAAACAGGAGGAACCATGGCTGAAGTTTTTGCAAATCCGCTCGCGGAGCTGGCGGAGTATACCGATATGAAACAGGATATGGATAAAGGAAAAGGTCCGATCCAGGTCAGCGGCGTGACGGATTCCCAGAAAGTTCATATCATGTATGAACTCTCGAAGGAACATCCGTGGCGCCTTGTCGTGACGTACGATGACAACCGGGCGAAGGAGATCTATGATGATTTCAGCTATTTTGAGCCGAATACCTGGCTGTACCCGGCAAGAGACCTTCTGTTTTACAGCTCTGATATCCACGGAAATCTCCTGACGAGACAGCGGATGCAGGTGTTTAAACATCTTTTGGAGGACGAAGGCGGCGTTGTCGTGACGACCGTGGACGGTCTCATGGATCATCTTCTGCCGCTTTCCATGATCAGGGAGAGCTGCCTGAACATCATGGCGGGACAGACGCTCGATATCGAGGAGATCAAGACACAGCTCACGAACATGGGCTATGAGCGGATGGGACAGGTCGATGGAATGGGACAGTTTTCGGTCCGCGGCGGAATTCTCGATGTCTTTCCGCTTACGGAGGAGGTCCCGGTCCGGATCGAACTCTGGGGAGACGAGGTGGACTCGATCCGCTCGTTTGATGCCGAGAGCCAGCGGTCGATCCAGCAGATGGACGAGGTCACGATCTATCCGGCAGCAGAACTGATCCTCACGAAGGAACATATCGAGGACGGGATCCTGCGCCTGGAGGCAGAGGGAAAGAAGCAGGAAAAGACCTTCCGCGATCAGAAAAAGCCGGAGGAAGCGACGCGGATCCGGCGGGCCGTCGGAGAGCTTGTGGAATCCTTGAGAGAGGGATTCGATGTGCAGACATTGGATGCGTATATCCGGTATTTCTGTAAGGACACGGTGTCATTTCTGGATTACATGAAAGATGTGGGAAACAGAGCTGTTTGCACGCATTCTGAGGTAAAAACAGGAGAGGAGACTGACAAGAAAACGGCAAAAGCTGCAGAGAGCGGAATGTCAGAACAAAAGGCAGGGGGAACAGGGAAAAAAGCTGTCGGTGACTCAAATAGGATAGCAGCGGGCACAGAAAAGGAATACACAGGATTCGCCCTGCTCTTAGATGAACCCCAGCGCATGAAAGAAAAAGCGGAGACCGTCGAGACGGAATTCCGGGAGAGCATGTCCCATCGCCTGGAGCAGGGCTATATCCTGCCGGGGCAGGCGGACCTCCTGTTTTCCTCGAAAACGATCCTGGCGGACGCGCACACGCCGCACACGATCTTCATGACCGGACTCGACCAGAGACTCCCCGGCATGACTCCGAAGGCGAAGTACAGCCTGACCGGAAAGAACTTAAATTCCTACCAGAACAGCTTCGAGATCCTGATCAAGGACCTGACGAGATGGAAGAAGGACGGATACCGCGTTGTCCTCCTCTCCGCGTCAAGGACCAGAGCGAGCCGCCTTGCGGGGGATCTAAGGGAGTATGACCTGCGGGCATTCTGTCCGGAAGACCCGGGACAGCCGGTCGCTCCGGGGGAGATCATGGTCACCTACGGAAAACTCCATAAGGGCTTTGAGTACCCGCTGATCAAGTTCGTCGTCATCACCGAGGGCGACATGTTCGGCGTGGAAAAACGGAAGAAAAAGCGGAAAAAATATAATTACGAAGGCAAGAAGATCAGCAGCTTCTCTGAACTCTCCGTCGGTGATTATGTGGTGCATGAGAGCCATGGTCTCGGAATCTATAAAGGAATCGAGAAGATCGAGCAGGACCATGTCATCAAAGACTACATCAAGGTCGAGTACGGGGACGGCGGAAACCTCTATCTTCCGGCGACCCGTCTGGAGGGGATCCAGAAGTATGCGGGGGCTGACGCAAAGGTTCCGAAGTTAAATAAGCTTGGCGGAACCGAGTGGACGAAGACGAAGACGAAGGTCCGCACGGCAGTCCGCGAGATCGCGAAGGAGCTCGTGCAGCTCTATGCGGCGAGACAGGATGCAGAAGGATTCCAGTATGGACCAGATACGGTCTGGCAGAAGGAATTCGAGGAGATGTTCCCGTACGATGAGACGGATGACCAGCTCACCGCGATCGACGATACGAAGCGGGACATGGAGAGCAAGAAGATCATGGACCGCCTGATCTGCGGGGATGTCGGTTACGGAAAGACGGAGATCGCACTCCGCGCGGCGTTCAAGGCGGTGCAGGAGGGAAAACAGGTCGTGTACCTGGTCCCGACAACAATCCTGGCGCAGCAGATCTACAATACGTTCGTCCAGAGAATGAAGGATTTCCCGGTCCGCGTGGACATGATGTCGCGCTTCCGGACACCGGGAGAGATGAAGAAGACGGTAGAAGGACTGAAAAAGGGGTATGTGGATATTATTGTCGGCACACACAGAGTCCTGTCAAAGGATGTGCAGTTTAAGAACCTTGGACTTTTGATCGTTGATGAGGAGCAGCGGTTCGGTGTGACTCATAAGGAAAAGATCAAGCAGATGAAGCAGAATGTGGACGTTCTGACCCTGACAGCAACGCCGATTCCGAGAACTCTTCATATGAGCCTTATCGGGATCCGCGACATGAGCGTTCTCGAGGAGCCGCCGGTGGACCGTGTTCCGATCCAGACCTATGTCATGGAGTACAACGACGAGATGATCCGCGAGGCGATCCACAGAGAATTAGGACGTGGCGGGCAGGTGTACTATGTATACAATCGTGTCAACAACATTGACGAGGTCGCAAACCATGTGGCGTCGCTTGTTCCGGAGGCAAATGTGGCATTCGCACATGGTCAGATGAATGAGCACCAGCTCGAGAAGATCATGCTGGATTTCATCAACGGTGACATTGACGTGCTCGTCTCCACGACGATCATCGAGACGGGACTCGATATCCCGAATGCGAACACGATGATCATCCAGGATGCGGACCGGCTGGGTCTCTCCCAGCTCTACCAGATCCGCGGGCGGATCGGGCGTTCGAACCGGACATCCTATGCGTTCCTCATGTACAAGCGCGATAAGATGCTGAAGGAGGACGCGGAAAAGCGTCTCCAGGCGATCCGGGAATTCACAGAGCTCGGATCCGGGATCAAGATCGCGATGCGTGACCTTGAGATCCGCGGCGCGGGAAATATTCTCGGAGCGGAACAGCACGGACACATGGAGGCGGTCGGATACGACCTCTACTGCAAGATGCTCAATGAGGCAGTCATCGCTCTGAAGGGCGGACAGGAGGAAGAGGAGACGTTTGAGACGGTCGTGGACTGCGATATCGACGCGTTTATTCCGGACGGATATATCAAGAATGAGTATCTGAAACTGGATGTGTATAAGAGAATTTCCGCCATCGAGACGGACGACGAGTATATGGATATGCAGGATGAGCTGATCGACCGCTTCGGCGATATCCCGAAATCCGTGGACAATCTGCTCCAGGTTGCGGAGTTAAAGGCCATGGCGCACCGGGCATATGTGACCGAGGTGGACATCAACACCCAGGAGATCCGCATCGAACTCTACCCGAAGGCGAAACTCGACGTCACAAAGATCCCGGCGCTGATCGCAGAGTACAAGACCGCTCTCCGCTTCGCCCAGGGCGGCGAGAAACCGGTCCTGTTCTACCAGGAAAAAGGAAAGAAGAACAAGAACTGCGAGCCGATGATCGAGAAGGCGAAGGAGATTCTTGGGAAGCTTGGGGAGCTGGCAGGCTAGCACCCCAAAATCTCCTCCGCCCGCTTCACCGATTCCGCCGTCGGTGGATCCACATCTTTCAAGGTATACGGGATGCCGAGTGACTCCCATTTGTAGATCCCGAGCGTATGGTACGGGAGAACTTCCACCTTTTTCACGTTGGACAGTGTGTCTAAAAACGCGCGGATACCGCGAAGGTTTTCTTCATCGTCGGTCACGCCTGGGACGAGGACGTGGCGGACCCACATGGGTTTGCCGATCTCGTTTAAGTATCTGGCGAAGTCCAGGATGTTCTCGTTGGTGTGACCGGTGAGCGCGCGGTGTTTTTCCGGATCGATGTGTTTTAAGTCGAGCATCACAAGGTCCGTGTTCTCCATGAGAGACGAAAGTTTTGAGAAAAATGGTTCTGTTCTTGTAAACGGCTGTCCCGCAGTGTCAAGCACCGTGCCGACACCGTTTTCTTTTGCAAGGCGGAAAAGCTCCGTCATGAAATCGAGCTGTAAGAGCGGTTCGCCGCCGCTGACAGTGATCCCGCCTTCTTTTCCCCAGTAGCGTTTATAGCGAAGTGCCTGCTTTAAGAGGGCGGACGGGGTCATTTCTTTATAATTGCAGCCGGAAGCGGCAGAGGCAGGATCGCCGGACTGAGGACAGGCATCCGCGCGGTTTCCGGCCAATTTCCAGGTGTCCGGGTTATGGCAGTACCGGCACCGCATATGGCAGCCCTGAAGAAATGTCACAAAGCGGACGCCGGGACCGTCTACGGAGCCAAAACTGTCGATGGAGTGAATGTAGCCTGTTGTTTCCATATCAGATTCCTTTCTCGATGATTCGATCGATCGGTGTATTCAAAAAGTGCGGTGCGGGTATATCATTCATAATCTAAGATCAGCCAGGAACATCAGGTTCCCGGCTGATTTTTGTTATGTGAGTCGAAGTCCATGTTCACAGAGACTGATGTGGTAACAGTCAGACCTGCGAGGTATATCCTGACTCATTTTAAGAAGAAATATATTTTTTTACATCGCCTCATGGCAGGTTCTTGCAATGACATCCAGCTGCTGCTCTCTTGTCAGATCAATAAATTTAACAGCATAACCGGAAACGCGGATCGTGAAGTTTGCATACTCCGGTTTCTCCGGATGTTCCATCGCGTCTTTTAACTTATCAAGACCGAAGACATTCACGTTGAGGTGATGAGCGCCCTGGTCAAAGTATCCGTCGAGAACATGAACGAGGTTGTTCTTTCGCTCATCCTCAGAATGTCCGAGAGCACCCGGAGCGATCGTCTCAGTGTTGGAGATTCCGTCGAGAGCGTACTCATACGGAAGCTTTGCAACGGAGTTCAAGGAAGCGAGAAGACCATTCTGCTCAGCGCCGTAGGACGGAGTTGCGCCCGGTGCGAACGGTGTGAACGCAGCGCGGCCGTCCGGGAGAGCGCCTGTTGCCTTACCGTAAACCACATTGGATGTGATCGTAAGGATCGAAGTAGTCGGCTCGGAATTTCTGTAGGTGTGGTACTTCTTAACCTTCTTTAAGAATGTCTTTAACAGCCAAACTGCGATATCATCCGCACGGTCATCATCGTTTCCGTAACGCGGGAAATCACCCTCTGTTACGAAGCTTGTCGCCATACCGTTCTCGTCGCGGACAACCTTTACCTTTGCGTACTTGATCGCAGAGAGGGAGTCTACCACGTGGGAGAAGCCTGCGATACCGGTTGCGAAGGTACGCCGTACATCGGTATCGATGAGAGCCATCTCGGCTGCCTCATAGTAATATTTATCGTGCATATACTGGATCAGGTTCAGGATGTTTACATAGATTCCTGCCAGCCAGTCCATCATCAGGTCATACTTATGCATCACCTCGTCATAATCAAGATACTCGGAGGTGATCGGTGCGTACTCCGGACCAGCCTGCATCGGCTTTCCGTCCTTTGTCTTGTACTTCTCGTCTTTACCGCCGTTGATTGCGTAGAGCAGGCACTTTGCAAGGTTTGCGCGGGCACCGAAGAACTGCATCTCCTTACCTGTCTGGGTAGCGGATACGCAGCAGCAGATGCTGTAGTCATCGCCCCATACCGGACGCATAACATCATCATTCTCATACTGGATCGAGGATGTGTCAACGGAGATCTTTGCCGCGTACTTTTTGAAATTCTCCGGGAGACGGGAGGAGTAAAGTACAGTCAGGTTCGGCTCCGGGGACGGACCCATGTTTTCTAAAGTATGGAGGAAACGGAAGTCCGTCTTTGTTACCATGTGACGTCCATCCTGTCTGAGACCTGCAACCTCCAGTGTTGCCCAAACCGGGTCACCGGAGAAGAGCTGGTTGTAGGACGGGATTCTTGCGAACTTCACCATACGGAACTTCATGGTCATATGGTCGATCAGTTCCTGTGCCTGGGACTCGGTAAGTGTACCTTCCTCGAGGTCACGGTTTACGTAGATATCGATAAAGGTAGAGATACGTCCGACACTCATAGCTGCGCCGTTCTGAGTCTTAACAGCGGCAAGATAGCCGAAATAAAGCCACTGGATCGCTTCTTTTGCGTTTGTTGCCGGACCGGAAATGTCATAGCCATAGATCTTTGCCATTTCCTTCATGCCCTTTAAGGCACGGATCTGTTCTGCGATCTCCTCTCTCTGGCGGATGATCTCATCGTACATTGCGCCGTTTCCACAGAGATCCAGGTCTTTCTTTTTCTCCTCGATCAGGAAATCGATACCGTAAAGGGCCACACGGCGGTAGTCGCCGACGATACGTCCACGTCCGTAGGTATCCGGAAGACCGGTTACGATGTGGCAGTGGCGGGCAGCCTTCATCTCCGGTGTGTAGGCATCAAAAACAGCCTGGTTGTGAGTTTTGTGGTATTCAGTGAAGATCTTGTGGAACTTCTCATTTACCTTATATCCGTAAGTTTCGGCAGCTTCCTCCGCCATCTTGATTCCGCCGAAAGGCATGAATGCACGTTTTAACGGTTTGTCTGTCTGGAGTCCGACGATGGTCTCGAGGTCTTTTAAGCTCTCGTCGATATAGCCCGGGCCGTAGGAAGTCAGGCTGGACACGATCTCAGTCTCGCACTCTAAGACACCGCCTTTTTTGCGTTCCTCTTTCTGGAGCTCCTGAAGACGTCCCCAGAGTTTATCGGTAGCTTCGGTCGGAGCTGCAAGGAAATCCTCGGTTCCGTCGTACTGGGTATAGTTATTCTGGATGAATTCGCGGACATTGACCTCGTCGGTCCATTTTGCGCCCTGGAATCCTCTCCAGGCTTTTTTGAAAACATCAGCGTTTCCGTTTCTGGTATTCTGTTCAGACATGGTGGTTCCTCCTTGTTTCCATTACTATTACATATTGTTAAAAAGGGATCATTCTGAAATCTTCGGTTGTGAAGAAATGCTTCGCCATTATAACAGATCGTGACAGGAAAAAACAATATTCTAAATGAGAATCATTATCAAAATCTGCCATATGGGAAATTTTCTCTTCAGGGAGATCTCAGCTGTTACAGAATCACAGCGCGGCGCAGAATGCGCCATCAGACAAAAGGGCAAAAAAACAGCCCACGGTCTGCGCTATGATTGCCCAGACGGTCGGCTTTCTTCGATCATACTTCACGTGGTTTATCCACTTATCCGTCAGTCATATGATCAGTATAAGCTATATATACCAGATGTTGTGGGGGAAGTCAAGTGGAAATAAAAGGTCTGACCAAAAACGCAAAGGGCAGTAATTCATATGGGTTGACGGAAATGTCCCATGCGGGGTACAATGAAATTATATTACTTTCGGGGGAAACAGGGGGGAATTGCGGATGCTGAGAGTACTGATCGCCGACGACGAGAGCAAGGTGTGCCAGCTGATCGAGAAGCTTGTGGACTGGGATGCGCTTGGGATGGAGGTTGTCGCAGTTGCCGAGAACGGGATCGAGGCGTTGGAAAAAATAAAAGAATTTCACCCGGATATCGTGATCACGGATATCCGGATGCCGGGATATGACGGGCTGGACCTGATCCGGTTGGGAAAAGAGGAAGCTCCGAAGGCAGAGTTTGTGATCATCAGCGGTTACCGCCATTTTGAATACGCGCAGATGGCGATCCGGTACGGGGTGAATGCGTATCTCTTAAAACCGATAAAAAAGGACGAGCTGACGGAGACATTAAAACGCCTCAGCACCCGTTTCCGGGTGCAGACGGAGCAGCTGAGCCAGGAGGAGAAGACCAGACTGGCAATCAGAAGCGATGAGAAGAACCTGAGACAGGCCTTTTTACAGGATCTTGTGGGGAGAAGAAATAAGGAGACCCTGTCGCAGCCGCTTTTGGAGATTAACCGGGAATTTCACTATCGTTTTGAGCCGGGGGAATTCTGCATCGCCATCTTAAAACTGGATGGGCGTGTCTGCGACGAGGAGCAGAATGTCCAGTTTATGGCGGAGAAAGTCCAGTCTGCGGCGGAAAGATTTTTAAAAGACTATGTTATGGAGACAGAGAATACGGAGCTCAACGGATTCCATTTCTTTCTGTTAAATTATGACGCAGAGGACCGGATGCAGATCCGGAGACAGATGAAAGCCCTGCTCTCGGAGATTCGGGTCCAGGGGGATATTTTAAAGAACCTGTCGGTGACACTGGCACTCGGAGAGGGCGTGGAAAGTCTCCCGGAGATCGGCAGTTCCTTGAAAAATGCCAGACTCCTCATCGAGGAGCGGCTGCTCGCAGGAACGGGAAAGCTGATGGAAGGAAAGATCGAAAGCGGGGAGTCCTTCGCGGACAGTGAGAGCTTCGCGAAATTTAATGACCGGATCGCCCACACGCTCGAGAGTCTGGATTCCTTTGCAGTGCGGGAAGAACTGATCTATCTGAAAACGAAAATGCTGGCTGAAAAGGAGATCAGCGGTCATGAGATCCTTCAGATGACGAAGGAGATCTGCAACCAGTACCTGTTTTTTATGAAAAAGTACCGCCTTCCGGTGGAAGAGAACTTTATGGAGAACTTCAGCGTCAGTGCCGACAACTGTGCAGATGCGGCGGAGCTTTTCGATTATCTGACGAGACGGATCACGACTTCCTATGAGAAGGCAGCAAGGTTAAAGCGGCAGGATGAAAACCGCCCGATCCGCGTGGTGAAAAAGTATGTGGAAGAACATTTTGGAGAGCCGCTGACGCTGGAAGAACTCAGTCAGGTTGTGGATCTCTCCCCGACATACCTTAGCACGATCTTTAAAAAGGATACGGGGATGACGTTTCTGGAATACCTCTCGAAGGTTCGCATGGACATGGCAAAAAAGCTCTTAAAGGAGACAAATGACACGGTGGCCGATATCTGCGGGAAGGTCGGTTACAGCGATGTGCGGTATTTCACGAAGACCTTTACAAAATATGCGGGCTTAAAGCCCAAGGAATACAGAAAGCTGTACTCATGATGGAGAAGAAATATACCGATGAGAAAAATTACCTGTCCGTCCGGATCAAATGGTGTGCACTTCTCGCAGCCGGGCTGATCGGGGCATTCCTCGTGAGAATGTGGGTGGTGTGCATCCGGGAAATGCAGTCCCTGATGGTCCCGGCTGTATTTACGGCGCTTTCCGCTGCTCTGGCGGTGATCGTCTACCGGATGGTGCTGATCCCATACCGGGAGACTCGGAAGATCTATGAGCAGTTTGTCATGGGCTATGTCATGGAGGACCTTTTTAAGGTCCGCTATCCGTTTTCACCGGAGAGTGAGCAGGCAGTCCTGCGCCTGAACGAGATCATCGACCGGAACAACCTGATCGCGATCTCGAAGAAACAGGCGGAGTATCTGGCGCTTCAGAACCAGATCAATCCCCATTTCCTCTACAACACGCTGGAGGGGATCCGGAGTGAGGCGCTGATCGCGGGGCTGGACAGCATCGCGGAGATGACGGAGGCGCTGGCGACTTTCTTCCGCTACACGATCTCAAACCTGGAAAATCTCGTGACGCTGGAGGACGAACTTGCCAATATCGAGAATTATTACTATATTCAACAGTTCCGATTCGGTTCCAAACTGGACCTGAAGATCCAGTATGACCGGGATCCGGACGACGATTTCACGGAGATGGATTTTCTGCAGTGCAAACTTCCGAAGCTGACATTGCAGCCGATCGTGGAAAATTCCATCTACCACGGGATCGAGCGAAAGATTGGAAAAGGTCATCTTGTGATCCGGATCAGTGCGAGTGAGGAACGGCTCTACATCAGAATTTCCGATGATGGACGCGGAATGACGGACGAAAAACTGAAGGAACTGAATGAAAAACTGCGCCGTCTTGATGTGGAGACAGATGTCCCGGAAAAAGAGGAGGAGAAGAAGCCGGCCCGCGGCGGGATCGCGGTGGTGAACGTGAACAGGCGGATCAGGCTCCTCTTCGGCGAGGAGTACGGAATCCATGTCTACAGCAAAGAGGGGATCGGAACTGATGTCATAGTGGAGCTTCCGCTGGTGCGCGACGGGGATCGTCAGGGAGGATGGCGATGAGAAAAGAACTTCTTCGGATATCGCATGTCGATCTTGAACGGGACGGGGAGCAGCTTTTAGATGATCTGGAATTCCAGATGTTTGCCGGGGAGATCGTTGGCCTGGTGGCTCGGAACCGGAAAGGCCAGAAAGAGATGGTGGATCTGATCTGCCGGAACGATCCGATCAGCCTGGGATCCGTGTGGTATGACGGAAACGTTGTAAATAGCTACGCCTACAGCAGCGGCGAGTCCAACAAGGTGGCGCTGATCGAGCAGAAGAGCCATCTCGTGCAGGGACTCAGCGTTGTGGACAACCTTTTTATCCTGCGGGAAGGTTTCCGGAAATATTTTATCAATGAGCAGGTGATCTTCAGCCAGGCGGTCCGCTTTTTTGAGGAAAAAGGGCTGAAAGTGGACCTGGAAAAGAGAGTGGAGAACCTGACAGAGCTTGAGAGATGCTTTGTGGAGCTCGGAAAGGCGCTGCTTTCGGGCTGTCATCTCATTATCGTGGATAACCCGGCGAACTATTTGAGCCAGTATGAGCTCTTCGAGTTCCAGCAGATGTTAAAGAAGATCCGGAAAGAGGGGATCTCCGTGCTCTATGTGGGAAACCACCACCAGGAGCTCTTTAAGATCGCGGACCGGACCGCACTTTTTTCGGACGGTCACATCTACAAGGTCTTTGAGCGGGATGAGATGACGGACGAAAAGATGGCACCGTACATCTCAGAATGGAAGATCATGTCCACGGAGAATGATCAGGATGCCGAGGATGACGGGATCCTGCACTTTCACACCGTGGGAGTCGGAAATTTAAATGGTCTTCGCTTCATCCTGCACCGCGGTGAGTGTATGACGATCCTCGACAAGGAGAATAAGATCGCAGGGGACATGATGGATCTGATGACCGGGAAGAAGCGGTGCAGATCAGGATGGATCACAGTGGAACATGTGACCTACACGCAGAAAAAAGCGGCGGATTATCTCGATGAGGGGATCGCTGTGATCCCGGCGGACGGGGTAAACCGGCTGCTGTTTCTGGATGGGAGCTACATGGAGAACCTGACATTTCTCCTGGACCGGAAACTCAAAAAAAGCCTGATTCCGGGGAAGATCTATAGGAGCATCCATTCAGAATATCTGCCGCTCGTGGGGCCGGTGATCGACGCGCCCTGTGTGCGCGATATTCCGCAGGAAGACCAGTTTGCCCTGCTCTATCATAAGATGAATCTTCTGCGTCCGCGGATCATGGTCTGCATCCAGCCGCTCGCAAAGGGCGATATGTTCTGCCGCATGAGAATTTTAAATGTGCTGCGCCAGATCCAGAAACAGGGGACGGCGATACTCATGATCACCGCGAGTATCTCCGATACGCTTGATATCTCGGACCGACTGCTCGTCGTGGAGCAGGGGAAGGTGGCGGCAGTGTATGAGAAGAGTGAGTTTAAGAGAATTGTGAGGTAGGATTGGAGCTGCCCCGTCCTGTTGTATACATCAAAATATTGTCCCCCATAACCGTAGGATTGTCCTCTGTTATGGGGGACATTTTTCATGTAAGATGGAACTAACAGGGGAGGTCTATATGAACGAGTACATAGGAATCGATATCGGCGGGACGAAAACAGCCATCGTTCGTGGAGACGAGAACGGAACGATCCTTGAAAAGAAGCGATTCGCGACGACAACGAAGGGAGAAACTCTGGAAATGATCTTTCAGAGCGTTGCGGATCTGAAAACAGATCAGACGAAAGCGATCGGCGTCAGCTGCGGCGGACCGTTAAACAGCAGGACGGGTGTGATCCTGGGACCTCCGAATCTTCCGGGATGGGACGAAGTTCCGATTACGGATATGCTGACGGAGCGGTTCGGACTTCCGGCATATTTAAGAAATGATGCGGATGCCTGTGCCGTGGCGGAATGGCAGTTCGGAGCCGGAAAAGGCGCGGAGAACATGATCTTTCTTACCTTCGGGACCGGGATCGGCGCGGGGCTGATCTTAAACGGAAAGCTCTACGAAGGAACATGCGGGCTGGCCGGGGAGATCGGTCATGTACGGCTTTTTGAGGATGGACACGTTGGCTACGGAAAGTCCGGCTCGTACGAAGGATATGTGAGCGGCGGCGGGATCGCCCAGTACGGAAAAGGAACCGCGGCGGAGCTAGGAAAACGGGCGGAAGAAGGAGATCCGGAGACGTTGCAGATCTGGGCGCAGACAGGAGAACATCTTGGAAGCATGCTGGCGATCCTGATCGACCTTTTAAATCCGGAGGTGATCGTCATCGGAAGTATTTTCGTCCGGGCGGAGAAGTATCTGAGAGCTTCCATGGAAGAAAAGATCCGGAAAGAAGCACTGAAACCGGGCGTAGAGATCTGCCGGATCGTTCCGGCGGGACTCGGGGAATCAATCGGAGATATCGCGGCACTCTGTGTCGCCATGAACCTGTAAAAAATGAAAATGCCGGGATTTGCGGAGAAACCACAAAAAGAATGTAACTGTCCGGAATCCCTGCAGTTACAGGAAAAACATTAGAAATATAGCCACAAAAGGATGTGCATGGCACATTTTCGCATACATAAAACGACCCGGGAGACCGGATCAAACGAGAAACAAAAACTGGAAAGCGGGGGAGAAGATGGGCGAAGTAATTGTTTCAATGAAAGACATCGTCAAGACATTCCCGGGCGTCAAAGCCCTGGATCATGTAAATTTCGAACTCCGGTCGGGAGAGGTCATGGCGCTTCTCGGGGAGAACGGAGCAGGAAAATCTACACTGATGAAGATCTTAAGCGGTGTTTATACAAAAGACAGCGGAACGATGACCATATTCGGAACGGAATATGACAATCTGACGCCGAAGCAGGCACAGGACGTCGGCGTTGCGATCATCCACCAGGAGTTAAACATGTGCCGCCACTTATCGGTTGCGGAAAACATGTTCCTCGGAAGAGAGAAGGTCAACGGGATCGTCTTAAATGACCGGGAGATGGAGGCAGAGGCGGCAAAGATCCTCGGAGATCTGAAGATCGACATCGACCCGAGACAGACCGTCGGCGATCTTCCGGTATCCAAACAGCAGATGGTCGAGATCGCGAAGGCACTTTCGATCCACGCGAAGATCCTGATCATGGATGAGCCGACTTCTTCCCTGACAGCAAAAGAGATCGAGGAGCTCTTCCGGATCATCCGCCAGTTAAAGGCAGACGGCTGCGGAATCGTCTATATTTCCCATCGTCTGGAGGAGCTGAAGGCCATCGTGGACCGGGTGACGATTATGCGTGACGGTCAGTATATCACAGACGGAAATTTCGCAGATATGACGATGGAACAGATCATCGCAAACATGGTCGGCCGTGAGATCAAGGAACAGTTCCCGAGAGTCTCCTGCCCGAAAGGAAAGAAGATCTTCGAGGTGAAAAACTTAAATGCCGGACATCTCGTCCGCGACATCAATTTCTCCCTCTATGAGGGCGAGATCGTTGGATTCGCGGGACTGATGGGAGCGGGACGTACCGAGACAACGAGAGCGATCTTCGGAGTTGACCCGAAGACCAGCGGGGAGATCTGGCTGGACGGAAAAGAAGTGAAGATCACCTGTCCGATGGACGCGATCAAAGCCGGGATCGTACTGGCGCCGGAGGACCGGAAAAAAGACGGTCTCTGCACGAAACTCAGCATCCGTCATAACCTGGCACTCCCGAACCTGGACCTCATCTGCAGCAAGCTCGGCGTGATCAGCAGTAAAAAGGAGGATGACCTCTGCGAGAAGGCGGTGAAGGACCTCCTGATCAAGACCCCGACGGTGGAGGTCAACGCAGGCAATCTTTCCGGAGGAAACCAGCAGAAAGTGGTTGTCGGAAAGTGGCTGGCGAGAAATTCCAGAGTCGTGATCTTCGATGAGCCGACACGAGGCATCGATGTAGGCGCGAAGGTCGAGATCTACAACCTGATGAACCAGTTAAAGAAACAGGGCATTGCCGTTATGTTCGTCTCCTCGGAGATGCCGGAAGTCCTGGGAATCGCGGACCGCGTCATCGTCATGTGCGACGGAAAGATCACCGGCGAAGTCATGGCGAAGGAGACAAGCCAGAATGAGGTTCTGAAGTTCGCTACCGAATTTGAGAAGAAACAACAGGTTAGCTGAGGGAGGACAGGAGAATGAATGAAAAGAAGCAGAGTACAGTAAAGCGGATCCTGGGGACACGCGGAATGGGCGCGGTCATCACGGCATTCGCGGGACTGATCATCATCTATGTAGCATTCGGTCTCATCGACCGTAAAGTATTTGCAGGACAGAACGTCATGAACCTTCTGCGTTCCATGTCAAAGTACCTTCTGATCGGCGTCGGACAGAGCTATCTTCTGATCACCGGAAACATCGATCTCTCGATCGGTTCCATGGTCGGAATGAGCGCCATGATCTCGGCAACCCTGATGGCGATGGGCGTCAATCCGTTCGTTGCGATGGCGGTTGCGATGGCGTGCTGCCTGGTTACCGGAGTGATCAACGGAATGTTAGTCGGAAAGTTCAAGCTTCCGCCGTTCATCGCTACCCTGGGTACCATGTTCGTGACACGAGGCGTTGCCTACATGGTCAATAACAACCGAAACACGGATGCCATCGCCACAGGTATCGGAAAGGAAGCAGGGGATAAGTTCCAGAACGTCTTCTACTATGGAAAGACACTTGGTGTTTACAACACCTTCTGGATCGCTCTCGTGATCTTTCTGATCTTCTTCTTCCTGCTCTCAAAGACCCGCACAGGAAGACATATTTACGCGATCGGCTCCAACGTGGATGCTGCGAAACTGTCCGGTGTGAATGTTGTAAATACAACAATTAAGGCATATCTGGTAAGTGCTGTCTGCGCGTGTGTCGTTGGTTATATCCTCTGCGCACAGGCAGGAATGGGCAACATGGAAGCAGGAAACATGTACGAGATGTACGGCGTTGCGGCCGGCGTTATCGGCGGCATCTCCCCGCTCGGCGGAACAGGACTTCTGCTCGGAACCTTTGCCGGTGCGGCTGTATGGCAGACACTGGAGAATGGTCTGAACATGATCGGTGCACAGGTCGGCATCCAGAGACTTGTCATCGGTATCATCGTTGTATTCTCTGTACTTCTTGATGTTGTCGTTCGTTCCGGAAACTTCGGAAAGAAAGCATCCAAATAAGACAGAAAAAAACTGTTTTGTGTCTGCGGCATTTTGCAGCAACAGTCGGTCCGCGGTTCTGCATGAGAATAAGCAGGATGCTGGTCCGGAAATATCGTTACATGGATATCTAACTCCCATGGTATACGGGAGTTACATATAAGAAAATCTTAAGGAGGATTTTTATGAAAAAGAGATTGTTCGCACTGTTAAGCTGTGCAGCCCTTGCGGCAGCCAGCATCACCGGCTGTTCCAGCCAGAAACCTGCAGAATCCGCAGCTGCGTCTGCAGAGGCAGAGTCCACCACAGGTGCTCCGTCCAAAGAAGTCGGCGATTATAAGATCGCGCTGATCACCATGGACTCCATCGACCAGCACTGGGTAACCTTAAATGAGGGCGCTCAGGAAGAGGCGAAAGAGCTCGGCGTGACAGTAAGCTTCATGTCCCCGAACACAAAGGATGACGCTCAGCAGATCGAGTGCGTAAATAACGCAGTCGCAGGCGGCTATCAGGCGATCATCGTAGCGGCAAACGGCCCGGACGCGATCTCTTCCGCATTAAAGGAAGCCGCTTCCACAGGCGTGAAGATCGTGTATGTTGACTCTCCGGCAAACGTAGAGGCAGAGGCAACCTTCTCCACAGACAACGAGGCAGCTGGTAAGACAGCAGGCGATGAGATGATCAAGGCTCTCGAGGCAGCAGGCATCACATCCGGTAAGATCGGTATCGTAAACGTAAACGCAGCAACAGATTCCACAGTCAAGAGAGAAGCTGGTTTCCGCTCCGCATTTGAAGGAAAAGGCTACGAGCTTATGGAGACCCAGTACGGCGAAGGCGATGCAGCGAAGTCCCAGACGATCGCTGAGAACTACATCACACAGGGTGTTGTCGGCATCTTCGGCTGCAACGAGGGCTCCACGACCGGTACCGGTAATGCCATCAAAGCATCCGGAAAGACAGACATCGTAGGCGTAGGCTTCGATAAATCTGATGCGATCATGAACCTCATCAATGACGGATATCTCCTCTGCACAATGGCTCAGAACCCGGATGTCATGGGTAAAGAGGGCGTTAAGGCAGCAGTGAGAGCGTTAGAGGGCGAAGAACTCGGCGGCGCTGTCAGCGATACAGGTGTATCTGTTCTGAAAAAGAACTGATGTAACTGTGTACGAAACAGTTACGAACTGATAAAGAATTTCAATGGTTACAGTTCGTGCAGCGCATGAATGATGGCCCTGAATGAAAGAAAAGGTGCCGGGCAGGAAAATAAACTGGAAACCGGCACGAAAATGAATTAAAATAACGGTAGCTTCCGCGCGACGGACAGTTACTGAAACATGTAACGCAATGGAACGCCGGGCCGAAAGGATCGGCGTTCCTGCATATAAGGGACAGGAGGACATTTGTATGAAACGCAGTGAGATCAACGCGGCTTTAAAAGAGATGGAACAGATGATCAGGGAGTATCGTTTTGCGATCCCGCCGTTCTGTAATTTCACACCGGAAGAGTGGAAGGAAAAAGGACATGATTACGATGAGATCCGTGACAATATGTTAGGCTGGGATATCACAGACTACGGTCTCGGGGATTTTGATAAAGTCGGGTTCTCCCTGATCACGATCCGGAACGGAAACCTGAAAATGAAGGACAAATATACAAAATCCTACGCGGAAAAACTCCTGTATATCAAAGAAGGACAGTATTCTCCGATGCATTTCCACTGGTCCAAGATGGAGGACATCATCAACCGCGGCGGCGGAAATGTTCTGATCCGTGTATACAATTCCACAAAGGATGAGGACCTTGATAAAGTGAATGATGTCCATGTCCATGTGGACGGCAGAGAGATGGTCGTTCCGGCCGGCACCCAGGTGCGCCTGACTCCCGGTGAGAGCATTTCCATCTACCCGTACATGTACCATGATTTCGAGGTGGAAGAGGGCAGCGGCCCGGTTCTTTTAGGCGAGGTCAGCCAGTGCAACGATGACAACGTGGATAACCGCTTCTACGAGAAAATGGGAAGATTCCCGGAGATCGAGGAGGATGAAGCACCGTACCGTTTGCTCTGCAACGAGTATCCGGAGGCAAAATAGATGGTAGATCAGAGAACACTGATGGCGGTCTGCGGTCATATGGATCAGGTCGCCGGAGTCCGTCAGATGAAATTTCAGGACGGGCGGGCAGCGGGACTTCGCTGTGCGATGATCCATAATGGACCGCTGGAGCTTCCGCTGATGCTCGATAAATGCCTGGACCCGGCCTGGATCCGGTATAAAGGGATCAACTTAAGTCTCCTCACAAAACCGGGGCTTCAGGGGAGAAATCCCTATGATACTGCGGGAGACGAGGCGGTGCGCTCTATTATGGGCGGCGCGATGTTCACCTGCGGTCTTGGAAATGTCCACGGAAACCGGGTGGTGGACGGTGTGGAATATCCGGTTCACGGACGGATGCGTACAACTCCCGCGGAAAAGATCTCCATGGACGCGTTCTGGGAGAACGGGGAGTATAAGATTTTGGTGTCCGGGGAGATGCGGGAAGCGCGGATCTTCGGTGAAAATCTGGTGCTGAGAAGAACCGTGGAGACGGTTTATGGAAAGAACGAGATCGTGTTCACGGACGAGATCGAGAACCAGGGATTTGAGGACCAGCCGCTCTGCTTTCTCTATCACTGCAATGCCGGATATCCGTTTCTGGTGCCGGGGCTGCGGGTCGTGATGCCATCGATCTTCTGCGGTCCGAGAGATGCGGACGCAAAGGCAGGCGCGGCGGCCTGGAACGTCATGGAGGAGCCGGTGGAGCATGCGCCGGAGCAGGTATTCCAGCATGAGCTGGCAGCGGATCGTAATGGAAATACGTTTGCGGCATTTGTCAATGACGAGCTGCAGATCGGGCTCTGCATTCGTTTTGAAAAATCTGTGATCCCCTACCTGACCCAGTGGAAGAGTTTGGCAGCCGGCGATTTTGCGATGGCGCTGGAGCCGACGAACTGCGGATTTGATGGGCGGGCCGGAAAGACGCAGAGTTTAAAGCCATTTGAGAAACATGAGAACCGGATCCGATTCCAGATCCTGGACGGAAAAGACGAGATAAAACAGATGGAAGATGAGTGCAGGGAGGTATTGGAATGTACGATGTGATCGCTCTTGGTGAGCTTCTGATCGATTTTGCGGCGAAGGAGACGGATGCGGACGGATATCCGACGATGAAGGCGAATCCGGGCGGAGCGCCGGGAAATTTCCTTGCAGCGTTAAATAAATACGGAATGAAGACGGCATTTCTCGGAAAAGACGGGGATGACGCTT
>ERZ773216.1627-NODE-1627-length-26014-cov-8.986209_pt1 | contig 26014 bp, 34 predicted proteins | sample MGYA00511259_ERZ773216 | MGnify/ENA primary metagenome ERZ773216 (study PRJEB29015, sample SAMEA2737764) | human gut metagenome | biome: human gut; feature: human-associated habitat; material: faeces | place: China | collected 2012 ... | reverse complement strand
GACTCCAAGGGGATTTGAACCCCTGTTACCGCCGTGAAAGGGCGGTGTCTTAACCGCTTGACCATGGAGCCATAAGTGGATTGTTTAATCCACTTGCTAAACAGCTTTTATAATGTATCAAATACCTTTTATTTTGTCAATAACTTTTTTAAACTTTTTTCAAAAAATTTTAAGCACCTTATTTTAGCCATAAAACTCTTTAATTATTATTGTTATCTAAAACAAGCTATTTACTATATTTTGTATTAAGTTGTTATCATAAATCATGCTTAACACTCCGTTGTCTGCTATTGCCTTGCAAACTGTCTGTCCCCAGGATGTTGAGCTGAAGATCGTAACTACCATACACAATAACCATATGATTAATATTGCCTGTGCAAAACCGATTAATGCTCCACCTGCCATATTAAATGTATGAATAACCGGAAGTTTTGTTACTATGTTTAACACTTCCACTAATGTTTTCATTAATATAGATATAACCATAAATAGCAAAATATATACCACTGCGTTTAAAACAACATCTGTTAAATATGCCACAACATATTCCTTAAATGTATTTACTGCCAATGAATCATAACTGCTTTGATTATTATTTTTCGTTAATGATTCTTTTAGTCCATTAGGTAATGGAAGTTCATTAATGATTTTCTCTTGATTATTGATTCCTGTTTCCGTCATGTTTTCTGTAGATGTTGCTATATGTTCACTTACATAGCTTTGTATATTTTGGTTTATTGAGTCATAAACCGGTGTGTTTTTTATTACCTCTTTTGCAACAGGTGTTAAAATATTCACCAGTATAAGTGCTATAAAAATCGAGCCGAAAGAAAATGCCGTCTTTACAAGTCCTCTCTTCATTCCTATAGCAATCATTACCACAACAAAAACCGTTACCCCTGTCAGCATTATATTGCCCATTTCATTCCTCCGTTATTTCAATCGAATCTTCTGTATTTTTGAGTTAGTCATTAACAAATACGTTTTGGAATCGTCATATGGCATTAATCCATAAATCTGTCCCTTAAAATTAGTCTGAAATTTTTTCACACCTTTTATTGATAATATTTCGCATCGCATATCACTATACATTAAAATATTATCTCCGGTAAATGTAACATTTTCAAAATCCATATCCACTGTAGAATTTAATATCTGGGATCCACTTGAATTGTATACTTCAATTCTGTAAGGTCTGTCCGTGCTGGCATTTTTAAATACCAATCCTACATATTTGTCATTATAAAATACTTTCTGTATTTCTTCTTTTATTTTTATATCCTTTTTGGTAATATCCTTGTTACCCACCTTATATATAGAAACTATATCTTCGCCTATTGCCACTACCTGACTGTTTGAAACATAACTGATTGTAGGAACAATCGTTTCACCATATCCGCTAAACTCTTTTACCATTCGGTTTTCTATGTTTTTCCCTGAATTAGAAAAATCATAAAACTGTATCTTGTTTTCAAAAGAGCCATTTTTCACGGTAAGGTACGAAACTGCCATTCTTTCCCCATCATCTGACATTGAGAAATTAATCGGATATCCATTTTCATCAATAATAGACTTGTGAGATACCAACTGTTTTCCCTCTTTATCGTACACCTCAATATAGTTAGATGTTTTGTCCTCAAGCAACGCAGCAACAACTCCCTGCTTGGCTACCTCTAATTTCACAATAGGATAGCTTACGGAAACCTGTCCCTGACGACCTTTATCGTTGTATATGAAAATATCATTGGTATTCTTATCCGCTATCGCCACATAGTCGTCACATACATCAATAATAGGTTGCTTCATTTCATATGCTTCTTCCCAAACAGTTTCTTTGTCCTTAATATAGGCTATTCCATCATAGCTGTACTTAATAACATAGTCACCAAAAGGAATATATTTACTGCTCGCTCCACCTTTAATATTAGTGGATTCAATTATCTTGTAGGTGGTGTATTTGTGATATTTTTTGTAAAAGAACAACGCTCCAACAATAATCAAAATCACAGCTACTATTATTCCAAGCTTTACAGCCCTTTTCTCAAACACCTTTTTGGTATTTTTCATATATGTAGAATTTTGACCTTCTTTTTTCAGTCTTCTGAATTTTCTAATGTATTTATTTGCCACGATTTCACTTCCTTTGTTAAATCTATTAAAGATTATACAATATCTGCTGAATAATGACACCATTTTTTTGTTAAGGCAATAATATTTTTTGTCCTTCCTTGATTGTGTAATCATCGTCAATGTTATTTCTGTCTTTTATTTCATCTACCATTTCACTTGTTCCATAATAACTCATACTAATATCATACAATGTCTGTCCCGGTTTAACTGTATGGTATTGTCCTGAATAAGCACTGGAAATACTTTTTGTTTTATTATTTTCCGTTTCACTACCTGAAGGCTTATTACTGTTAGTATTATTACTATCATTTGTAGTATTGGTAATACTATTGTTACTGCTGTTATTATCCTGATTAGTTCCCGTTGTCTGTTTTGAAACAACCTCTCTGTTGTCATTTTTTTTCTGAGTAACATTGCTACCATTGGCAGCTATTGCTTTCTTGCTTTCCAATCCTGCTACGGTTGTGGCACTCTGTTTTGTTGTTTCGGTGTATGCACTTAAAATTTTATTAACAGCCTGAGCCTCTCTTTCTCTACTAATTCCTGCCAAAGTACTTTTAATATTTTTTAATTCTCCATAATTATTAAGCATTACAACTGTTGATAATAATAAAGCTACAATTAAAAGACCACTTACACCATATGCAATCCTTCCCTGTCGTATCGGCTCTCCAGTTTCTTCCACTGTATTATTAGTACTTTTGCTATTTTTAAACCATTGACTCTTTTCTTTATTTTTTAAATCTTTTTTGTTTAAATTATTATCCTGTTTACTTTCTTCTTTTGAAATTTTTATAGTTTTACCGTTTGCCTCCTCCGCTTTTAATTCTATGTTCTCCAATTTATTCTTAGATGATTTCTTATCTTTTTTATCCTCGCCTCCTATCTTGTCATCCACGCTAATGTTTTTTATTTCATTGTTAGCTATCCCACTGTTTGTTGCACTGTTTTTTAAGTTTTTAACATATTTTTTCATTTTCTCATTTTTCTCATAATAGATATAGTAGCCCTGCTGCCTTTCAAGACCTGACTGTTCATAGCTATAAAAGCCTTCTTCATTTTCTGCCCTGTCTTTCAAAAAACATACTTTGTCATTTCCGGCAAAGTTATCAAGATGAATCTTTTTTATTCCATTCATATCCTCACTTACCCTGTAAGGAACCGAAACATACCAGCCCACAATATTTAACTGTTCAAAAAACTGCTTTATATCTTTGTAAATTCCGGACCAGATATCATCATTAAAAATAATACTGTTTTCTATTACATCACGAACTTCCACCATTCCTTTTACAAAAATATAAACATTTCCTTTTGCCCTTTTTACATCTCCCAGTAATACCCCATATTTAACATTATCCTCACCTGAAGGGCTCTTCTTTAAATATGTCATTACATAATCTTCTATGTATATTTTCTTGTTTGAACTGTTATTTCCTATTTGATGAATATTTTTCGGAATCCTGACCTCATCCTGCTCTTCATGCTCCTCTCCACTATATACCACTTCTATCATGATACCTCTCCTTTCTTTGTTTTACGAAAGAGATAATACCATAGTGATGCTGTATTAATTTGTCAAAAACTCTACCCTGTATGCATAAACTTTGTGACAATAAAAGTGCCGATTAAACACCGACACTTCTATTTATACAAAAAGAAAATTTTTATTCTACAATCTGACCTAAAACCTTACCAATCGCATCATTTATAATCAGGTCTGCCCTTGAATCCTTTGGCGTGGAACTCTTGTTTATAAGAACAAGCTTGTTTCCTCTATAATAATCTATAAGCCCTGCTGCCGGATAAACCGCAAGAGAAGTTCCTCCTATTATAAGTACATCTGCATTAGAAATGGCTTCGATAGACTTTCTTATTGTATTCTGATCAAGTCCTTCTTCATACAAAACCACATCAGGCTTAATAATTCCTCCACAGCTACACTTAGGTACTCCTTTCTGCGCCATTATATCTTTAAGTCCGTAAAACTTGCCACAGGATTCACAGTAGTTTCTATGAACAGAGCCATGAAGCTCATAAACAGTTTCACTTCCTGCTGCCTGATGCAAGCCATCAATATTCTGCGTAACTACAGCCTTTAGTTTTCCTTTCTTTTCTAATTTTGCCAAAGCTTTGTGGGCTGCATTCGGTTTTGCATCAGGAAATAACATTTTATTATGATAAAATCTATAAAACTCTTCCGGATTTCTTCTATAAAAAGTATGGCTTAAAATTGTTTCCGGTGGATAATCATATTCCTGATTGTATAATCCGTCCACACTTCTAAAATCCGGAACACCACTTTCTGTGGAAACTCCTGCTCCGCCAAAAAATACAATATTGTCACTTCCATCAATAATCTCTTTTAACTTTTGAATTTTTTCGTCCATAACAGCCTCCTTAAGCACTTGATTACACGGACTATTCCGTAATTTACACTAAGACTATTATACCACTACGGACTTTATCACTCCACTATAAAGTCTATATCTGCTACAGTTATTTGATCTCCCACATTAATTTCTTTAGGTTTATGAGGTTCAAGTTTTTGCCCGTTAACGTAAGTTCCGTTAGTAGAATTAAGATCCTCAACATAATAGTTAGACATTTCTTCCGATAGTCTTAAATGAACCCTGCTTACTACAGGACTGTCCACTATATAATCGCTGCTTAACTTACTCTTTCCTAATATGCACGGATAACCCTTTGGTTCGATTTCCATGCTTCCCTGATTACTAATTTCTTTTAGGGTTATTCTATTTATTACTCCTGATGATGTTAATAACATTGTAGCTTCTTCATAATCTCCGTCATAATTATCATCATAACCTTTCTCATAGTTGTCTCTATAATTATCTGTCTCCTCGCCTATTGTTGCCATTTGATAATCTGAGTAATTGTACAGTGGTTCTTCTGTAGCCTGTCCTGAAATTTCTTTTAAACCACTCTCTTTTTTATTAATTTCCGAAGGATTTTTCAGTTCTGCTTCCAGTTCATCTTCATCCTCATATTTATTTTTCCCTTTTAATCTTTCCATTATTTTTTCAAAAAGACTTTTCTTTTTTTCTTCATATGGTTTTGTTACTACATTCTTTTCCGTATTAATAACAATATTCTCAACTCCTTTAACAAACTCTTCCCGGCCTTTCTTTTTATATGTACTTTCCTTTGCTTCTTTGTAGTTTTCAACAGCACAATTATATAAATCCTGCACAGTATAACTGTCGCTAATTGTAATCTGCTGTATTCCATAAGCCATAAGAACTGCAGGCTTGTTGTTATGGTCAATACATTCTAATATGCTGTCAAAAATATTTCTCATATTCTGCTGCACATCTTCATACTCATTTGGGCAATAACAAAAACCATATTCTCCCGATTTCTTATTTATGTACACATAATTAATGTCAAACAAAAAATCGTTTAAATCCATCAGGTATTCTTTTGTGCTTTTAGATAACTTTTTAATGTCCTTTATTAAATTATATAAGTCTTTTCCTGACATCTTTTTCCGCGAAAACATCGCTTTTACAGTAATGTACTCTGTTACGTTATAGTACAATTGTTTTTCTCCATCTATAACTCTAAGACCTATTGGGATTACATTTTCTATATTATTATTTTTAAGCATTTTAAATTTATAATCATTTTCATCAATTTCAATCCCTTTTATTATCATAAAATTTTTGTTTCCATCTTTTTTGTTAACAACTTCCATTAATTATCACTGTCCCCCTTTTGTATGTTATCTCTAATTGCCGAAGTAATTCCGAAAATTTTTCGACTCATTCTTTTTTCCACATTTATTTCATAACTGTTATTTCCCTTATTAATGAATTCTTCCATCCACTTAATATTGCTTATGGATGTATATTGTAGTGTTATCTTATAGTGATTTGTGCTTTCACCGCACTTTGCACTTACTTTTGTAATAAACAATGGTATTGACTGAAACTTCTTTTCAACATTACTTTCAAAATCTTTAAATTCCATTTCTGCATATGTGCATCCGGCTCCATAGGCATAACTTTTCATTTTTACAATATCGTGTAAAAACATAGAAAAATAAATTAACAGTAACACCATTAGCATTACAATAGGAAACACAATTGCTGTTTCAATAGTTATTTCTCCCTTTAGTTTATTGCCTTTCATTTTTCCCCCTTTATTGTGTAGATATAAATGTTACTAATGCTCCTGCCAACACAAAGGGCATAAAGGCAACGGTACTTTTAAATGTTGTTTTCTTTAGAATTATTGCCACTAGTGAGAAGATACTACATAGCAGAAAACTCCAAAGAATTATAACAAAGCATTTTTCTCCGCCTATAATCAAACCTATTGCAAGAAAAACAAGACTGTCACCGTATCCTATTTTCTCCCTTGTAACCACACTGATTATTAGAAATATCCCCCCAATAATTGCTCCCTCAATAAGGGATTTTTCACTTATATCCCTAAATATTGTATGCAACATAATTGCGGCCGCTATATTTAAAATACATAACCAACCACAAACATTTCTTTTCTTTATATCTGTAAATGTGCATATGCACAAAAAAATCATTATCCAAATCCAATACATTTTATCCCCCATTACAACTGCTGCATGGTTTTCTGTTATCCACTTCCTTAATATCAATTTCTATAATATTTCTTGTTATTCCACTACATTGGAGATTTGTGTGATATCTGTTTCCATCTGCTGTAATAAATACTGTTGTGGTATCACTTATCTTCTTATTTCCACAAAACTCACAAGGTGTGTATTTTTCTCCCTGTTCATTTCTCGCTTCACCAACCTTACCATACTCTGTTCCCGTAATATAAAGTATTAAATGACTACATTCTTTTGTGCTGTGATATACATTCCCATACTTAGTTATGTAAACCAGTTCATAATCTTTAGTCATATCCGTGCCTGTCCAGTCTTTAACCTTTGCTCTTTGAGTTATGGTTATGGTTTTACTTAAAACAGGTAACTTATAATCATATGTATAAACCATGTCAATATAATCATCTTTTATTAGATTACTTTCAGGCAAAGTGTCTTTCATTTCACTTATATTCTCTTTAAATTTGTCCTTATATTCTTTTAATTTCTCGCTATAATCAGTAATTTCATCTACTTGTTTTATGTAAAACATTTGCTTTGCCATATTTTCTGCCAAATGGTTCATTTTAATCTGTGTTGAAAGTTGCTTGTCAACAGCAGTTATGAAACCGGCTAGAAATACCACAACAAACATAAATAAAGTTAATGAAATTGTTGCCTCTATAGTAATTGCAGCTTTTGCTGTACATTTAATTATATTTTTTATCTTTGTATCTTTTGTCTCCACATTTTTCCGTTCTCCTTCTTTTATTTTTATGAAAGGATGTTTTCTTTTCGTCTTATTGGGTGCTTTTTATAAAAAGGGGTTATTAAAAAATAGCTTTTGTACTTGGAGAGAAACATCATCTTATTTTTTATTTGACCATAACATATTAGCTACGAAAACATCCTTTCCGTTATTGAAACATATCTTTAACCACATCTATGTTTCATTCCTACTTCACTGAATACTTTACAACACATACGTACTCTCCATAGGCTTAAATTCCTGACTAACGAATCAGTACATCCTTTTATTTTCTATCCTTTTAAATTTGATAATCTTTTTTCTATTCTTGTAATCATAGTTTCATTCTTTATAATATTTTCAGTTTTTCTACACGCTACTCCTCTTCTTGCATTAAAGTTTAAGCTGTTCTGACTTTTTAATCTTTGATTTTCTAATTTGGAATTAGCTAATTTTTGTTCCTTATATTTACGAATTAATGCCTTTTCCAATCTTCTTTTTCTTTTCTTTAGTATTTCTATTTTTCTAATTTGTTTTAAATTATTTTCATCAGTTAGTTGTTTTGTCATAATACTTATCTCCTAATAAGAATCATAATAAGCCATACTATATTTATAGGCATTATTTTCCTCTGTCAGATTATTTACTACTATTGGAATAGCTGTAAACAATGGTGCAGTTTCATAAGTAGCTTTCAGCTTAAAACCCGTCAGACTTTTACTCATTAAGAATTCACTGTTATACCTTTTCTGTATATTTATCTGTATCAAATCCATTATTCTATATAGACTGTCCCCTGTGTTCTGTACTGCAATTAGTATTTGGCAATACTCTTTGTAACTTAGTCCTTTTGAATCTTCTTTTTTGCCACCATTTGTTATGTTGCCTATGGAAGTTCTCCAGCCTCCCTTTGATTTTGTCAAAGCAACCTTACCTCCTGATAACAATATTTTCATGTCATTAACTGCCTCCGCCATTGACCATGCACTAATTAGCACTCCCTTTGCCACCGGCTCTAAGAAAGGCAAGCCTGTTACAATTGCCACAGATGCTGCTATTGCTGACACCTGTTCCATTTTTTCTTTATCTGTAATGAGATACGCCATATTTATCCCTGTTTTTGCCAAAACAATTTTCTCCACTACAGATGCAAGATTCTCCTTATCACTGTCTTTTCCTGAAATAATATATTCCAGCTCATACTTTAATACTGTATTTTTTCCCGGATTATTGTAGTTGCCAAACTTTAATCCTGCATATAGTGCATTAACACATTTATTTTTTATTTCTTTTGACAAACTGTTAATTTTTTTGCCTTTCAAAGTTGATGGCAGATTAGAACCGGATAAAGTATTTTTTGATACATTTTCCGGGTTTTCTAAAACCTGTGACAATACTCCACTATCAATAAAATCTTTTAAATTTTCAAATATTGAATAATTATCTCTATCTTCTTCTGTACTTTCCAGTGTAATTAAAGACTCCATTTCGCTTATAACTTTCCCCATGTTGCTTATGGACTTTTTAACTTTGCTTATATTGCCTGAATCTAATTTTTTAATTTTCAAAACGTTAAGCTCTTTGTCCTTCTTTATCTCATCCCTTACTTTTTCCAAAATTTCCAAATTAGTATCCATGTAATCTTTTACATCAGATGTATAGCTATTCTTTTTCAAAAACTGTTCTTTTTTTCTTTCGTACACTTCTATCTTGGAAATAGCACTGTCCACATCCTTCGATTTTATTTCGATTGATGCCATCAGCTCTCTATACTCTTTCAAAACTTTCTTTCCCTCTTTTTTATTAAAATCAGATTGAAGTTTTTCTATTTTCTGACTAACCGAATCATACTTATTACTTAAATCTTTTGTTTCTTTTAAACCTGTAACTATGCTATTAATATTTTCTACAAGTTCCTGCAATTTCCCCTTATTGACATCGACTACAATATTCAAGTCACACTTATTTTTATTTTGGTCATTACAGTTTTCGTATGTTTCACATTCTTTCACAAGTCTTTCAACAGTTTCCATTACACCTGCATATTTTATATATGATTTAATTTGATTTGAGAAATATTGTCCTCCTTTTTTCGTTAAATACTCCTTTCCGGTTACTTCTAAATTAACCAGATTTGTTCCTAAAAAATTTAGTCCCGGCTCATTTAAATCTGCCATATTTATATTATCCTGTATGTTCTTTTTTATTACCGACTCAACAGTCTGCTTTTCCCATACAAGTAATATTCCATAATCTTCATAAACCTGTCTTCCATATCCTGCCAGTGCTGACTCTGCACTCATATATGTATAGCTTTTTATCTGCGCCTGTACTGCACTGATTCTTGCACTTTCACCAATTACATTAACAAGCAACATCACACTTATAAGTATCATGCTTAAATAGATGGTTATACTTCCTTTTACTTTCATTTTTTACTTTCCATAAAACTTTTCGTAAAATTTATTACCTTAAAAAGTTTGTTTTTCCCCCACTTTAAAACTTTTTAATCTGAGTTTTTATTGTTGTATAAACTCCGTCAGCTATTCCACTTATCTGTGATTTAAATACTAAGGCAAGTCCTACAAGTACCAGAATTATCAGCACTACCTCTATAACGCCCATTGCCTTCTGTTTTCCTAAAATAATTCTTGCTTTTGTCTTCAAAATTTCCAACATTTCTATACCCCCTGTTTTCACTTGTTATAATTGTTTATTTTCACATTTCTATTTTATTTTTATATTCAATTTTCATATTGTTTTTATACTGTGTTTTCACTTCTTCACATATTTATTGACATTAATGCCGGTACCATTAGAATAACCAGTGCCACTATTAACATAACCGTCATTGGTCCTAACAGTTTAGTTGATATTTCGCTGCCTCTTTTTAAAGCAGTATTCTTTCTCTCAACCAGTGCCCTATTTAACTCATTTTCAAGGGCAAAAGATAACTCTCCTGTTCCTCTGCGTATGTTTTGTTCAATAATATTTGCCAACTTTATATAATTGTGCAACCCACATCTTTCTCCATATTGATTTATTGCATTAATTTCTGACACTCCGCTTTTCATTTTTACCGTTGCCATTTTCAACTCTTCATAAGCATAATGATACTCTTTTGGATTTTTCTTTTTCTCATCCTCATATTGCCTTACAATTCTTTCAATTGAGCTCTTTATTGAAAGTCCTGCATTGCTATATAATAGAATTTTGCTTAGGATTTCAGGGTAATCAGATTGAAGTTGTATATTTCGTTTTTTCACTTCACTCTTTAAATCCCTATCCTTCAAGAAAAATACTGCCACACACATAATAAATGCTACTATTGGAATATATTTTCCTATTTTTGATGCACTTTTATAATAACTAATCTTTTCGCCTGATATATTTTCCGGCAAAAAAATCTTTTTTTGCTCACTATCCTGACTGTTTATGTATTCCTGAACTGCTTCCTGAATATCTCCCTTGTAATTTCTTGGAAATACATTTACGGCAAATGTGTAGCTTAATGTTAGTTCATTTAATTCCATATTTGCCGTAAGGTTAACAATTGTACCTTCCTGTGAAACATCAGACATAATCTGTCCATCATAATTCAAAACCCTACCATCACTTATATCCCATGTTACCGAAATATCGGTGTCTGGTATTTCACGAATCAAATTCAATGGCTTATCAATATGGTTAGCACTTTTGTTCTTGTCCAAAACAAGCTTAACTAACTTATTTCTACTATTCTCCATTAGTTTTAAGGATTCATCTTTTGACAGTTGTCTTTGGTCTACTTCAACATTAATTTTTTCAACATTATCTCCATTCTTTGCAAAAAAACTATGACTGCTAATACTTTGCCCGTCTCTATCCAATGTTTTTATTTGCCCTTTATTGTCCTTATTTTCAGAAAAACTTATTGCCATTCCAAATATCAGAAACAAAATAAACATTCCAAGGCACGAAGCTATTTTATTTACACGATACATATAAATCTCTTTTTTTATGTTTTCCTGTACATTTAACTTTTTTATTAAAGATTCCGTATATGTATTTTTATGTAAAAGTCCTTTAGGTATTCTGTCAGCAATAAACATCGACATTCCGTACAATGGGCTAAGTTTATCTTTCTTAAACTTTTTTCTTAAGGTTCGTCTATACCTGACTGTTAATATATAAAATATTAAAATCAAACCAAGTAGAACTGTATAAACCTTCAATGTCATCCCCCTCTCTTAATCACTGTGTTTACCGTGTCAAACGATCTTATCCTATACTTGCACAATTTCTGCAATCTTATATGCTTACCTTTACTATTTTTTCGCTCCACAAGTATGCAAGCAGATAAACTATTAGACATACCGTCATAACTATATTTCCCATTATGGATTTGTACATTATATCCAGAAAACCGGGGGAAGCCATACTTATATATCCGATTAAAAGCAACGGAATCACAGTCATAATACGCTGCTCCAGTTTCTTGTCGTTTATGGCAACATTAATTTCTTCCTTTACCGATTCCTTAAGAACAATATTTTCTATAACTCTTTTTATTACATTGTTCATGTTACCGCCTGATTTTTGTGCTATGGAAAAAGTATTATAAAACATATGAGCACTTTCTAAATCCGTTCTCTCCGCAAAATCTTTAAAAACCATCTCTATTGGTGTATTAAGTTTAAGTCTTGAAGTCATTAATCTTAACTCTGAACATATTAATCCATCATATCCATAAATATTAACCATCTCACGATAGCTTTCTTTTAATCCGTTCTCAACGGAATATCCTGTAACAATTCCATCCTTTAAGGCTACAAGCATTTCTTTATACTGATGTTCAAATTCTGCCTTTGCCCTGTCTTTGTATTTCGTTGAATATTGCCTGTATATTGGTATTACTAATGGCAGAATTATAATTCCCGCCTTAAAACTTCCATAAAACATTCTTCCCATTAAAATCACTAACAGACCTATTATTATCAGACTTACAGTCTTCTTCTTTCCTGACATACAATAATTCATATTCCCCCTTATCGGACAATTATCTTAAGCCAAACCCTTTCTTTCCAATTTTTGCTTATTAATTAGTGGATTTTTAGTTCTTTCCAATTGTCCCACAACTTTATTTTTGTCAGATTCAGGTTCTTCCTTAAAAACATACAACCTGTTTAGTTCTATCTGACCATTTCTTATCCCAACCACTTCATTAATTTCCAATACTTTTCTTGTTTTGTCTCTCATTCTTCCTAAATGAATAACTATATCTATTGCTGTTGCAATCTGTGCTCTTATAGCCGCCAATGGCATATCAATTCCCATAAGAACCATTGTTTCCAATCTTGTCATCATATCTGATGGAGAATTTCCATGTCCTGTTGACATAGAACCATCATGTCCTGTATTCATTGCCTGAAGCATGTCCAAAGTCTCCCCACCTCTTACCTCGCCAACGATTATTCTATCCGGACGGACTCGTAATGATGCTTTAATTAAATCCCTTATAGAAATAACATTCTCCCCCTGACTGTTTGCCTGTCTTGTTTCCATTCGGACAATATTATCAACAGAATCAAGTTTTAGTTCTGCTGAATCTTCAATTGTAATAATACAGGGTTATATAGCATATAGCTTGAAACCCTTGTAAATACTAGGTTTTTGCATTAAAAAAGCACCTCATAAAGAAGTGCTTTTCGTGAATTTTTTGTTTATTTTATGTTTATTTTTGATTTATGCTCTTTTCTGTGCCAAAACTCCTGCTAATATATCACTTGCTTTTTGGTCTCGTTCTTTTAGTGGGTGTGCATATATATCAAGGGTTGTTTGTATATTCTTGTGCCCTAGTCTTGCAGATAGTTCTTTTATATCCATATCGTTAGCAATTAAAAGTGTAGCAGAAGTATGCCTTAATGCGTGCATTGTTATCAATGGTAATCTGTCCTTTTCCTCTACTGTTGCATTATAATTACTTATTAATCGGTGCAATATTCTATTTGGTGCAGATTTCCATAGCATTTTGCCAGTTAATTGTGTAAATACAAAATTATCCTTTAATTTGTCTTTTTCCTTATGACCTTCCCACGCACTACCTAAAATCATCATCACTTCTTTTTGATGCTTTTCTAACTTCTTTAACGCATTAATTTCAGATTGTGGAATAATTACTTCTCTGACAGATGTAGGAGTTTTAGGCTCTTTTATATATGAACCGCCCTCGCTCTTTGCGTATGCCATAGCCTTATTGATTCTAATTGTATTCGTTTTATAGTCAATATCTCGCCACGTTAAAGCGGATAATTCACCTACACGCATACCGCTATATAATGCAACTCTGAATAGTGTGCTATATGTCATATATGCCAGCTTAGTCATTTTCTTGGCATTAAAATCATATATTTTTGTAATACTTTTATCCCATTCCTCATAATAGCTTGTAACTACTGTTGGGCTTGGATTTTCAATTATTTCTAACAGCTTTAATGCCTGCTCTGTTGTCAAATACTTAATTTTACCACTATCCTTTGCCTTTGGTATCTCTGCATTGTTGCAAGGGTTAATATCAATTATTTTCTTTTTCTTCTCTGCATAATTCATAATGCTAGTTATAATCTTATGGAATTTTTGAATTGAACTCCTACAATATCCACCTGCTTTTCCGTCTTTTCTTGCTCCGTCCTTTGTTAAAGATAAATAGAAATCCTCTAATCTTTCTGTGGTAATTTTACCGACTTTTATTGTACCCAGTTCGGGTAAAATAGTCTTTTTCAAATGTCCCCTATAACTATATAGGGTGCTTGCGGAGAAATGATTTTCAGCCCACTTTAACCACTCATTAGAAAATTCTGCAAAGGTTATTTTATCCCCCTTTATGTAGTTAGTGCAGGTTAATTTCTTTTCAAGGTTATCCGCATATAACTGTACGTCCTTTAATATCGTGCTTTCACTTTTTGGATTTCCTTTATCAGTTAATGGATTGATTCCCATTTCATTAAGACTATAAGTAACTGTTTCCCTTGCTTGTACCCTTTTTCCATTTTTCTCTGTATAGCCTTTGAATATAGTTAATTGATATGATGTTTTCCGTTTTCCTTTATAAACCTTTACAGTAGCCATATAATTATACCTCCTCTAATATCTCACGTTTATATTTATAAAACGTATTCCTTGATATTTTATTTTCCTGCATAAATCTTTTATCTGTATCTGTACCGCCAAAATCTTTCAAATGTCTTTTCATTCTGTCTTTCATTTCAATAGATTTCTTTGTGGTTAGTTTTCTTCCCTGCTCTATGCCTTGTGTTTTTGGACTATTGGCAATGCCCTCTTTGATTCGTTGTTGTAGGTCTTTTACTTCCTTTTCTGATTGTTCAAATGCTTTTTCAATCTGCTTTTCTGCTAACAATCGGATAACCTTGTTTGTTGCCTCGATATAAATATCCGCTATATCATTTCCCGTCTTATCAATGCTTTGTTGTATAGATGTTTTATAAACTTCTGTATCAATGTAGCCCTCTTTTAGAAAAACTAGATTTATGCCCTTTTCAAACAGTTCAAAATATAACTTGATTCCGTCCTCAGCATTTCTACTCATTCTTGATACACTATCGAATACAATAGTATCTCCTGCCTTAACTTTTGATAATAGTTTGTTAAATTCCTCTCGTCCGTCAATCTTTGTTCCTGTAAATTTTTCCTTGAAAAGTATTGCAGTAGGATAAGCCTTGCCTATATTGTCTATCTGCCTTTCCAACTTCTGACTTTTAGTTGATACTCGGCAGTAGCCGTATATCTTGCTCATATCATCACTCCTTTTTTGTATTAAAAGATATTTTAATTTGTTTTAATACTAAATATTTTATAATATCTTTGAGTATTTGTAAATACTTTTAATACACTTTTTTCAATGTTTCTTTTAATACAATTCTTATAAATAAAATAACCTACCACACAAGCAGTAGGTTATCTAATCTGTATTGACATAGCTTTATGCGGTTTGTGGTGTGTTAAGATACTCAACAAACTTTTCAAGATTTATGAGGTACTTTCGTCCTGCTTTAACAAAGCAAATTTCATTTTCTGCTACTAGCTGACGTATATAACACTCTGCCACCCCCGTAGTTTTAGCGGTTTGTTTAATTGATAGCATTGTTGGTACTTTAAAATCTTCACTCATATATATTCTCCTTTCGAATTGTTGATAACTTTCTATATAATTACTTACTTTATAATTCACGCATATTTGCGTTTTTAGGTGCAAGTGTATAAAAATATACTATTTCACACTTAAAATGCAAACTTGACGCGATTTTTGTTGTTTCTTGCTTATAAATTATATAAGCTGTGACGTACCTATAATACTTGCCTGCCTTTCGGTTTTATACTGCTTTCCCTCTGCTGATTCAATACCCAATCTTGATTCAAGCCCATCCACAAGATAAGCAGTCATTGTATTATCCTCTTTTTCGAGTGATTCTCGTAACTGATTAAAATATGCGTCTGGAGGAATAAACTGTGCAGGCTTGTCAATATCTCCTTTTGAATATCCGCTAAAAGTGTACTTGTCAAATACATCTGTACCAATGCAGTCTTTCAGTTTTTCACGCATATAAATCAAATTCATTTCTTGCCCTTTGAATTTTGATAACTGTTCATTAAGCAAACGGTCTGATAAACAACCGCCCTTTTTCATCGTTACTATAAAGTCGACTGCATCTCTCATTTCCTGACTAGGTCTAAATTCATCGGTAACTACTGCATTTTGTAACTCGTTGATGGCTTCCTGCATATCTTCATTTGCTTTTTTGCAGGTTTCCTCATATTTATTACGCCATAACAATTCGCACTCCTTTTTGCCCTCGTCAGAAAGTTTCGTGTCGCTATAAATTTCTTGTAACTTGTTCTTGAGTTCCTGCTTTGCCTTTGAAATCTTGCTCATTCCTGCATAAACTCTGCCTGCCGTAATTGTCATATCTTTCATAAATTATAAATCTCCTTTACCTAAAATATTTCTTTCTTCGTTTACAAATTTCGTTGTATTCAGTTAAGCTATAATTCAAGCGTGGCTCAAATATCCTTAGTCCTTGTGACCTTGCTTTCTTAAGTCCTTTTTCTGTTCCTGCTATGCCTGTACAGATTAATCCTCTGTTTCTTAAATCTGCATATACTGGAACATTTGGTATGAGTTTATCTTGTTTCATAAAATACCTACTTTCTAAAATACAATAACTACAAATTCCGCAATAGTAACTGCTAAAACAATGACAGTTGCAATCTTCCAAAACGTGCATTTACGCTTTTCGTTTCTTAAAATGTCTGTTGCTAAACTCTGCATAAAATCAACTCCTTTCCCAAAATTAAAAATATTTCATAAAGATTACTATTGTTTCTTTAGCATTTCTTCAAGGTTCTGTATTCGGCTTATAATGTCTGCCTGCTCTCGATTTTTCAGTGATAAATCAAGCAGGATTTGACTTGCTCGAACCTTGACTCCTGCGGAAACTTCCATATCATCAAGAATATTGATAAGCGTGTCCAATGCCTTAAAATTTGCATCCTCTAGCTTGCTTGAAATAACTTGAAACTGGTCATTTCTTGCGTTTTGTAGTTTTGTTCTAAAATCAACCTTCCTCAATCTGCTATAAACAGCTTGTTCTGAAAGTCCAACAGATTCACTTGCTAATTTTATTGTGGGGCAACTTAAAAGTGCTGATATAAGTTGATTATCCGTCACTCTCATTTTCTATATCACTTCCTTTCTCTAAAAATTCGGGCGGGCTATCTGGAATATCATCAACAATAATGACATTCGCATTAACAGTATTAATATCAACTGGTTTCCCGTCTAAATAATGCTTTCCGTTCTTATAATCAAGAAATACAACCTTTGCACTTTTTCCGTCTGCAATCTTTTGTATTGCTCTTAATCTGCTTTCATAATTTTTCAAGCTATATCAACTCCTTTCAATGATTTATCATTTCTTATAAGCCTTATAAATTTCTCTATCTGTTCCCCTTGCAAGTAGTAATTTAAGCTATTTTCTACTTGTCTTGATTTACTCCAAAATACGCAGGAAATAAAATATTTTCCGTTTATCCGTTTCTTTTTTACGCTTCTAAGCGTATTTCCGTATAGTGACAAGGATAATATCAAGTGTTGGTAACACTTTTCTGCTTTGGTTAGATAACACAAATTTGATAAATTATACAATGCTACTATCATCTCCTATCTGCTATATTAGTTATATATATAATTATTATTGATTACATAGTTCGGCTTCCACCTACTGCAAAGCATTGATTTTATTGGGTTTTTCATTGTTTTTTATAGCCAATTTTGTAAGTGTAAATCATACTAGGTCTTGTAGTCTTGCATAATAATCAACGTCTCCAATTTCCCGAATTGCAGAGGCTTGTTGTCTGCAATAATCTACGGAAAACTTACTTTTGGCACTCTTTACAACTGGCTTATCTCTGCCTTGTCTTTTTGCTTTTTTATTTTGCTTACTGCATATTTGGTTTGCAAGACTAAAACTGTTTGCTCCTGCAAAATAGCAATGCAAATGAACGTGTGCTTGTGGTTGTTTTCCCTTAACTATTTTTCCGTTTGGAACAAATACCTTTTTAGGTTTGCCACGTTTTCCTGTCCTTTCGTATGCAACGCTAACAAGTTCTCCGTTGACTTCCGAAACGCACATAACAACTGCAATATGATTATACTTAGGTGTATTATCAATACTATATTTCAACTGTCTATATAACGCATTTAATCGCTTTATTGCTAATTCATAATTTGCAGGCGGTTCGTTGAATTGTAAACGGCAAGTTGTACCTAGCAATCGCTCGCATTCTTCCAGTTGAGATATTGTCATTCTCATTATTAAACCACCACCAAAGTACAGATATGACCTTTTTTGATGCTATAAAATCTAACACCCCCCTTGTCAGATTTTCTTGCAACCTCTTGTAATTGTTTTCTTGCCTCTGAACACTTTGGAATATTCCAACAAGCTAAAACAGGCTTTCCGTTTTCACTAGCTGGGATTATTATTGATTCACCTTTGTTTGCTTTTCTAACTGCTTTAGTAAAACCAATATCTATCCCCGCAATTTTTATTGTGTTATTCATTTCTCTCTCCTTTCAAATTTTTGATAATAAAAAAGTGGATACCTTAAACAATAGAGGAATAACCTCTAAAATTTAAGATACCCACTCACGTCAAGAGCTGTCGCATTCGCATTTACCGTTTTTTGTGTCTTTTACTTATGGGGAAATCTTCGACACTCTGCATTCAAGCATAAAACCCACTTAACGGTTGGTAATAATCATATTATATTTTCAAATGATTGTAGTTGTTTTAGGTGACGCTTTTATTTTCTTCATTATTATATAAAATCATCATATAAATGTCAATATTTTTTTGTATTTTCTATTGATTTTTTTATTTATATGTATTACAATATAGTGTTATCAATTTATGAATAAATCTATATCAATATTCGTTTATTTTCTGTTTATTTTATGTTTATTTCTGTTTTAAGATACTCTACACTACTGCAAACTATTAAACTTTATAAGACGTAAAACCTACTATATAAAAGCATTTTGATATGTTATTGAAAGATATTATAAGTTGTAAAAATCAAACTTTATAATCAATTGTGACTATTCTTTCGTCTTTAGGAATAAAATTAGATAGCACATTTAGAAATGTTGTTTTACCGGATCCTGTCCCCCCACTTACAAAAATATTATAGCCTGCCATAACTGCCATTTTTAAAAAATCAGCAGCCTCTTTTGAAATTGTCCCCCAACTAATCATATCGTCGATTGTAATTCCTCTTTTTGAAAATTTACGTATTGTAACTATAGGTCCTTCAAGAGCAATTGGTGGCAATATTACATTAACTCTGGAACCGTCTTCAAGTCGTGTATCCACAATGGGATTTGACTCATTTACCCTACGGTTAGTCTTTGCCACAATCTGTTGGATAATATCATTTAACCTGTTTTCAGATTCAAACCTTTCATCTATTTTGTTTATACGTCCCTTTTTTTCAACAAAAATATTGTTAGGTCCATTTATCATTATTTCTGTAATATCAGGTTCTTCCAGCAGCTCCTCTATTATGCCTAACCCTCTAATTGAGGAATATATTTTTTTATGTATTATTTGTCTTTTCTTAATTGACATATATCTGTAATCCTGATTTTTTTCAATTACACTGTCTATGATTTCGTGCAATTCACTGTCATCAGGTTCTCTTGACATATCAACTCTTTCAATTACCAAATCTCTTAACTGTTCTATTTCTGACTTGCTCATTATAATCCCCCCAATACCTGTCTTATGTAATCTCCGGGTTCTCCCCACAAATAACATTCTCTATATTCATCCAAACTGCTCCATTGTCTTATTTGTGGCACTTGCAGCATTTCCGTTCTGTCTAATATTTCCTCATAACCTGTTCTTAAAAGATACTCTTCCCATTCCTTCTTCTTGCACTGATTCATCCAGTCATTAGAAACTGGCACAAATATTCTATTGCAACTTTCAAGCAAAATCATTGGATTGTTAAGTACCTGACCGAACTCAATAATAATCTTGTCATATTCTGTTAATTCTGCAATATTATGTATAAATTGAAGCCACTGCCCTGTATCAATATTTCTTAAATCACAGGAATATACCAACGGCGGTATGTAATCAAATCCCTCCGCCGAATAGGTTACTGCCTTAAGTTTAACGGCCATTGATTCTGGGGATTGCTTGTAGAAATACATTAAATCTGACAGATTCGCTCCAAAATCCGTATCAAACATTCTATCCATTCCTGAATATTCCTGCATATTTATGTAAAGAACTGTATAATCTGCTCCTAAAGTCTGTGCCATAGCCCACGCAACTGCAGTCTTTCCCACATTGCCTACAGGCGAATATATACCGATTATTTCCGACTTGTTCTTTGTAACAGGTACAAAAATGCTGTCCTTTGTTATATCAATGTAGTAATCTATAATCTGGTGGATAACATTTTCCATTGACTGATATTTATAGATGGTTCTGTATTCAGAAAAAGAAGACGAAACCTCCTCACCTGCCAATATTACAATCTTCTCCCTGTTAACCTTCTCAATCTCATGGCACATTACATCTGAAGCTACCAATAATAATTGTGGCTCCCGACTTTCCAAATATTGTAATAATGACTCCTGTTTCGTAAATACCTGAATCTCAAAAGGCATTCCTTTCTTCTCTTCTATATACTCCAAAAAAGATTCTGTATAATTCTCGTCATTATCAAAAACAGCTAAACTACCCTTCTTCAATAGTTTTCCCCCCCTTACTTATTACATCTTTAACATATGCAACGCTCTCGCCTCTGTTTCTTCCTATTGGGTAAACCAGTTCTCTGCACATATGTCGAATTTTCTTTGTTTTTGTTGTTCTGTGTTTTGTTTTTGAATATACGCATATTATATATACTGATTTTGTCAAAGTCTATACGCTTTTTACACAAAAAGTTTTTATTCATTTCTTAATATAATTTAGACAAAAAACATATTTTGAATATGTTATATATTTATTAATATTGTCCTATGAAATCACTTATTATTCCTATGGAAAATTTGCCATTTTCAATAGTCACTTATACAGCCTTCATTTTTTATGCATTTTTTTTATTGACATTTGCGTATAATATATATATACTTTGACGTAGTATTGAATACTACATAGCGTTGAGTAGTCATTTTTTAAGAAAGGAAGAACTTTTTATGAAGCAAAGAATTAAATTAGCTGACAGACAGCTTCCTAATTATTCTAAAGGTGAAGAAATTTTTAATATGGTTTCCCATATCGTTGGTGCGGCTCTAGGTATTGCAGCTCTTGTGCTTTGCATTATTGTTTCGGCCAAGCATCACAGTGGAATCGGCGTTGTTTCCAGTTGCATTTATGGGGTAACTTTAATTGTTTTATATACAATGTCCAGTGTTTATCATGGTTTAAGACCGGGAATGGGTAAGAAGGTTATGCAGGTTCTTGACCACTGCACCATTTACTTTCTTATTGCAGGAAGTTACACACCAATACTTCTTGTTCCAATGAGAGCCAAATATCCCGTTTTGGCATGGTCTTTATTTGGCTTAGTTTGGGGTTGTGCAGTTATTGCCTGTACCCTTACTGCAATTGACTTAAAGAAATACAGCGTATTTTCTATGATTTGCTACCTTGCCATGGGATGGGTTATTATTATTTTCATAAAACCTACCATTGAAGTTATGGGCACAGATGGCGTTATCTTCCTTGTTGCCGGAGGCATTGCCTACACTGTAGGCTCTATTCTTTACGGACTTGGAAGCAGTCATAAATGGATGCATTCTATTTTCCATTTGTTTATTCTTGCAGGAAGTATATTACATTTTTTTGCAATAATACTTTATGCCCTTTAATGATATTTTCACACATTGGAAATATCAATTAATAGATTTTCCAAAGGATTTTCTTGTTAATTGAAAAAGCACTAAGATTTAGGTTTCGTTCAACCCTTTATTCTTAGTGCTTTTTTTGTTAAGACTAAATCACTTTTAATCTTAATAATATCTTTTTCTTTTTTGTCTTCTTCTATATATTTCATTAAGCAGCAATACCATTATTATATCCTTAAGCCACTGGTCATCAGGATACTTAATGCATTCCTTGCCATTACAGGATGCCTCTTCTTTTTTAATATTTTCAAAAATACGATTAACAATCCTTAGGATTCCCATTTTGTCAGGATATTCGTCAAACATCATACTTCCTGCAAACTCCTGATAATCACATTCCTTCTCTACCATCTCCTGAATGGTCATAAAAGTTAGAGGGTACATCTCTTTAACATATTCAATGTCTCTATCTTCCGCCATTCCCCATTGTCCGTAATACATTCCCGTAACTGCATTTCCCTGAACATAAAAAGGTATATATTTATAATCCATATACTATCCTAAACTAATCAAAACCTTATCAGTCTAGTATATTCAGCAAAAATAGAATTGTTTACTAAAGCTTTATTTTAATCTCTTTGCCTGATTTCTCATATGGAATATATTCCACACCTGCTGCTGCCATCATTCTCTTTGACGCCTTTACAGAAGATGTATCTCCATATTTATCATCGCCATATATAACCTTCTTAATGCCACACTGAATAATGGCCTTGGCGCACTCATTACAAGGAAACAAAGTTACATAAATCTTTGCTCCTTCAAGACTGCCACCTCTATAATTCAAAATGGCATTTAATTCGCTGTGAGTTGTGTAAAAATATTTATTGTCATATGGATCGTCGCTTTCTCTATTCCATGGAAATTCATCATCGCTACAACCTACCGGAAGCCCGTTATAGCCCATTGACAAAATTTTGTTATCGTCACTTACTATGCATGCTCCCACCTGAGTATTTGGATCCTTTGACCTTAGTGCCGCCAAAGATGCAACTCCCATAAAATACTCATCCCATGAAATGTAATCCTTTCTCTTACTACTAGCCATTTCTTTCTCCTTTTAATTTCTTGTCAAAAGTGAAATGCTACTATTTATTTGCCACGGAAAAATTTCTATTGCAAACACGTTAATTTTATTATTTTGTACCGAAGATTCTATCTCCTGCATCTCCAAGTCCCGGAACGATGTACTTGTGTTCATTTAATTTTTCATCTAATGCGCCAATGTACATATTTACGTCAGGATGTGCTTCTTCCATTGCTTTTACGCCTTCAGGTGCTGCAATAATGCACATTAATGTAATGTTCTTTACACCTTTTTCTTTAAGCATCTGAATTGCTGCAATTGCAGAACCACCTGTTGCAAGCATTGGATCTACTACGAATACGTTTCTCTTGTCACAATCTTCAGGTAATTTACAGTAGTACTCGTGAGGCAATGCTGTAACAGGATCTCTGTAAAGTCCAATGTGTCCTACTTTTGCTGATGGAATCATTGCAAGCATTCCGTCTACCATACCAAGACCTGCTCTAAGAATAGGTACGATTGCTAACTTCTTTCCGCCTAATTCTTTAACTGTTGTCTTGCATATCGGTGTTTCGATTTCCTGGTCAGCTAATTCTAAGTTTCTTGTTGCTTCATATGTGATAAGCATTGCAATTTCGCTGATTAACTGTCTGAAATCTTTTGTTCCTGTTTCTTTTCTTCTAATAATTCCAATCTTGTGCTGGATCAATGGATGATCCATTATAAATGTCTTTCCCATTTGTTTTCCTCCGTGCTTTTTTATGTATTTTTTTAGTTTTTGTATTTACTTTCCTTAAGCTTGTTAGCTAATTTCTGAATTATGTTGTCTAATGTTTCATACATCTTGGCATAATCCGCTAACTCACCACCATCTGGATTAACTATGCTTCCTGCCTCGTTAATATACTCTGTTAATGTATAAACATTAACTGCCTCTGCATAGTCATCATATACTGCCTGCTTCCTTGACTCATCTAATACCAGTACCAATACGTCTTGTCCAAAATCTTCCGGTTCAAGTTGTATTGAAGTACGGTTAATGTCCAATCCCTTTGAGGCTGCGATTGCTACAGTTTTAGGATTCATTGGCTCCGGAAAAAGAACTGCAAGTCCTCTTGAATCAATATTTACCTGTTCTAATGGCAAATAATGTTTTAGCAAAGTTGCTGCAAGTGGTCCCGGTGACGTATCCGTATCCGTAACAAACAAAATTTTTGAAAATTCTAGCATTTTACCTCCGAACTGCTATACATCAATGATGTTATAACCTGCTGCCTTAGTAAGCCTGTTCATGATTGCCTGTCCCACATTCTTCTCTGAAAATGCTTCACCAAAAATAAATTCTGTATCCACTTTGTCAAAGTCTCTTAATGCCTTGAACAAATGATTGGCAACTGTTTCCGGCTTTTCTAAATCTCCCAGTGATACTACCTTAATACTCTTGTTTAGTCTTCCCTGGTACATATGCAAATGCTGGTCTGCTGTTATAATTCCTGTAATCTTACCTTCATCTGCTTTTTCATTTGCAAGTTCGATGATTTTTTCTGCCACCTTTACTTCATCGCCCTTATAAATCGTATAATCTGCCGATGGTGCATAATGTCTGTATTTCATTCCCGGAGCTTTTGGTTTAAACTCCTTAGTTGGTTTTGTAAAAATAGTTCTGTCCTCTGTTGCATCGGGAACAATCTCTTTTACCATTTCGTATGTAATAAATCCTGGTCTTAAAATCATTGGTGGATTAACTGTTACGTCAATGATAGTTGATTCAAGTCCCATTCCTACCATTCCGCCATCAATAATCATATCAATACGACCGTCCATGTCATCTATTACATGTTCCCCTAAAGTCGGGCTTGGTTTTCCTGAAAGGTTAGCACTTGGTGCCGCAATACTAACACCAGCCGCCTTAATAAGTGCCTGTGCAATAGGGTGATTAGGATATCTGACTGCAACTGTGTCCAAGCCTCCTGTTGTACCCTTTGGTACCAGATTACTCTTATTAAATATAAGTGTCATAGGTCCCGGCCAAAAGGCATCCATTAATTTCTCAGCCACCGGTGGTATCTCTTCAACCAACGGTTTAAGCATTTCCAAATCTGCTATGTGGGCAATTAACGGATTGTCTGATGGGCGTCCCTTTGCAGCATAAATCTTTGCTGCCGCTTCTTCATTTAATGCATCTGCTCCCAGTCCGTAAACAGTTTCTGTAGGAAATGCAACCAGACCACCCTGTCTTATAATCTCTCCTGCCTGGTTAATTGTATCCATATCTATATTGTCTACACTGGTTTTTTTTATTATAGTTTTCATCTTACGCCTCATCTAATTTTTATCTTGTCCATTTTATCATATATTACCCCATTTTACAAATCATATTAACTATTACCATTACCTATTTTTCTCCAAAATATTCTTTAATTCCGGTACATATTATTTCCGCCAGTTTCTTCTGATATTCCTCCTTTGAAAGACTTTCCTCCTCACTTGGGTTGCTTAAAAAACCACACTCTATTATTGTTCCCGGACATTTAGAATTTATAAGCATATAATAACTGTTGTTCGGCTTTGCCGCCTTTTCTTTTTCTGTATTAATTTTTTTGTTCAAATGATTTTGAAGTATTAATCCAAGCTTTTTACTTTTTTCTGATTTTTCATAGAAAAAGCTTTGGGCACCTTTTACATTTGGGTTTGTAAAGCTGTTTTGATGAATGCTTATCATAATGCTATTACTGTTTATTTGATATGTATTATTTATTATGCTACATCTTTTGTTTAAATCTCCAACCTTGGAAAACTTTCCTCCCTCATTTAGAATCTCATCTTTATTTCTTGTCATTACCACATCAAATCCGTTATCTTCCAAAACTTTCTTAAGGCATTTAGAAATGGCAAGATTTACGTCTTTTTCCTTTGTGCCATTAACACCTACTTTTCCCGGATCGTCTCCCCCATGTGCTGATTGTAGTTTACGCAAATTTTGATATGTATTCCCCAGTATATATGGGGAGTTAGAAATGTATTGAGATTAGATAG
>ERZ773216.1595-NODE-1595-length-26463-cov-4.076568_pt1 | contig 26463 bp, 20 predicted proteins | sample MGYA00511259_ERZ773216 | MGnify/ENA primary metagenome ERZ773216 (study PRJEB29015, sample SAMEA2737764) | human gut metagenome | biome: human gut; feature: human-associated habitat; material: faeces | place: China | collected 2012 ... | reverse complement strand
TCTCAATTAATTCTCTGGTATCAACTGCTGACTGCGCACTCTGCTCTGCCAGTTTTCGAATCTGTTCTGCAACGACCGCAAATCCTTTTCCTGCTTCTCCTGCTCTTGCTGCCTCAATCGCTGCATTTAATGATAACAGGTTTGTCTGGCTTGCAATATCTTCAATTTCAGAAATAATGCTTTCAATCTTCTTGGATGTATCGCTGATCTTTGTCATGGCTGAAATCATGCTGTTCATTTCATTATGGCTGTTATCAGCAACGTCTGCATATTTCTTTGCCTGCTGATAGGAATCCTCCACATGCTGTGCCGTAACATGTACACCCTCTGTAATATTTGCAAATGTTGCCTGAAGTTCTTCTACAGCTGCTGCCTGATCAGTTGCACCTTCTGCCAGTGCCTGTGCCGCATCTGCAAGGTTTCCGGAACCTGCTGATACCTGTTCTGCAGCTTCTTCAATATGATGGATGGTAGAATCCACCTGACGGTTCATTCCTCTTATTGCCTCAATTAACTTACTGAATTCACCAACATATCTTTCTGTGTGTTCTGTACGAACAGCATAATTACCATTTGCCATTTCATTCATAAGATAAGCAGCATCGTTTAATATAAGGCGAATATCTTCGCTCATCTTCTTGGCTCCTGCTACTATGTTGGAAACTTCATCCTGCGTCTCTGTTTCCGGATATGGAGAAGTAAAATCGCCCTGTGTAAATAAGGTAAACCTGTCTGCAAGTTTTGTCAGAGGTTCTGCAATAGTCTTTGCAATCTTTGCTCCAAGAGTCTTTGCGACAACAGATGCTCCTATGATAACAATTGCCATAAGTCCAATCATAATTACACTCAATATAGTAAGCATCTGACTGAGTGCATCACCTTCCGTTACCTTAATGTCCATGATTTTTGCAAGCTGTGCATAAACTTCATCGTAAAGCTCATTTAAATCACCTGATTCCGTCTTCTGAGCTTCAATACTGCTCTCTGCATCAATCGTAGCACCTGCTTTGATGACCTTATCTTCCAGTGTCCAGTATTTCTCAAGCTGTGTTTCAGCTTCCTGGTATGCTGCCTTCTCTTCGTCAGAAGTCATGGCCTCCTCCACAGTTGTCATGTAATCAAGGAACTTCTGTTTCTTAGTATCATGAATGGTTTTGGTACTGTCAATAAGGTCCTTCTGCTGATAAGCAATAATACCTCTTGTAGCCGCTCTGGTATCGGCAAAAGTAACAAGTGCCTTTCCAATATCACCCTGTGTGAACCCATAATTCTTTAATGCATTTGAATACTGTGTTGTTGTGATAATTAACGCAATCAATCCGATAACTGCTGCTATACTGGTAATTAATGATACTAATGTAAACGATTTACTTAATCGCTTTTCAATTTTTAACTTAGACAAGTTTTTTAACATGCCAGACCCTCCTCTTGTGTCCATTTTTATTTAATCTCTTCTTCTCTTTTTATTATATCTCTTATGATTCTCATTTGCAAGTAAAATTCAAGGATTCCTCATGTTTCTTTCATAACAAGCACATCCGATTCTTCCAGTATCGTTTTTCCATTTGGTATAATAATATCTTCTGCACGCTGAATCATAATGACCAGTTTACCCGGACGGGGACAAATCTCCGAAACCATTTTTCCAATCCACTCATTTTCTCTGTCCAGCGTCAGCTCGGTCAGATGTACTTCTTCCACGTCCTGCATTGCCTTTGCACTTAATATCAGGACATTTCCCGCCTGCAGCATGGTATTTCCATCGGGCGTAATGGTTTCTTCTTCCTGCCGCATCTGGACCAGAAGTGTTTCCGGCGGAAGTATGATATCTTTTACCTGCTTTCCATTCCAGGAGTGATCCGGGGTAACGGTAAACTGAATAAACTGCACCGGCACTTCTTCCGTATAATCCGTAAATGTTTTTAATACATCTTCTTTTTCATCTATCATATCCAGTTTTTTTGCCATAACTGGAAGGAACATTCCCTGTATGAGAATTGAAAAGAGTACAATACAGAATACTATATGAAACAGATCATTTTCGATATTTGCCGGATGTGTGACCGTCATAATTGCAAATACAACGGATGCCGCTCCTCTCAGTCCTGCCAGTGCCACCAGAAGCTGCTGCTTCAACGGACAGCCGAACGGGGAGAGCAGAGCAAGTACCGTAAGCGGTCTTGCCACGAGTGTAAGGAACAGGGCGATGGCAACTGCCGGCAGTAAAACCTGCGGAAGTACGGACGGAAATGATAACAGCCCCAGCAAAAAGAATAACAGCATCTGCATCAGTCCGGTCAGACCATCGAAGAAATTTACCATCGGTTTTTTATGGTTCAGTTCCATATTTCCGAGAATAATTCCAAATATGTATACACTCAGATATCCATTTCCGCCGATTTCGCTCGGAACTGCATAGGCAAGCAGCACCATGGCAAACACAAAGATTGTGTCAAATCCCTGTGTGGCAAAGGATACTTTTTTCATGATAAATCCCGTGACAGCCGCCGCAATCGCTCCGGTTACCGCTCCATATACAATCTGGGCGAACACAAGGTAAATAAGATGCTGCACTGTCATGCTGTCCCCACCGATGATACTGAGCATAATCATGGTCAGCATATATGCACAGGGATCATTGCTTCCGCTTTCCACCTCCAGAAGGGAAGCCGTATGATATTTTAAATTAAGCCGTTTGGAACGCAGAATCGAAAAAACAGAGGCTGCATCCGTTGAACCGACCAATGCACCGATCAGAAGACTTTCCTGAAAATTAATACCAATGACAAAATGACAGAACAATCCCACCAGAAATGCAGTCATAACAACTCCTACGGTTGACATAAGCACCGCTTTCGCTGCGACGGGCTTTGCCGCCTTCCATTTTGTACCAAATCCTCCGTAAAACATGATGAAGATCAGTGCGGCGGTACAGACATTTTCGGCAAGCACAAAATTATCAAACGGAATCTTTATCACTCCGTCCGATCCGAAAAACATACCGAGTGCGATGAAGATTAATAATACGGGAACACCAAGTTTATTCGAGATCCTATTGCAGATAACGCATAATATAATAACAACAGAAAACAACAGAATATAGAAATTCATAATTTAAATCCTTTCAAAACGGGTTTATAGTTACGATTCCATACATTTACAGAATATTCCCTATTATATATTATTTTTTCTGAACAATCAAGAAGGAACAGAAATTTATCAAAACTCCTGTTCCCTTTCCTGTATTATTTGTTCTTATAACCTGTATATTCTGCAGTTTTTAAGATTGTTTCCGCACGTTCGATTTCTTCCTTTGACGGTGGATTGACATCTTTTAATGCATAATCAAGTCCCAGTTCTTCCCATTTGAATACACCCAGTGTATGATACGGAAGTACCTCGAATCTCTGGACTGTCTTTAAGGATGCTACAAAATCAGATAACTTCTGCAGATCGCTCTCATCATCCGTAACGCCAGGCACCAGTACATGGCGAATCCACATATCTTTTCCATTGTCGGAAAGATACTGTGCCAGATCAAGAATATTGGCATTGGTCCATCCGGTCAGTTTCTTATGCTTCTCGTCATTCATTTCCTTGATATCCAGCAGGAACAGATCCGTATACTGCATCAGTTCATTGAATTTACTGAAATACGGCTCTTCCCTGGTGAACGGATTTCCGGAAGTATCCAGACAGGTATGCACTTTTTTCTTCTTTGCCAGTTTGAATAACTCCGTCACAAACTCTGGCTGTAGAAGTGCTTCTCCGCCGCTTACCGTGATTCCCCCGTTATTTCTCCAGTAGGTATGATAACGGTATGCCTTATCAAATGCTTCCCTCGGTGTCATTACCAGTTCGTCATCCTTCTTTGCCCAGGTGTCCGGATTATGACAGTACTGGCATCTCATATGACAGCCCTTTAAAAAGAAGATAAATCTTACACCCGGTCCGTCCACAGAACCAAAGCTTTCGATCGAATGAATGTGTCCTTTTATTTCTTCCATTTCAGAATCCCTCCTTTAAATGCAAATGGCAGGTAAAATATATACTATATTCTACCTGCCATCCAAGATTTTATTCTAAGTTCAAATCACAAATCTTATCTATGATCGTGGAATGTTCTTGAAATAACGTCCATCTGCTGTTCTTTTGTAAGGTCGATGAACTTAACTGCATATCCTGATACACGGATTGTAAAGTTAGCATATTCCGGTTTTTCAGGATGTTCCATAGCATCGATTAATTTCTCTTTGCCAAATACGTTTACGTTAAGGTGATGAGCGCCCTGATCGAAGTATCCATCCATAACTGCTACAAGGTTTTCTACTCTTTCATCATCATTATGACCTAATGCATCCGGATTCATTGTCTGAGTATTTGAAATACCATCTAATGCCCACTCATATGGAAGTTTTGCAACTGAGTTAAGAGATGCAACAAGACCATTCTGTTCTGCACCGTAGCTTGGGTTAGCACCTGGTGAAAGCGGAGTACCTGCTTTACGTCCATCAGGCATTGCTCCTGTATATTTACCATAAACTACGTTTGAAGTAATTGTAAGGATAGATGTTGTAGGCTCTGAATCTCTGTAAGTATGTCTCTTCTTGATCTTCTCAAGGAATGAATTTAAGAGCCATACAGCGATATCATCTGCTCTGTCATCATCGTTACCATATTTAGGGAAATCACCCTCTGTTTCGTAATCTACTACAAGACCAGCCTCGTTACGAACTGTCTTAACCTTAGCATACTTGATAGCAGAAAGGGAATCTACTACATGTGAGAATCCTGCGATACCTGTAGCGAATGTTCTTCTTACATCTGTATCGATAAGAGACATTTCTGCAGCTTCATAGTAATATTTGTCATGCATATACTGAATCAGGTTCAGGATATTTACATAAAGTCCTGCTAACCAGTCCATCATAACGTCGAATTTCTTAATTACTTCATCATAATCAAGATATTCCGCTGTAATAGCCTTGTAATCCGGTCCTACCTGTTCGCCTGACTTCTCATCAATACCACCGTTGATAGCGTAAAGGAGACATTTTGCAAGGTTTGCTCTTGCTCCGAAGAACTGCATTTCCTTACCTGTCTGTGTTGCAGATACGCAGCAGCAGATTGAGTAATCATCGCCCCATACAGGCTTCATAACGTCATCGTTCTCGTACTGGATTGAGCTTGTTGTTACAGAAATCTTAGCAGCATATTTCTTGAAGTTATCAGGAAGTGCAGCTGAGTATAATACTGTAAGGTTTGGTTCCGGTGAAGGTCCCATGTTCTCTAAAGTATGAAGGAATCTGTAGTCGTTCTTTGTAACCATGTGACGACCGTCAACACCGATACCACCAACTTCAAGTGTAGCCCATGTAGGATCTCCTGAGAATAATTCGTTGTAAGATGTGATTCTTGCAAACTTAACCATTCTGAACTTCATAACCATATGGTCGATTAATTCCTGAGCTTCTTTTTCTGTGATTACGCCATTATCTAAATCTCTCTGGATATAGATATCAAGGAATGTTGATACACGTCCTACTGACATAGCTGCACCGTTCTGAGTCTTGATCGCTGCAAGATAACCGAAGTATAACCACTGGCATGCTTCCTTTGCATTCTTTGCAGGCTGTGAAATGTCATAACCATAAGCAGCTGCCATCTTCTTCATTCCTGCTAATGCCTTGTACTGATCTGTGATTTCTTCTCTCTGACGGATAACGTCATCTGTCATTGTTCCATCGCCACAGTTAGCATAATCTTTTGCTTTCTGTTCCATAAGGTAATCAATACCATAAAGAGCAACTCTTCTGTAATCGCCAACGATACGTCCACGTCCGTATGTGTCAGGAAGACCTGTGATGATGTGGCTGTGACGAGCCTTTCTCATTTCAGGTGTATAAGCATCAAATACACCCTGATTGTGTGTCTTGTGATACTCAGTGAAGATCTTGTGTAATTCAGGATCTGGTTCATAACCATAGTTTTTGCAGGATTCTTCTGCCATCTTGATACCACCGTAAGGCATGAAAGCTCTCTTTAACGGCTTATCTGTCTGAAGACCTACGATCTGCTCTAAATCTTTCATGGATTCATCAATATAACCAGGGCCGTAAGCTGTAAGTCCTGAAACAACCTTTGTTTCCATATCAAGAACTCCGCCTTTAGCTCTTTCTTCTTTCTGAAGTTCCTGAAGTCTTCCCCAGAGCTTATCGGTAGCTTCTGTAGGTCCTTCCAGGAATTCTTCATTACCGTCATACTGTGTGTAGTTCTTCTGGATGAAATCTCTTACGTTGATTTCTTCTTTCCAGAGTCTTCCTTCAAAACCATTCCACTGTTCTTTTTCTAACATGTCTGATTTATCCTCCTTGCATTAAATAGTTTTATTATATTTGCACACAATGTTGTACATTGTATACATCAATTACCAGAGTACGAAGCTCCTGCCCGTACCCGGTAACATGATTTCTTTTTACAATGTCATAGTAACACTATCCCGAAATAAAATCAAGTGATTTATGGCAAGTACTAAAAGAAATACATTATTCTTCTCCAAATATTTCACGCAGGCTATCACACAGGGAATCCACATCTTCTTTTTTCACTGAGTAGTATTTTTCCTGCCACCAGACACCCTCTCCATTAATGACCCAACTTGTCTTTTGTCCATTCTCTGTTATAAAAAAAACCGTTCCGCCGCCAACCTTTATTTCTTCCGGCGGTGTGCTTTCTGTTTTATCCAGATTTTCAAACAGCTCCCAGATTTTTCTTATCTCCTGCTTATCCGTAATTTCCTTCTTGCCATATGGTATCGCAGTTACTTTGACTATACTGTCTAAAAAATCCGTGGTTTCTTCAACAGTTGTTTCCTCATTAACTGTCTTATCTTCTTTTTGTCTGCTGCATGCCAACATCATTGCAGCAGCCCCCACTGCCAGAATGAACAGTTTTAATTTTTTCATAGCAAACACCTCCTTTACCTGATAGTTACTATTTCATAACCATTGCTGATACAACTGAATTTTTAATAGACGGTTTCCGACCATTGCCAGATCTTTCCCTTTATTGCAATTACCTATTACATTTTATAAAATAAGCATAACATATTTTTCCAAACATATCTATATTCAAAATACCCATATTTAAACCTTTATTTTATACATATTGTCCTATTCTCTTCTAAACCAGTAACATATTCTTTTATACAAAAAGCCTGCCATTTTCATGGCAGGCTATATACATCTTATTTTCCTTTTGTAAAAATCTTTCGGATCATATCCACCGGTATCATGGTAAATGCAAGTACAAATACTACAACCCAGCCTGTAATTCCAAATGGAACGCAGCTGAACATTTCTCCGATAACTCCGAGAACTGGTACCAATCCGGCATTTACAATAAGTGCCTGCACCAGGATGATGATGAAGAATACCTTCAGGAAACCGGTATTCTCATTCAGTCCCTTAAAGATACCGAATCCGTCATCACGGACATTGAATCCGTTAAACAGTGCGGATGCGATAAAGAGCACAAAGTAACCGGTCAGAAGTTTCTTCTGATCCCCGTCAAAGAATGTTTCTTTGAAGAACGGAACTTTCAGGAACACAAAGCTGACAATTGTAAGCCATGCACCCATGATAACAATCTGTGTCATCATCTTTTTGCTGACAATGCTTTCATCTCTTCTTCTCGGTGCTTCATCCATGTATTTCTCAAGGGCAGGCTCATTTCCAAGCATGATTGCACCCAGACCGTCCATAACGAGGTTTACAAAGAGAAGATGTGTAACCTTCAGCGGTTCTTCCACTCCGAAGAATGGTGCGATCGCACTGACAACGACTGCTGCTACGTTGATAACCAGCTGGAATTTACAGAATTTCAGGATATTGTGGTAAATCGTACGTCCATACCAGATCGCATCCTTGATGGATTTGAAGTTATCATCCAGAATAACGATTTTTCCGGCTTCTTTGGCTGCTTCCGTACCGCTTCCCATGGCAAATCCGACATCGGCTCTCTTTAATGCAGGAGAGTCGTTAACACCGTCACCGGTCATACCTACAACGAGGTTCATTTCCTGACAGAGTCTTACCATTCTGGATTTATCCGTCGGCAATGCCCTGGCAATGACACGAATCTGTGGAATAATGGCTTTGACTTCATCATCGCTCATTTCGTTTAACTGTGCGGATGAAATCGCACGGTCGCTTTCATTTTTAAGCAGACCGGCATCTTTTGCGATGGCTACTGCTGTTTCAAGTCTGTCACCGGTAATCATGACTACCTGGATTCCGGCTCTCTGTACTTCCGCAATCGCTTCTTTTGCCTCCGGACGTACATCGTCACGGATGCCGACCAGTCCGATGATTACCACATCGTCATTGATCTGGTTTTCCGTCATATTCTTTTCTGAATAACCAAATGCCAGAACTCGCATGGCTTTCGCTGCCAATTCATCAATCTTACGGTTTAATACTGCCATATCGATATCACGGACATTTCCGTTTTCATCCAGATATTTTGATGCCTTAGCAAGCAGTCTTTCCGGTGCACCCTTATAAAATGTCTTATGAAGGCTTCCGATCTCTGCCTGGCTGAATTTATTTGCGGAATTGAAGCCCTGCTCATTGGTAACGACACATTCCTTATCCTGTCCAAGCATATGGAATACCTCTTCGCCCATGAACTTCATCATCGCCTGATCCGTAACATTACCGCCGATAACATTGCCATTTGCATCAAACATGGACTGTGTATTTTTACCGATCGCAAGATCCACCAGTCCTTTTACCTTGCTGTGTTTGCTTAAATCACTAAGCGGAATATCGTTACCATCCGCTGTGAAAAATTCTACGACTTCCAGTTTTCCTTTTGTAATTGTTCCTGTCTTATCACTAAACAGAATATTTAAAGAACCTGCGGTTTCAATTCCTTCTGCCTTACGCACAAGTACGTTGTGGTCGAGCATTTTACTGGTATTCTGCATCAGCACAAGGGAAATCATGAGCGGAAGACCTTCCGGAACTGCGCAGACGATAATTACGACTGCCAGTGATACTGCTTCCACGATCTTCTGAATCACTTCTTCTGCTCCCAGTGCGAAGAATGCACCTACACCGCCTTCTGACGCGATAAAATAAAACAGATATAATACGGCGATTACAATCGCACCGATATAACCGAATTTTGAAATCTGGTCTGCCAGTTTTGCCAGTTTTACCTTTAATGGGGAATCCGGCTCTTCTTCCTGCATTTCTTCTGCCATCTTACCCATCATGGTCTTTACGCCGACTCTTCTTACGTCAAGAATACCCTCGCCGTCAAATACCACTGCCCCGCGGAACAGGGAGTATTTATCCACGAAAGTATCACCCGTGATATTGTCTGTCAGCTGCACAGCCGGTTCTGCCGCAGTCTTTTTACACTCCTCGGCTTCCCCGTTTAATGCGGAGTTGTCCACACTTAAATGTCCGTCGATCAGGATACCATCTGCCGGAATCTTATCTCCGGACTGTAACAGTACTTCATCGCCGACTACAACATCGTCTACATCGATGACTGTTACCACACCGTTACGGTGTACCTTACACTGATCTTTTTTCGTGCTGTCCTTGAGTTCCCGATATTTGGTATCACTGGCAACACCGGTCTTTGCTGATACAAATGCAACGATGATGACTGCGATAATTGTTCCGAGCGGTTCGTAGATTTCTGCATATCCAAAGAAGAACATCACAATCATAAGTGCTGCGATTGCAAGCAGAATCTTAATCATCGGATCGCTGAATGTTTCTTTAAACTCCTGCCAGAACGTGGTCGGTTCGGAATCCGGGATCTCATTCGATCCGTTCTTCTTGCGGGATTCCTCTACCTCTTTGTCTGTAAGCCCGTTAAACTTCATAATTTTACTTTTCCTCCTGATGTAGTCTTATTTATACATAGCGGTTGACAAGCTCGCCAAGCCCCGGATCATTTGTTCCCTGTCCGATGGCATTGAACTTCCACTCACCGTTGTGTCTGTAGATTTCACCAAAAATCATTGCCGTCATACCTGAATAATCTTCTGTCAGGTTGTATTTGCACATTTCCTGATTTGTCTTTGCATCCACGATACGGATAAATGCATTCTCAATCAGTCCGAAATGCTGCTGTCTCTGTACTGCCTGATAAATATTAACAACCAGTACAATTCTGTCATATTCTGCCGGAAGATTTGCAAGATCGATGACGATCTGTTCATCATCGCCGTCACCCGCTCCGGTCAGGTTATCTCCCATATGCTGTACAGTTCCGGATTTATGCCTTAAATTCCCGAAATAAATGATATCTGCTTTGTCCACAAGTTTTCCATTGCGAAGCAGCAATGCGGACGCATCACAGTCGATCGGCTGTGGCTTCGGTGCAAATAATCCTTTTCTTGCTCTCTTTACTTCATCCCATCCAAGTCCGGCGATTACCTGGGATAAGCCGGCATTTTCTTTGGACAGGCTGACTTTCTGTCCCTTTTGTAAACTAACTGACATATCTTTTCTCCTTTTTATTTACTCAACATCGATTCCATAATTTGCACATAATGCGGCAAGTCCACCCTGATATCCGCTTCCGATGGCATTGAATTTCCATTCATCCCCGCTCTTATATAATTCGCCGAATACGGCTGCTGTTTCGATGGAGAAATCCTCTCCGAGATCGTAACGCAGTAATTCTTCTCCGGTTTCTTCATTATAAATACGGATAAATGCATTGTTTACCTGTCCGAAGTTCTGTCTTCTGACTTCCGCATCGTAGATCGTTACGGTAAATGCAATCTTTGTAATATTTGCAGGCACAAGGGATAAGTCCACCCTGATCTGCTCGTCATCACCATCTCCTTCTCCGGTCAGGTTATCTCCCATGTGCTGGACGCTTCCTGACGGATGAGTCAGATTTCCATAAAATACAAAGTCCTGTGAACCTGTGGTTCTTCCATTATCTGCAAGCATAAACGCTGCTGCGTCTAAATCAAACGCACCGCCGGTATCAAATGCATTCACATCCCATCCAAGTCCTACGACTACTTTTTTTAATCCCGGATTGCCCTTTGTCAGGCTAACCTTCTGTCCTTTCTGTAAACTAACTGGCATCTTCTTTTCCTCCTAAATTCTGATTTCCGGTTGCTTATGCTACCTGTATTCCATAATGTCCGCAGAGTGCTGCAAGACCGCCCTGGAAACCGCTTCCGATGGCATTGAACTTCCATTCACCATTATGTTTATATAATTCTCCGACTACAACGGCTGTTTCGATGGAGAAATCTTCTCCGAGGTCGTAGTGGATTAATTCGGTGTTTGTTGTTTCGTCCACGATACGGATATACGCATTGCTTACCTGTCCGAAATTCTGTCTTCTGACATCTGCATCATATATTGTTACCGTAAATGCAATTCTTGAAACATTGGCAGGAATTTTTGTCAGATCAATCTCAATCTGCTCGTCATCGCCTTCGCCTTCTCCGGTCAGGTTATCTCCCATATGCACTACGGATTCGCTTTCATGGGTAAGATTACCATAAAAGATAAATTCTTTTTCTGTCGGGCATTTTCCATTGTCTCCCAGCATAAAAGCTGCTGCATCAAGGTCGAAATCCGCACCGGAATCAAATGCATTGACATCCCATCCCAGTCCTACCATAATCTTCTTCAGTCCCGGGTTTCCCTTTGTTAAATCTACTTTCTGTCCTTTTGTCAAATTAATTGGCATAATCATTCCTCCTTATAAGGCTCTATTTTTTTGCCGGCATATGATATGTCCGGTTAAAATCTGCTTTGATATTTTCCAGTTTTGCCTGATCTTCTATTCTCTTCTTTCTGGCATTTTCCTGAATCTGTTTTGTTTCTTCAATACCATTTACAATGGTTTTCCAGGTAGTTTCCAGTGTTTCTATCTTGATGGAGCTTCCTGCTGCCAGTCTCGCCGTCATCTTAGACTGCTCCACCGTATTCTGTGCATTTTTGATCAGCATCTCATTCGTCTTTTCATCCAGGGCGGACATTGCTTCTGCCTGAAGCTTCTGACGCTTTAACATAATCGCCTGTGCAAGTGCCTGCTTAAATACCGGAAGGGTAACGATAAATGCGGAATTAATCTTTCTTACAAGATTCATATTGCTGAATTCCATTGTTTTTATCATCGGTATGGACTGCATGGCTACGTTTTCCGCGGTTCTCAGATCCTGTGTTCTCTGCTCCAGCATCATGAGTGCCTGGTTCAGGCTCTGAATCTCAAACTGGATGGAATTATCCCCGCTTGTTTCCATATCTTTCTGACGCTGGGCAATGTATGCCTCTATCTCACGGCAGCCCTGCTCGCCCGCCAGAATGTATTTTACCAGTTCATGGTAATAATTGACATTGGCATTGAACATTTCGTCAAGATTACGGTTTGCCTGCTTAATCTCCGATTCATATTTCTTAAGCTGGACGTAGATCTTGTCCACTTCCTCGCCCATCGTATGATATTTTGACAAAATTTTATCCAGTTGTTTTCTCAGATTGCCAAACAGCTTTCCAAATAATCCCGGATTCTCCTTTAATTCATCAATATCAAACTTCGACATGATTTTTGCCAGTGTATTTAACATCTCACTGGAATCGTCGAGCTGTGACATATTCATATTGTTTAACACAATATCTGAACATTTTGATATCTCTTCTGCCGCCTCTGCACCAAATGATACGATGGTTTCCAGATTATGCACTTCGATCTGGCTGACCAGCGCATCCACCTCTGGAGAGCCTGTAAGCTCTGTGTTCATCTGCTGTCTGTCAGAAACAATATCGTACTGCTCCACTACTTCAGCCTCTTCTGCGGGCTGTGTCTGTACTGCCGGCTGTGATGCCGGTTTACTAAAATCTAATCCCATAAATAACCTCCATTCCTGTCTGCGGATTTCTCTTAATTGCCCCAGCGGAATAATTTGTCCCGCCATGAGCGGTGTATATTTGATGACATAAGATCCGGGACTGTTAAATCATATACATATTCCCCTATCTGATGTTCCTCCATCACTTTTTTGTTAAAATAATTTTCTACATTCTGATAACCCGACGGCACAAAGAATACAATGTCAAACCCCGCCAGATTCAGAAACGCCATAAGTATGCTGTCCTCCAGGGAAATTATCTTCTCCCCGGTATTGATATACAGGCACTTTGGATTCTTTTTTGTAAAGTCGAATTTTTGTAACATTTTTAATATTTCTTTATTAAGATTCATTACCACACTGATCACCGTATATTCTGTCCCATTTTCAAATGTACCTTTGATGATACGCTGTTCAATAAGTAATTGCAATTTATCCAGTATGTGGTTCTGGATTTCTTCCCTCAGATATCCATATGGATATGCCCTGTGCGATTTTATCTTATCTTTCAAAAGTCTGCCGTTTTTAAAAAATTCCGTCACATACGGCTTGACCGGATTCTCATCGGTCGACCGGAGATGCGGCACTTCCCGGATAACATAGGTGTCTTCCGTAATTAATTTGCGGATACTGTTCCAGTATTCCTGCCGGTTTCCGTCTTTCACACCGGATACCTTCGCAAAGATGACCGGAATATTTACCATATCTTCCGTAACGCTGAAATTCGGACGGTATTTCAGCTCCTGATCCCACAAAATGGAGATTTCCTCGTACATGGTTTTCAACGTTACCGCATTTGCCCTGGCATACTGCTGATTGCGGTAGATTCCGGTTTCCTGATACAGGATATCATCCAGTTCCCGCTCAGCATGATATGCCGCCGTTCCCACCTGCATACCGGTCTGTTCGGTCGGAAAATGTCTGAGTGTAAAAGATTCTTTTTCGTTCTTCTCATACAGCAGTGGATCTTCCAGACAGCAGTTCTCATTCCGATCCGGTACAAGAACCAGCACATCGACCGGAAGTCCTGCCAGAAACCGCAGGAACACGGCTTCATTCTCAGTTTTGCATCCGCCTAATTTGATAAAGCAGCCGGTCTGCGGGTATTCCCAGTTGGAAAACAGCCCTGATCCGTACCGGTTCAGCCAGCATAAAAGATAGATCGCCTTGTTTGTCAGGCGGTTCAGATTCATATCCGCCTGCTCCGATTCTTTCAGCAGAACGTCCATAAAGGCGCGGTTCATGATATTGCGTAAATCCTTATTTGCAGGATACTGGATATTCGCCGAAAGATTTATTAACATCTGCTCCACACTTTTGTAATTACTCCTGTGTATCCGGCTGATTTCCTCCAGATCCGGAGGCGGAATACTGCCTTCACAGATAACAGGAGTCCTGTTGTTTACCTTCAGTTCCAGATACATCTGATACTGTCCTGTTGTTTACGTTCACATAACTGACCTTGTCCTCCACGCCTTTGATCCTTATAAAGCAGTTATAATAGAACTGCTTGTCCTTTCCCCTTGCATAGATTGGTTTGAGAATATCCGTTATTCCTTTTCCAGTAATCCATGCATTTGTACACGCATTCCAGGGCGGAATCCCGCCATACAGCCGGCTCCGTTGTGCCAGCAGGGTCTGTTCCTTCCGTATTGCTTCCAGATTAAAATCTGCCGGAAACTGCTGTCCGTCAGCCGTTTCATAATTTCTCGAATACGCACTTCCCGCATCCAGCTTTAAATATTCCGCATCCCCGTGATACTGCAGCAGCACGATGTCACAGCCTGCACCGGACAGTATACAGAAAAGTTTCAGTTCATAACTGCTGATATCTCCCTCATATAAAATCTTCGGGACATCGTCCTGCCCTAACTGGTTTACAATCCGCTCAAATTTATAATACAGCCAGCACATAAACTTAATATATGCGTTTTTCAGCATATTTTCCGTCTTTCCCGCTTTACGCATTCCGTCCAGAGTATCATACAATGACATGGTCACGTTTTTTCTCTGCACATCATTCATGCGGGGCAGCCATTTTTTCAGACCGCTTTCCATAAATCCCGGACTCATCTGAAAATCCATTCCCATTATTTCAGCATAATATGAGAGATTTTTCTCATCGGGATTTGGAATTTTTCCTTCTATAATAACTCCATTTTTCCTTGCCACTTCATAATACCTGCGGACAAAGTTCTTTATCGCTTCGTTATATGTATTAATACGGTAAAAATAGACGCACTGATCCTGTCGCTGTCCCATCTGTTTAAAATATTCATCTAATGTCTGAAGTGCGTTTTGTCTGAATAGCATAGTTTCACCTTTTATTTAATGTCGTCTCTTTCCGTTCATTGCAAATCCAAGTGCTGCCCCTGTGATTCCTCCGATAATGTGACTCAGGTTTGCGATATTGTCACGGATAAACAGACCGTTATACACCTGCTGTCCGATATAAATGACCGCAACCAATATAAATGTCATCGGAATACATCCATCCCGCATACTGGTTATGGATGAGAGCAGAATCAGTGCGAATACAACTCCGCTTGCCCCTAACATCCGCGTTCCCGGAAACAGAATATAATTTACCACTCCGGTAATCACCGCTGTAAAAATAATTACCATAATCATATTTCCCGAACCATATTTCTCTTCGAGCAACGGTCCTACAATCAGCAGTAACATCATATTCCCCATAAAGTGGTCCCAGCCTGCATGTCCGAATATATGTCCGATAAACCGGACATACGTAAGCGGATCTAACAGCGAGGAATGATATTCACTGAAAAACATCAGCGTTGTCTTTCCTTCCGTCGTCTTGTCAAGCATGAGTGCCACAAAACAAATAATCGTAAATCCCAGTATCACCGGGGAATTGAATGAAATTTTCAATGGTCCCTTCCTATTACCTGCCACTTTTATAATCCCTCCATAAATATTCTAAAAAACAAAATTATTATATCATTTTGTTTTTCATTAATCAATATGAATTATATAACAGTATTCTATATCTTTTGGTAAATCCCCTGCACAAATTTCCCGATCTCCGTATAGTCCACGGCAAGATTCAGATTCTGCCCCTGATCAAAGCCTGCTGAACTGATTCCAATCAGTTCGCCGTACATATTTAACAATGCACCTCCGGAGCTTCCGTGCGAGGTCGGTGCCGTAAACTGAATCATATTGACATGATCCATCTGACGGAATCCCGATATAATGCCATCGGAAACCGTATTAAACAATCCTAACGGACTTCCGATCGCCACAACCTTCTGTCCGCGCACCAGCGGCTGCCCGCCCTGATACAGTGTAAGAGGAGTAAGCTGTCTGTCTATTCTGATGATCGCCAGATCAAGAAACTGGTTGTACTTTACCATTTCATCGGTTTCATAGATATTATTATCTTCCTCTATCCGCACTCCGTAACGGCTGCCCCGCACCGCTACATGGTGGTTGGTCAGAATATAGCCGTCCCGGCTGATCATGATACCGGAACCACAGCCCAGTTCTCTTCCACCGCTGTCACAGACTATGATCTTAACCACCGAAGATGCCAGCTGTGCCAGCTTTTCATAACTCAGTTCCTGCCTTAGTTCTGACCGTATATCAGTCCGTGAAAAATTCTTCGGCTGACCTTGTTGTTGATTTTGTGGCGGATTTTGTGGCCGGCTCTGTGACAGCTTTGTCCTTGCATCCCGCTCAGGTCTGCGCACATCGACACGCATAGGTGCCGGCATCTCTCCACGGATGATTACAATTCCACTTCTTTCCAGCATGGCAAAAAACAGTTTTTCCTGTTTCTTCTCCGGTCCGGAATAGTAGATTCTGCCGCCTGCCGCACGCAAAACGGGTGCTGCTGCCATATCGATCCAGAATAGAAGCTTTACCACAAAGTTTAACTCCATGGATTCACTGCAGCCGGGTGTCTGTTCCCGGAACTGCTTTATGGCCTGTGCCATCTCCTGTTTCAGTTTCTGTGCCATTCCTGCTGCTTTCATCTCTTTACATATTTCCAGTCTTCCATTCCGTTTCCACTCCAGGGCATAATTTCTGTAAGTTTCAATGTCCTCACTTTTTGTCGGAACCGGAAGCACCTGTATACTGATATCACTCATGTTTCTTCTCCCTGTTTTATATGAATATACCTGCTATGCCAATCAATAATCCAATTGCTGCGCCGAGATAAACCAGTGTATTCAGTTCCTTCTTCATTAACTGAATCAGCATTTTCTCCAGTTCGGCAATATCCATTCCGTTGATTTTATCTTCCACAATCTTTGCAATATGTAATTCTTCCGCTATTTTCTCATAGTTCGCCGCAGCTAACTCACAATAACGCTGCTCAATTGCTTTTTCCACTTCCCCGGTGTCGAACTCAAAATGCTTCAGAATATCTTCGATCCGCATATCTGCAAGCTCTGCCACTTCATTGTCGATTCCGGACTTAATCAGGTCACTTCCCTGATTCTCCATATAGTATTCCGCCCATTCGCCGACTTTCTCCGCAATTTCCGCAATCATTTTTTCTCCGATAAATTTTCCGAAGAAATTTCCTTCTATTTTTTCCCGGATATAAGCGGTCGCTTCCCGTGCTACCACTTCTTTGATATCCAGCTTGCAAAACAGTTCTGCCGCAATATCCCCCGGCGATTTCTTTCCTTCCACGTCGACGGGAATATTCACATGATAATCCATAATTTCCTGTCTGACCCTTTTTACCATCTTATCTTCCAGCAATGCCTGCCCGATCTCGTCCCTGCCGATCAGATTGTCTTCCACCATCTGCCCGATGGCACGGGCAATGTCTTTCCGTCTTGCCGGAATAATCCCCGGAGTGAACGGAAGTTTCTTTCCAAAGATATATTTCTCCGTATACGGACGAAACATCATTTTTATCGCAATGTAATTTGTTACAGATCCGATCACTGCACCCAGCACCGGCTGTACAATCCAGTTTAATACCATACTATCCCTTACTTTCCCTGAAGATTGTTATTTTTATGCATTATATCATATCTTTCCGGAAATAACTACCATTTTTCAGGCAAAAATACTATAATACCTATGATGCCAGGGTCAAAAGGTCTAAACCCACATGAGTTTGCTCATAGGTGGGTGCAAGACCTTGGGACCCGCCCCAATATGAGCATAAAAGTGGAGCGTAAGCTTCACGATATGCGAATATAGGGCAGGATTGTGGGAGTACGAAGTACGGAACAATCCGTAAGGCATCTTTTGACCCTAACATCATATGATACCATTATATGCAAGAAAGGAAGTATTATGAGCATTACATTACATAATCCCATCTTCTGGACAGATATTCCGGATGTGGATGTATTAAGACATGGAAACAATTTTTATATGGTAAGCACTACCATGCATGTACTGCCGGGATGCCCGATCATGAAATCGACAGACCTGGTAAACTGGGAAATCCAGTCCTATATCTTTGATTCTGTAGAAGACAATGATATGTACCGTCTGGAAAACAAAGAGAAAAACGGTGTTTACGGACGCGGCCAGTGGGCTACTTCCCTGAGATACCACAACGGGCTTTTTTATGCCTGCTTTGTATGCAATGAAATGAACCAGACTTATATCTATTATACGGATGATATTGAATCCGGCAAATGGGACAGATATGTGCTGGAAGGCATCTATCACGATCCTTCTCTTCTGTTTGACGGTGATCGCCTTTTTATCTTCTATAACTGCGGCGATGTCCGGATTACGGAATTAAAACCGGATGCTTCCGGTGTAAAAGAAGGGGGCATTGACCAGCTTCTCTTCTCTACCCCGAAGGAAAATATCAGTCTGCGCTGTGAAGGCTGCCATGCGTACAAAATCGGCGATTATTATTATCTTATTTTCATTGAATGGCCTACGGATGGAAACAAACGCAGACGTGAAGTATGCTACCGTTCCAAGGAACTCTTAGGACCTTACGAGAGAAAAATCGTGATGGATGATGATATGGGCTATCATAATAAAGGTGTTGCCCAGGGTGCTATCTTTGATGATGCTGACGGAAACTGGTACTCCATGCTGTTCCAGGATCACGATGCCGTCGGAAGAATTCCATACATTCTCCCGGTTCACTGGGAAGATAACTGGCCGGTATTCGGCATAGACGGAAAAGTTCCTCACGAATGGGAAGTTCCGTTTGAAGAATCCGCACACTTTGATATGGTAATCAGCGATGACTTTCATCATACCGAAAATAAACTGGCAAATAACTGGCAGTGGAACCATAATCCGGACAATGCATTCTGGTCCTTTACCGAACGTCCGGGATATTTAAGACTGACTGCTGGAAGCCTGCGTGATGATGTCTTATTTGCGAGAAATACACTGACACAGAGAACGGAAGGCCCTTCCTGCCAGGCAAGTGTTACCGCTGAGCTGGATGGCATGAAGGATGGCGATTTCTGCGGACTGATTGCACTTCAGAGTAATTACGGAACTGTAGGCATTAAAATGGAGGACGGAAAGAAATATCTCGTCATGACAACAAAGGACGGCGAACAGGAGCGTCTTGCATGGAACAGCAATACCGCTTATTTCCGTGTTTTCTTTGACTACGAGGACAGCCGTGACATCGCTGAATTTTTCTACTCAGAAAACGGAAAAGACTTTGTAAAAACAGGCATTGACTTAAAGATGCTTTATACCCTCGACCACTTTATGGGGTACCGCATCGGCATTTTCTACTATGCTTCCAAAACAACCGGTGGTCATGTCGATTTCAAAGATTTTGCATACAAAAGATTTTCTTAAAATACGGCAAAGAAAAAAGCAACTATAAATTTTACGATTTATAGTTGCTTTTGTTTTTATAAACTATTTACCGGTAAGTTACACTTGCCATTTTCCTATTACTGAAGTAAAGAAAGAACTCCCTGTGTTGCCTGATTTGCCTGGGCAAGCATTGACTGTCCTGCCTGTGCAAGAATATTGTTCTTACTGTACTCAACCATAGTATCAGCCATATCAGTATCTCTGATTGCAGATTCTGCTGTCTGTGTATTTTCTGCTACTGTATCAAGATTTGCAATGGTATGCTCTAATCTGTTCTGGACAGCACCCAGTTCACTTCTCTGTGCAGATACTTTCTTAATTGCATCGTCAATTGTTGTTGTTGCTTTCTTTGCACCATCCTGTGTACTTAAATCAACCTTATTTCCGGCAACGCCCAGTGCTGCAGCACTCATGTCTTTAATACCAAAATTCATGGTCTGACCTTCATTTGCACCTATCTGAAGAGTCATTCCGCCATTTGCAGCTGTTTTTGTTCCTGCTGAATCCAGTCCCAGTTTCTTTACCGCTTCGCCACTTCCAAAATCGGAAAAGGATACTGTGCCACTCTCACTGTTTACAACCAGACGGCCATCCTTTGATACTTCAACTGTAACATTCTTCAGCTGATCATCTGTATCTCTGCCTGTGTTATATGTACCAATAGCAGTATTAATCGCAGTCTGCAGTCCGGTTGCAATAGTACTGTACTCATCTTATTATCTGCTGCTGCCGCTGGTGTAACTACAAGCGACTGTCCATTGATATTGGCATAGAATAACTCTTTAGTATCAACTGCTTCTCCGGCATATTTTGTTGTGCCAAGACCCTGAGCAACAGTTGTTCCATCAATTTTACTGTTAGTAAATGTCTTAAGATATCCATCGTTCAGATTCAGTTTTGAATCTTTTCCTTCACTGCCAGAAGTAAAAGTAAAAGATGCTGCGCCTGCATTTATTGATGATTTTACAGAGATATGTTCCACTCCAAGACTACTTTCATCGATTGCATTATTGATTGCTTTCTCAAGGAAATCAAATATATGAATGTAACACAGCCAATCAGAAACCGACAGTCCTTAGAATATTTCAAAGATTATTATCGTTATCGCAACTGTAACAGCAGAAACTACACTCTGATTATCACAGGGTTAAATACTGCATTAAGAATAAATGATATACTCGGTCTTACCTAAGGAAATGTATATGATTTTAAAAAGAAACGTTTCAAAAAACATTTAGAAATTCAGGAGCAGAAAACAAAAAAACAAAATCAGATAATTATAAATAAACAATTACGCAGAACACTTGAAAACTATTTACGTTCCGAACAAAAACGCCATCGTTACCCTTTATCTGAAAAAATCTATTTATTTCAAAGCCGCAAAGGAACAAACAAACCTCTGAGCCGCAGTCAGGCATTCCGCATTATAAAGACTGCTGCTACAGAAAGTAATCTTCCTGAGCACATAAGCTGTCATTCACTCCGAAAAACATTTGGTTATTATGCATGGAAATGTGGAACTGCGCAGGCTGTGCTTATGAATATCTTTAATCATTCTTCTTTTCAGGTTACAAAGCGCTATCTCGGAATTGCACAAGATGATAAAGATGAAGTATTTCTATGCGTTGAATTATGACAATAAAATATTTTTAAAATGCACCAAAGTAATTGTACTTTGTTCCGATAATATAAATGAAGCGAATGCAACATACTTATACAATGTGTTGCATTCGCTTCATCTTTTTTGCATTTTTAATAAAATATTCAAAAAACAATACGTATATATCTTAAACTTAACAGAAAACAAACTATATAAACACTATATTTTGCTCCAGAAATGAATCATTCCATAGCCTGCTCCTTCAAATATAATGCATAGAAAGGACAGGAAAAATGGCAGCTGCGGAAGTATCAGATTCAGAATCAGAATCCAGACAGCCGTCATTGCCAGAAGTATTATTCTCCATTCCGGTACTTTCATGGCACAAAATACTGATAATGTCAGACCTGCCATCGGCCAGAATATCAGCGAAAAGAACTGTACCATGCCAAAAGATGGATCTGCTTTCACTTCTGTCTTTATCAGGATAAATGGAACGACAAAAAAACAGATGATGCTTCCCAAAGCTAAAATAATCTTATATTTCTTTCTTCTTTTTTCCATATGCTTTTTTCTCCTGGCTGCAGCAGGCAGAGCAGCCCTGCTCCCGGCAGATATTGCAGTTCCCACAGCTGTTTCCTTTCTTCATTATCATAATTACAGAAAATAAAAACCAGATACCAATTAAAATTACCAGAATAATACTCAGCAGATTCATCTTTTTTCCTCCGATTTAAACAAAACCCAGCATCGTTCCCACAAAATGTACCAGAAATGCTACAAGCCATGCAATGCCGCATTGAAAAACAACCACTATAAGTGCATTTCTGCCGCCTATTTCCCGTTTCACTGCCGCAATGGCTGCTACACATGGTGTATACAAAAGCGAAAATATCAGAAATACAAATGCCGTAAATCCACTAAACACACTGTCCAATGCTGCTGTAGTACCTCCAAGCAATACCGTCAGTGTACTAACCACACTTTCCTTCGCCGTGAATCCGGTAATCAATGCTGTCGACATCTTCCAGTCTCCAAAGCCCAGTGGTGCAAATACAGGTGCAATTGCACTGCCAATCAATGCAAGCAGGCTCTCTGAAGAATCTCTGACAACATTCAGTCTGGTATCGAATGTCTGCAAAAACCAGATAATCACAGTTGCCACAAAGATAACCGTAAATGCCCTTGTAACAAAATCCTTTGCCTTATCCCAAATCAGCTGCCCGACACTTTTTGCACTTGGCATCCGGTAATTCGGTAATTCCATTACAAATGGTACAGGCTCTCCCTGAAATACCGTATTTTTCAAAACAAATGCTACCAGGATTCCAACAAGAATTCCTGTTATATAAAGCAGGATCATGACTCCTGCTGCATACCGTGGAAAAAAGGCTGCTGCAAACAGAGAATAAATCGGCAGTTTTGCCGAACAGCTCATAAACGGGGTCAAAAGTATCGTCATCTTTCTGTCCCGGTCAGATGGCAGTGTCCTGGTTGCCATAATCGCCGGCACTGAACACCCGAATCCAATTAACATCGGCACGAAACTCCGTCCGGATAATCCGATTTTCCGGACAAGCTTATCCATGACAAATGCAACCCTTGCCATATATCCACTGTCTTCCAGTATGGACAAAAAGAAAAACAGTGTTACAATAACCGGAAGAAAGCTCAATACACTTCCTACTCCGGCAAAAATACCATCAATTATCAGAGAATGAACAACCGGATTAATGCCATAACTTTCAAGACCTTTATCACAGATTCCGGTAAACCATACAATTAATGCATCCATTCCCTGTGACAGAATCTTTCCGATAACACCAAATGTCAGCCAGAACACCAGTGCCATAATCCCCAGGAATGCCGGTATTGCCGTATATTTTCCCGTCAATACCCGATCTATTTTCTGACTGCGGATATGCTCCCTGCTTTCCAGTGGCTTTACCACAGATTCTCCGCATATACGTTCAATAAAAGAAAATCTCATATCCGCGAGTGCAGATTCCCTGTCTTTTCCGCTTTCTTCTTCCATCTGTGAAATAATATGTTCCAGTGTATCCAGTTCATTCTGATCCAGTTTTAAAGAAGTGCTAATCAGTTCATCTTCTTCTACAAGCTTTGTTGCCGCAAAACGAAGTGGTATATGTACTCTTCCTGCATGGTCTTCTATCAGATGGGTAATCGCATGAATACACCTGTGAACTGCTCCGCCATCAGCGCCATCCGGCTCGCAGAAATCCGTCCTTCCAGGACATTCATGATATCTTGCTACATGAATTGCATGTTCTATCAATTCATCAATTCCTTCATTTTTAGCAGCTGAAATCGGAACTACCGGAATTCCCAGCTGGGCTTCCAGTGTATTAATATGTATTGTTCCACCATTTTCCCGCACTTCATCCATCATATTTAATGCCAGTACCATAGGGATACCAAGTTCGATCAGCTGCATGGTAAGATACAGATTCCGTTCAATATTCGTTGCATCCACAATATTAATAATACCATCCGGCTTGCTGTCCAGAAGAAATTCTCTTGTAACAATCTCCTCACTTGTATATGGAGACAGCGAATATATTCCCGGCAAATCCGTAACAGTTGCTTCCGGATGTTTACGGATTACTCCATCCTTTCTGTCAACCGTAACACCCGGGAAATTTCCCACATGCTGGTTTGAACCCGTCAGCTGGTTAAACAGAGTAGTCTTGCCACAATTCTGATTTCCTGCAAGTGCAAATTTTAATGGTTCACCTTCCGGAATCTCTCTTCCGTTTTTCTTAGTACGGTAAGCTTTTTCTTCCCCCATGCGCGGATGTTCTATATAATGATATTGCTTCTTTTCCTTTTCGCATCTGTGTGCATCATGGATTTCAGTTAAATCAATATGAGCTGCATCGTCCTTACGCAATGTCAGCTCATATCCGCGAACCCTTACTTCAATCGGGTCTCCCATTGGTGCAATTTTGACAAGAGTCACCTCAGTTCCTGGTGTTAACCCCATATCAAGGATATGTTTGCGCAATGATGGCTCCTGACATCTTACTGCCTGAATGACAGCATCTTTTCCTACTTCCAGTTTATCTAATGTCATATATACCTCTATTTCGTAACTTTCTTCATTTGTCTTCATGAAACTCTGATTATTTTACCGCAAGAAGTAATATATGTAAATATTTATTGATAATTTTTCTCAACAAATATTATGATACGATAAATTTCTCTACCGAATCTCTCATCTGGTTGGATTCTGCATCAGCTTTCTTTGCTTCTTCAATTACAACATCTGCCTTTCGAAGTACATTTGCCGACTTGTCCGCAATCTCCGTTGTAGCTTCTGCACCGTCATTTGATGCCCTGCTTACCTCACTGATTGCATCCAGAACATTGGTAATGGATGCCAGAAGTTCTTCAGATACTGCACTGAAATCTGCCACAAGTTCATCAATCTGTTTTGCATCGCTATTATAGGAATCTGCCATTCCTTCAAAATCATCAAAATTCTTCGTAATATCGGTTGTCACAAATTCAAGCAGTGCATGGGAATCTCCTGCCAGCTGGTTCACAGCTTCCGTTACATTCTGCGTGATACCCTGAATGCTTGCAACGGTATCTTTTGACTGTTCTGCAAGGTTTCTGATCTCATCCGCAACTACTGCGAATCCTTTTCCTGCCTCTCCGGCTCTTGCTGCTTCAATGGAAGCATTCAGTGCCAGAAGATTTGTCTGACTGGTAATATTCATAATCGCCTGAGCAAGATCTGAAATCTCTTCCACTACCTCTGCATCTTTTAATGCCTTTCTCAGACTGGTTCCGATTTCCGCACTAATCTGTTTTGCTTTTTCCCGCTGCTGCCTTGTTGCTTCTTTCGCCTGATGTGCTCTCTGGTAAATCTGTACTGCCTCTTTGGCACCATCCTGTGCACGCACCGCAATATTCTTTGCCGTATGTTCTATTTCCTGTGCCGTTGCATCGATTTCTTCCGCAGATGCGGCTGTTTCCTGTGTACCCGCCGCCAGGCTTTCCGTTGTTTCCGAAACTCCACGGATATCCTTATTTAATTCATCCATATTAATGGTAATCTCATTGAGCATATCCGTAATGCGTGTGGTTTCTTCTTTTACATTTCCAATCAGTCCCTGCATCTCATCCCGCATGGACTCCATCGCCCTTGACAGATCGCCAAAATCATCTTTGCGCTTCAAATCCTTATCTGCCATTTTCGTCATAAAATCTCCGCTGGAAAGAACCTTTGTATAATTTCTTACCCGGCGCAGTGCTTTTGTCACATTGAAGCTGATTGTAACAGAAAGCAGAATCATAAGCACCAGACCGGCCACAATCGCAGAAATATATGCTCCCATCTTCTGGTTTACACTTGCGGAAAATTCCTCATTCATGGTATTGATGGCATCATCGATATAATCCGTATAATTTCCCGTACCAATTACCCATTCAAACGGGGCAAACGCCTTGCTGTAAGCACGCTTTGGAAAATCTTCTGTTTCTCCTTTCTTTGGATAAACATAATCAGTAAATCCGCCGTCCGACTGCTTACCGGCCTTGATAATCGCCTGGATAAACAAAGAACCTTCTCCATCCTTTGCATTCAGACGATTTGTACCTTCCGTACTGTTTCCCAGCAGTACCACATTCGTTCCGTCATACTGATCCACCCAGAAATAACCTGCTTCTCCGTATCTGAGTTCCCGGATCTCATCCGCTGCCAGTTTCTTTGCTTCCTCCAGTGTATAAGCTCCTGCCTTACACTGATCATAAATTTCCTGTGTCAGAGATATTACCGATTCGACCTGCTGTTTTATCTGGTCATCATAATCACTGCGAATCTGTGCGTCCATCTCTGTCAATGCATCTTTTTTGACCTGGTTCATGCTGTTCAATGCAATAAAGCCGCTGATTATCATAGCGAGTGCTGTAATAAAAACCATAAGGCCAAGTTTTGTTCGTACTTTTAAATTATTCATCTCTTCACTCTCCTTTTTGTTGTATTCTGTAATTATATCATAATACAGCAAAAAAGAAAGCAAATTTTAAGTGTAATTTCTATAAAATATAATTTTTTGCAAACAAAAAAGAAAGCCTGAACCAAAGGCTTTCTTCCATAAAAAGAGCGCGAGACGGGACTCGAACCCGCGGC
>ERZ773216.1588-NODE-1588-length-26567-cov-5.983517_pt1 | contig 26567 bp, 22 predicted proteins | sample MGYA00511259_ERZ773216 | MGnify/ENA primary metagenome ERZ773216 (study PRJEB29015, sample SAMEA2737764) | human gut metagenome | biome: human gut; feature: human-associated habitat; material: faeces | place: China | collected 2012 ... | reverse complement strand
GTGTGAGTTGCCGAAAGGCAACTCACACGGCCCTATTAAAGTGAATCAAATGGTTATTTTACCCCAGCACCAGGAACACTTCCTGCGTCTGCTTTCCATGCTGACGGGTCTGTGCGTGAGTATCAAAGAAAATATCCACGTGGTTGCCCTTGACGCCGCCGCCGCGGTCCTCTGCGGTGTAGATGACACCGCCGATCATGACCTTGCTTCCGTAAGGAATGACGCGCGGGTCCACGGCAATGGTACGTCCGGAGGTTGCGATGGTGCCGGTGCTGGTGTGGCGGCCCCAGCCCTCGGAGCACTGTCTGCATGGACAGTAGCCGGTGGTGCGGAAGAAGCCGAGGGATTTTAAACCGGTATGTTCGTGGCTTTCCTCAGCAGAAGTGCTTTCAGCAGCAGTCTGGGCCGATTCTCCCTTTACATAGGTTTTCGGATTGGAAAGCGCTTTGCTGTCTACCGCGCCTTCTACAACATAAGTGCCGTCTGCCAGCGCGTCCCAGTTTATGCTGATGCGGAAACCGTGATTTCCGTTACCGATTCCGTTTTCTTTCAGATCAGAACGGTAGGTGACTGCGGTCTGGTGATAGCTTTTAACCTGCTCACCGGTTTCTTTATTGGTAATGGTTACGCTGACCGGAACGCCGGTGTTCGGCATGGAGGAATCCCACGCCCAGCCGACAATGGTATTGCCCTCGAATGCATCAAAGGAGCCATCCGGGGCTGCTGCCAGAGCAGTAAAGGCACCTCCGATCAGGAACATGGCTGAGATCAGTAAGGTGACAAACATTCTTTTGGTTTTTAACATAAAATCAGTCCTTTCTTTTCCAGAATCTGTTACAGGTTTGTGTGCCACAAAAATGAAATATTCAATTCACACAAATTAAATATATGTAACAAATTTGTAACATATGAACGATAAGTCCTTATTTTACACATTTTTTTTGATTTGTCAAGGAAAAAACGAAAAGCAGGTCTGTTTCTGCCCTGGAAAATACAAAAAGTCACAGAAAAAACACAGATTTTTCAGGCAAACCTCTTGACAAACTACATAGGGTAAAGTATATTAATCACAGAATGTTAGCACTCCTTGATGATGAGTGCTAACAAGAAGAAGGAGGCGGCAGAATGGAACTGGATGATCGTAAAGTTACTATATTAAAAGCTATCATCAAGACTTATCTGGAAACAGGTGAGCCGGTGGGTTCCAGAACCATTTCCAAATATACGGATTTAAAACTGAGTTCCGCAACCATCCGAAACGAAATGTCAGATCTGGAGGAAATGGGATATATCCAGCAGCCCCATACATCGGCGGGACGGATCCCATCCGATAAAGGCTACCGCTTCTATGTAGACCAGATCATGCAGGAAAAAGAACAGGAAGTCACGGAGGTCAAAAGCCTGATGATCAAAAGGGTTGACCGTGTGGAACTGGTCTTAAAGAAGCTGGCACAGCTTCTGGCTAACAACACCAACTATGCTGCCATGATCAGTGGTCCGCAGTATCACCAGAACAAGCTGAAATTCATCCAGCTGTCCCGGATGGAGGAAAACAAACTCCTGGTGGTCATCGTGGTAGAGGGAAACCTCATTAAGAATGCCATGGTGGATGTACCGGAGTCGGTGAGCCAGGAAGATATCCTGAACCTCAACATCCTTTTAAACAGCGCGCTTAACGGTCTCACCATTGAGCAGATCAATCTGGATGTTATCACAAAGCTCAAACAGCAGGCCGGCGTTCACAGTCAGATCGTGGATCTTGTATTAAATGAAGTAGCCGGAGCAATCCGGGCCGATGAGGAAGATCTTCAGATCTACACAAGCGGTGCTACCAATATTTTCAAATATCCGGAGCTGAGCGACGGTGAGAAAGCAAGCCAGCTAATCAGTACACTGGAACAGAAGGATAAGCTCCAGGAGCTCATTGCAGATGTAAATGAGTCGGAGGACAGCAATGGAATCCAGGTTTACATTGGAGACGAGACACCGCTTCAGACCATGAAGGACTGCAGCGTGGTCACTGCCAACTATGAGCTGGGAGAGGGTATCCGCGGTACCATTGGTATCATCGGACCAAAGCGGATGGATTACGAAAGAGTACTCAGTACGCTGAAGCATCTGATGAAGCAGCTGGATGCCACCTATAAAAATGAGAGTTAGTGTGTCAGAGATGACGCCGATAAAGAAAGGCGATAAACCATGAGTCAGAAAGAAAAAGAAGTAAAGCAGAGTGCTGCTGAGGTCGAGAACGAAAATCTTGAGACTGAGCACACTGAAGCAGATAATGGCGAAACCTCCGCAGGAACCGAAAACCAGGAGGCAGAAACCAGGGAAAACGAAGCAAAAGAAGCAAAGGACGCAAAGAAAGATCCAAAAGATGCTCAGATTGAGGAACTTCAGGATCGATTAAAACGCCAGATGGCCGAGTTTGATAATTTCCGCAAGCGTACGGAAAAAGAGAAGGCAGCCATGTACGAGATCGGAGCGAAGGATATCATCGAGAAGATCCTTCCGGTGTTAGATAACTTCGAGAGAGGCCTGGCAGCCGTGCCGGAGGATGAGAAGGGTTCTTCCTTTGCCGAAGGCATTGAAAAGATCTACAAGCAGTTCGTGAAAACTCTGGAAGATGCCGGAGTGGAATCGATCGAGGCAGTAGGCAAGCAGTTCGACCCGAACCTGCACAACGCAGTGATGCATGTGGAGGATGAGAAATACGGCGAGAATGAGATCGCCATGGAACTGCAGAAGGGTTACAAGTACCGCGGCAGCGTGGTACGCCACAGCATGGTTCAGGTTGCAAACTAAACCAGCTGCGAAACTTAGCGTATTATCAAAAATTGTTTGAATAGAGCAGGAGGAAAACATTATGAGTAAGATTATTGGTATTGATTTAGGAACCACAAACAGCTGTGTAGCAGTTATGGAGGGTGGTAAACCGGTAGTTATCCCGAACCAGGAAGGCTCTAGAACCACACCGTCTGTCGTAGCATTCACCAAGACCGGTGAGCGTCTGGTAGGTGAGCCGGCAAAGCGTCAGGCAGTTACCAACGCAGACAGAACCATTGCTTCCATTAAGAGACATATGGGTACAGACTATAAAGTAACCATCGACGGTAAAAGCTATACTCCGCAGGAAATCTCCGCTATGATCCTGCAGAAGTTAAAAGCAGATGCAGAGGCTTATCTGGGTGAGACCGTAAGCGAGGCTGTTATCACTGTTCCGGCATACTTCAACGATGCACAGCGTCAGGCAACCAAGGATGCCGGTAAGATCGCAGGTCTGGATGTAAAGCGTATCATCAACGAGCCGACCGCGGCAGCGCTGGCATACGGCCTGGACAACGAGAATGAGCAGAAGATTATGGTATACGACTTAGGCGGCGGTACCTTCGATGTATCCCTCATCGAGATTGGTGACGGCGTAATCGAGGTTCTTTCCACCAACGGTGATACTCACTTAGGCGGTGATGATTTCGATAACCGCATTACCCAGTGGCTGGTTGACGAGTTCAAGAAGGCTGAGGGCGTAGACCTGTCCGGCGATAAGATGGCAATGCAGAGACTGAAAGAGGCCGCAGAGAAGGCAAAGAAGGAGCTTTCTACCGCAACCACCACCAACATCAACCTGCCGTTCATCACTGCAACCGCTGAGGGCCCGAAGCATCTGGATATGAACCTGACCAGAGCAAAATTCGACGAGCTGACCCACGACCTCATCGAGAGAACAGCAGTTCCGGTACAGAACGCATTAAAAGACGGCGGCGTAACCACCGCTGAGCTTGGAAAGGTTCTGTTAGTCGGCGGTTCCACCCGTATGCTGGCAGCTCAGGAGAAAGTAAAACAGATGACCGGCAAGGAGCCGAATAAGTCCTTAAACCCGGATGAGTGCGTAGCCATCGGTGCTGCTATCCAGGGCGGTAAGCTTGCTGGCGATGCCGGCGCAGGTGATATCCTTCTTCTGGATGTAACTCCGCTGTCACTGTCCATTGAGACCATGGGAGGCATTGCTACCAGACTGATCGAGAGAAACACTACCATTCCGACCAAGAAGAGCCAGATCTTCTCTACCGCAGCTGATAACCAGGAGGCAGTAGATATCCACGTTGTACAGGGTGAGCGTGAGTTTGCACGTGACAACAAGACCCTTGGCCAGTTCCGCCTGGACGGTATCCTTCCGGCAAGAAGAGGTGTTCCGCAGATTGAGGTTACGTTTGATATCGATGCAAACGGTATCGTAAATGTATCCGCTAAGGATCTTGGCACCGGCAAAGAGCAGCATATCACCATTACCTCCGGCTCAAACATGTCTGAGGCTGATATCGATAAGGCAGTGAAAGAGGCTGCTGAGTTTGAAGCACAGGATAAGAAGAGAAAAGAGGCAATTGATGCCAGAAACGATGCAGATGCTATGGTATTCCAGACCGAGAAGGCATTAAGCGAGGTTGGCGATAAGATTGATGCAAATGACAAGGCTGCTGTTGAGGCTGACTTAAACGCACTGAAAGAAGCCATCAACCGTGCTCCAATCGACAACATGACCGATGCTCAGGTTGAGGATATCAAGGCTGGCAAGGAGAAACTGATGAATAGCGCTCAGGCATTATTCAGCAAGGTTTATGAGGCAGCTCAGGGTGCCGCAAATGCACAGGGCGCAGCTGGCGCACAGGGTGCAGGCGCAGCAGGAAGCAACGCAGGCAGCAACGATGATGTCATCGATGGTGACTTCAAGGAAGTATAATAGTAACGTAGAAGGAAAGCATCATGGCAGAGAGTAAGAGAGATTATTACGAAGTCCTTGGCGTTCCGAAGAACGCCGATGAGGCTGCTTTGAAAAAAGCATATCGTGTTCTTGCAAAGAAGTATCACCCGGACAGTAATCCGGGTGATGCTGAGGCAGAGCGCAAATTCAAGGAAGCATCCGAGGCGTACAGCGTCTTAAGTGACCCGGAGAAGAGAAGAAAGTATGATCAGTTTGGTCATGCTGCTTTTGAGGGTGGAGCAGGTGGTGGTGCCGGTGGATTCGGTGGTTTCGATTTTAATGGAGCCGACATGGGAGACATCTTCGGAGATATCTTCGGAGATATCTTTGGTGGTGGAAGAAGCCGCGGCGGCAGCCAGTATAATGGTCCGATGCGTGGTGCCAATGTTAGAACTGCGATCCGCATTACCTTTGAGGAGGCCGTATTCGGCTGTGAAAAGGAAATTGAGATCAATTACAAAGAAGAGTGCGCGACCTGTCACGGTACCGGAGCAAAGCCGGGCACTTCACCGGAAACCTGTAAGAAGTGCGGCGGTAAGGGTAAGATCATCTACACCCAGCAGTCCTTCTTCGGTCAGGTGCAGAATGTCCAGACCTGTCCGGACTGCGGCGGCAAGGGCAAAGTGATCAAAGAAAAATGCTCTGACTGCTATGGAAGCGGTTATATTACCAGAAAGAAGAAATTTAAGGTTACCATTCCGGCCGGTATCGATAATGGCCAGAGTGTACGCTGCGCAGGCGGCGGTGAGCCTGGCGTGAACGGCGGCGAGAGAGGTGATCTCCTGGTTGAGGCAGTTGTATCCCAGCATCCGGTATTCAAACGTCAGGATGTGAATATCTTCTCCACGGTACCGATCTCCTTCGCTACAGCAGCGCTGGGCGGCCCGATCCGCATCAAGACGGTAGACGGAGAGGTCGAGTATGAGGTCAAAGCGGGAACCCAGACCGATACGCGTGTCCGCTTAAAGGGCAAGGGCGTACCTTCTCTGCGTAACCGTAATTTACGCGGCGATCACTATGTGACTCTGGTTGTTCAGGTGCCGGAGCGTCTGACGGAGGCACAGAAGGAAGCACTGAGGAATTTCGATGCGGTCATGCATGGAGAGATGCCGGCTGAGACGAAGCATAAGAAAAAAGGTCTTTTTAAATAATTGCAATAAAAAGTGCAGGTCAGGGACAAAGGTCTCTGACCTGCACTTTTTTGCCAAACATGCGGAAAACGCGCCGTGACGCGCTTTCTGCTGGTTGCAACCCTAATATTTAAGGTTTTGAAAATGATCCTGCTCAGAGGAAGAAAACATAGCAGTGTGATAGAGTGTAATGCATCAAAGGATTTCGTAAATAGTTTGATTTGTGATTGGTTTTGCTTTGTGTTCTTCTTTTGAACGAGATCTTTTCATCCGTTCATATGGATAATGCAGAGAACGAAGGTTTTATTGCAGAAAAGAAAAAATTACGGGATGAAAAAAATCAGTAAAGGCAGGCAGACAGAAGTATGGCATAGGAGGAAGACTGTAGGCCGGATAGGTTCATACTTATAAGTGTTGCAGATAATACTTATAAGTAAAAACTATAAATGTTGATAAGCGGAAAAAAGTACATATTCCTCGACTAAAAATTAACAAAACAAAATTCTGAAAAATACGAACAAATTCCAGTGAAATTCCGGCAGAAACCAGATTCCAAACTATCCGGGAAATGTGTCGAATACAACATGTTTTTTTACAAAAACAAGAGGCGGTTTCCTTCTGCTAACATTGTTGATGAATTAACAAAAATTCTGACCGAAAATTGTGAATCTGCTCTGTTTTTCAGGAAAAGCCGATGATTACATTGTATACAATATGTAATTTTTGATTGTCTGGAATCGCGAATTATGCTATACTGACCGTGATGGCAAAACGAGAGATTTTGTCGATAGCAAGTTGAAAATGTATAGAAAGAGGGTAAAGGAAAATGGGATTGGCTACATTTAAAGGCGGCGTTCACCCTTACGAGGGCAAAGAACTGTCCGAGAACAAGCCGGTACAGGTCCTGATGCCGAAGGGAGATCTGGTGTTCCCGATGTCACAGGGAATCGGCGCACCGGCGAACCCGCTGGTAAAGAAGGGCGACAGAGTCCTGGCTGGTCAGATCATCGGTGAAGCAGGCGGATTTATTTCTGCAAACGTAATCTGCTCCGTATCCGGTACTGTCAAAGCAGTAGAGCCGAGACGTGTTGCCAGCGGCGGCATGGTAAATTCCGTTGTAGTTGAAAACGATGGACAGTATGAAGCAGTAGAAGGCATGGGTACAGATCGTGACCCGGCTACTCTGTCCAAACAGGAGATCCGCGATATCGTAAAAGCAGCTGGTATCGTAGGTATGGGCGGCGCTGGTTTCCCGACCAACGTAAAGCTCTCTCCGAAGAACGAAGATGCAATTGAATACATTCTGATTAATGGTGCAGAGTGTGAGCCGTATCTGACATCTGACTATCGTTGCATGATGGAAGATCCGGAAAAGATCATCGGCGGTCTGAAGGTTGTTCTGCAGCTCTTTGACAAGGCTAAGGGTGTGATCGGTATCGAGAACAACAAGCCGGAAGCAATCAAAAAGCTGAAAGAGTTAGTAAAAGATGAGCCGCGTATCGAGGTATGTGAGCTGCTTACCAAGTATCCGCAGGGTGGTGAGCGTTCCTTAATCTACGCTGTTACCGGCAGATCTGTAAATTCCTCCATGCTTCCGGCAGACGCAGGCTGCATCGTGGACAACATTGGTACTGTGATCGCTATTTATGATGCAGTATGCAAGAACACTCCTCTGATCGAGCGTGTATTCACCGTAACCGGTGACGCGATCGCAGATCCGAGAAACTTCCGTATTAAGATCGGAACCAACACCCAGGAACTGATCGAGGCAGCAGGCGGCTTCAAGTCCGAGCCGGAGAAGGTTATTTCCGGTGGTCCTATGATGGGCTTTGCTATGTTCGATTTAGACGTTCCGGTCATCAAGACCAACGGTTCCGTCCTGTGCATGACCAAAGACCAGGTGGCAGCAAGCGTGGAGACTCCGTGTATCCGCTGCGGTAAGTGCGTAAGCGCATGCCCGAGCCACATTGTTCCGGTTATGATGATGAAAGCAGCATTAAAGGGCGACTGCGATACCTTTGAGAAACTCAATGGTATGGAGTGTATGGAGTGCGGAAGCTGTACCTTCGTATGTCCGGCTAAACGTCCTCTGACCCAGGCTTTCAAGGAAATGAGAAAAACGGTTGCAGCAAACCGCAGAAAAAAAGCACAGGGGGGAAAGTAAACCATGGCTAAATTATTTAACGTATCCTCATCCCCGCATGTGCGGAGCGAGGAAACAACCCGCAGCATCATGATGGACGTGGCAATTGCCATGCTGCCGGCCACCGCTTTCGGTGTCTTCCAGTTCGGCCTGCATGCCCTGCTCGTTATCATTGCTACCGTATTTGCCTGTGTAGTCAGCGAGTACGTATTTGAGAAAGTAACCAAGAGAACCGTAACCATCAGTGATTTCAGTGCCGTTGTAACCGGTATGATCCTGGCATTAAACTGTCCGTCTGAGATTCCGTTATGGATCCCGATGCTGGGCGGTGTGTTCGCGATCGTGATCGTAAAACAGATCTACGGCGGCCTTGGCCAGAACTTCATGAACCCGGCACTGGCAGCAAGATGCTTCCTGCTGATCTCCTTCGCAGGCAAGATGTCTTCCTTCACTCTGGATGGCGTAACCACCGCTACTCCTCTGAACGTGATGAAGACTGCATGGAAGGCCGGCGAGTCCAATCTGGGCGTAGACCTTATGGCTATGTTCATCGGTAAGATCCCTGGAACCATCGGTGAGGTTTCTGTAGTAGCCCTGTTAATCGGCGCTGCTTACCTGGTATTTAAGAAAGTCATTTCCCTGCGCATTCCGTTAACCTACATCGTAACGGTCGCAGTATTTGTATTCATCTTCGGCAGACAGGATCTGAACTTTGTTCTGGCTCATATCTGCGGCGGCGGACTGATCTTCGGTGCATTCTTCATGGCAACCGACTATGTAACCAGCCCGATCACCCCGAAGGGACAGATCGTATTTGGTATTCTGCTTGGCGTGCTGACCGGAACATTCCGTCTGTTCGGTGGTTCCGCAGAGGGTGTTTCCTACGCAATCATCATCAGCAACCTGATGGTTCCGCTGATTGAGCGCTATACCCTTCCGGTGGCATTTGGAAAGGAGGGCAAAAAGGCATGAGTAAAGGTGGATTTATGAAGGATGCCGTAATCCTGTGTGCCATTACCCTTGTGGCAGGTGCATGTCTGGGCGGCGTTTATGAAATGACAAAGGATCCGATCGCTGCAGCAAACCAGGCAGCGAAAGAGGCTGCTTACCGTACCGTATTCCCGGATGCGGCTGGTTTTGAGGCTGCAGACCTTGCAGACAAGCTTCCGGCAGCAAATGAAACTATCGCAACCCTCGGATATGGCAATGTGTCTGTGGATGAAGCCGTTGAGGCAACCGATGCTTCCGGTTCTGTTGCAGGCTACGTAGTTACCGCTACTTCCAATGACGGTTACGGCGGTGCTGTTACCGTTTCTGTAGGTATCCAGTCTGACGGTACTGTAAACGGTATCGAATTTCTGACCCTGGCTGAGACTGCCGGTCTTGGTATGAATGCTCAGAAGCCTGAGTGGAAAGGTCAGTTTGCAGGCAAGAAGGCAGATGTGTTCTCCGTTACCAAAGACGGTGCATCTTCCGATGATCAGATCAACGCAATCAGTGGTGCGACCATCACTTCAAAAGCAGTCACTGGTGCGGTGAATGCGGCAGTTTATTTTGTAGATAACTGCCTGGCACAGTAGGAGGTAGGAAGTCATGAATAAATGTATCGAACGTTTATACAACGGTATTATTAAAGAAAACCCGACCTTCGTCCTGATGCTTGGTATGTGTCCGACCCTGGCAGTAACCACCACCGCGATCAATGGTATCGGTATGGGACTGTCCACCACGGCGGTTCTGGTTTTCTCTAACCTTATTATTTCCGCACTGCGGAAGATTATTCCGGATCGTGTACGTATTCCGGCATACATCGTAATCGTAGCATCCCTGGTTACCATCGTTCAGCTGCTTTTACAGGCATATGTACCGAGCCTGTACAGCGCACTGGGTATCTACATCCCGCTGATCGTTGTTAACTGTATCATCCTGGGTCGTGCAGAGGCATATGCAGCAAAGAACGGCCCGATCGAGTCCGCATTCGATGGTATCGGTATGGGCCTTGGTTTCACCGTAGGTTTAACCTGCATCGCAATCGTGCGTGAGCTCATTGGCGGTGGTTCCTTCTTCGGCATGGAGATCATTCCGGAGGACTTCCACGTAACCATCATCGGCCTGGCACCGGGTGCATTCTTTGTACTGGCCTGCCTGACCGCTCTGCAGAACAAATTCAAAGCTCCGAGTGCAACCAACGGTTCCGTACCGCAGTCCACACTGGCATGCGGCGGTAACTGCGCAGCATGCAGCGGTTCTGCATGTTCCTCTAACCACTCTGTCCTGGAAGAGAAAAAGGCAGAAGAGCTGAAGAAGGCAGAAGAGGCCAAGAAGGCGGCAGCTGCAGCAGCTCTGGCTAAGAAGCAGGCAGCAGAGGCAGCTAAGGCAGCAGCCGAGGCTGAAAAGAAAGACGAATAGGAGGGACAGGTTAGATGAAAGAGTTAATTTTAATTATTGTCGGATCTGCTCTGGTTAACAACATCATCCTGAGCCAGTTCCAGGGCCTGTGTCCGTTCCTTGGTGTTTCCAAGAAGGTTGACACCTCCATTGGTATGGGTGCAGCCGTTATCTTCGTAATTACGCTGGCAAGCATTGCTACGAACCTTGTATACGCTCTGGTGCTGGTTCCGCTGCACCTGGAGTATTTACAGACGATTGCCTTCATTCTGGTAATTGCAGCACTGGTACAGTTCGTTGAGATGTTCTTAAAGAAGAGCATGCCGAGCCTGTATTCTGCGCTGGGTGTATTCCTTCCGCTGATTACGACCAACTGTGCAGTTCTGGGTTCTGCCCTGACCAACGTACAGAAGGGTTATAACTTCATTTTCAGTGTAGCAAACGGACTTGGTACTGCGGTTGGTTTTACCGTCGCAATCGTACTGCTGGCAAGCATTCGTGAGAGTATTGAAGACAATGATATCCCATATAATTTCCAGGGTTCTCCGATCGTACTGATTACCTCTGGTCTGATGGCGATTGCCTTCATGGGCTTCTCCGGACTGATTTAATGGGAGGTAACAGAATATGACAGGTTTGCTTTTAGCGGCAGTTGTCATCGGCGCCATTGGTATCATTATCGGTGTGCTGCTGGGCATTGCCAGTGAGAAGTTTAAGGTTGAGGTTGACGAAAAAGAAATTCTGGTGCGTGCAGAACTTCCGGGCAACAACTGTGGTGGTTGTGGTTTCCCGGGATGTGACGGTCTGGCTGCAGCAATTGCTGCAGGCACCGCTCCGGTTAACGGATGTCCGGTCGGCGGCGCTCCGGTAGCAGACAAGATCGCTGCGATCATGGGTGTTGAGAGCGGCAGCTCCGAAAAGAAGGTAGCTTTCGTAAAATGTAAAGGTACCTGCGACAAGACAAACGTAAAGTACAATTACTATGGAATTACCGATTGTTCCATGGTAACCGTAGCACCGGGTTCCGGCGAGAAGGCTTGTGCTTACGGCTGTATGGGATATGGCTCCTGCGTGAAAGCATGTCAGTTTGACGCAATCCATGTAGTAGACGGTGTTGCAGTCGTTGACAAAGAGAAGTGCGTAGCCTGCGGCAAGTGCGTAGCTACCTGCCCGAAGGGCCTGATCGAGCTCGTTCCTTACAAGGCAGAGCATCTTGTACAGTGCTCTTCCCACGACAAGGGACCGGCTGTCAAGAAAGTCTGCACCGCTGGTTGTATCGGATGTACCCTGTGCACCAAGCAGTGTGAGTTCGATGCTATTCATATGGAGAATAATGTGGCAGTCATCGATTACGAGAAGTGCACCAACTGCGGCAAGTGCGCAGCAAAGTGCCCGGCAAAGGTAATCCAGTAAGTTACAGAGCTAAGAGCTGTGTGTGGGAGAAAATCCCGTGCATGGCTCTTTTTTGTTTTATATATAAATAATGCTATATGGAAATGAAAATCGTTATTGTATACAATTATATTAAAGTGGATTTGTACAAAACAGAAAAATGCCAATATCGTATACAAAACTATCATAAAACCATTTACAAGCCAGCCTTTTTGTGGTAAATTGTATGCAAGAAGATAAAACGCACAAGGAAAATAAAAAATAGAAATAAAAATTGTATACATTGATACATTATGAGAAGAAGACCGTGAAAATGCATAAAAAGTCAGGGGGAAGTCTGCTGTGAATGTGGAAAATGAACAGAAGAAGATGACGATACATGAAATTGAGGATGCAATTATTGAGTTGATTCGAAGCGGAAAATTTCAGCCTGGGGAGCCGCTTCGGGAAGCGGAACTGTGTGAGATGTTTCAAGTTAGCAGAACGCCAATCCGTGAGGCACTTCGTCTTTTACAGACAAAGGGTATTGTAGAATATCTTCCAAGACGCGGAGTTCAGGTTATTGAACTGACTATGGATAGTTTGAAGGAGATCACGGATTTAAGGCTGGTGCTGGAAAGCTTAAGCGTTCGGAGGGCTATGGAGCGTATCGGGGAAGAGGATATTAAAAATTTGCGTGAACTTAATAAAAAGATGCTGGAAAGTCAATATAGTATGGAACAGAGTGAAATGGACCGGCTGTTCCATGGGTATATCGCAAAGATTGGCGAAGAAAAGATCTTAAATCAGTATCTGGAAGATCTTCAGATGAGACAAGCAGTGGTTCAGTGTTGGATTCCGTTCCGGCCGGAACGAATTCCACATTCTTACCAGGAGCACGAGTCAATTATACAGGCTATGGAATGGAAAAATACGGAACTGGCCGTCCGTCTGACGGAGGCTCATTTCCTGATTAGCCAGAGATCACTTTGCAGGAAACTGACGGAGTATGAAGCATCTCATCCAAAAACAGGAAAGAGTGGAAAACGATAATGCAAATGTATTAAAAAAATAAAAAACATATGGAGGGTGTAACTATGAAAAAAAGAAAGTGGGCTTTGACATTCACAGCAATCCTTGCAGCAACAGCACTTGCAGGCTGTGGCAACCGGGCCGGTTCCGCTTCGTCAGAATCTGCCGCTGCATCAGGCGGGGAAACACAGGGCAGTGAACAGGCAGCATCCGGAGAGAAGAAAGATAGTGTGACTGTGGCATGTGCGGCAGAACCGGACACCTTTATTTCCTGGTACAGTAAGGCAAGTACCTCTATGGACGAGGTACCGATTTTACATAATGTCTATGAATCTCTGATCAAATTAGGACCGGATAACAGCCATGAGCCGCTTCTTGCAACAGACTGGAAAGTTTCGGATGACGGATGCACATACACTCTGACGATCCGTGATGATGTATATTTCCACAATGGGGACAAGATGACTGTGGAAGATGTTGAATTCTCCCTAGATGGTGCTGGACATACTTCTGCAGGATCCGCACAGCTGGCAAATTATGATGACTGTGAGATTATCGATGACCATACAGTTGCAATTCATCTGACTAGCCCATACGGTCCGTTCCTGAATGCACTGGCTGGACGATTTGCCCTGATTATGGACAAGTCTTACTATGAAGAGGTTGGCGAGGATGCTTACAACGAGAAACCGATTGGTACCGGACCATATACATTTGAAGAGCGCGTATCCGGCGATCATATCACATTAAAGGCATTTGATAAATACTGGGGTGGAGAACCAGAAATCAAGACCGTTACGTTCCAGGTACTGACGGATACCAATACTCAGATGATCTCTCTGGAAAATGGTGATATCGATGTTCTGATCAATGCAAACCTCAGCGCACTCAGCAAGCTGACTACAGATAAGGTGAAATGGGAGACCAAGGATGCATCTTCCATCGATCATTTTAAATTTAATTGCAACAAGGGACCGGCAAAAGACATCAATTTCCGTAAAGCAGTTTTGTGTGGAATCAATAAGGAAGATGTAAATATCGGTGTATACGAAGGCAAGGCAACAGTTGCTGACATTCCGATTGCAAGCGGATTCTCTGGAAGACCGGACGAGGGAACTTACGAGATCATTGAGTATGATCCGGAAAAGGCAAAGGAGTATCTGGCACAGTCCGGTTACAATGGCGAGGAATTTAAAATTCTGACGGTATCTGGAACCAAGGATGAGAGTGCAGCACAGATTATCCAAGGACAGTTAATTGAACTTGGCATCAACTGTAGCGTCAATGCAGTAGATTCAGCTTCCTACTTTGCTACTTTTGAGCAGAGTGGCGACTACGGTGCAAGCATTCGTTTTGGTGGTGTTTCTGTTCTGGATGCGGATGGTTTATTCTATCAGTACAATAGCAGTTACCTTCTTGCAAACGGAAAATATGATGCAGGAACCTGGAGTAGCGACCTGGATGACAAGTTACAGGCAGCACGTGTAGAGGTAGATGACGCGAAGAGAAAACTTTTATATGCAGAAGCCTGCGATATGATTACAGAGAATGCATTTGGTACCGCTATTTATTATGATGTAAACGCATGCGCATACAATGCGAACTTAAATGGCGTAGTGCCGAGATCCCTGACTGGCCTGTATTTCTTCAATGACTGGAGCTGGAATTGATCTTAAATTGAAAACAGGCAGACGAAAAACCAGATAACAGAAAGGGAGCAAAATGAAAAAACGTTTTGCTCCTTCTTTTTTTCAGAAATGTTGGTGAGGTGTTTACATGGTTAAATATATCATAAAGCGGTTGCTGCTGCTGATCCCGGTTGTAATCGGAATTACATTGTTTATTTACTTCATTATGAGTATGGCTCCGGGTGATCCGGCGGCACTGATCCTGGGCTCTGATGCCACAATGGAAGAAATCATGGAAAAGCGGGAAGAACTTGGGCTGAACAATCCGATTATCATCCGTTATGTGCATTATATGGCAGGTGTTCTGCATGGCGATTTTGGAACATCCTGGTATAACGGTTTTAACGTCATGTCAGAGTTTCTTTCCCGTATTCCGAATACGCTTCTTCTTGGAATCATGTCCAATGCATTCGTAATCGTATTTGGCATTCCCCTGGGAGTTATCGCAGCGGTAAAGCAGAACAGTAAACTGGATTATTTTACGCTGATCGTGGCGATGTTCCTTTCTTCCATGCCGGCATTCTGGTTTGGACTCATGGCACAGATCCTGTTTTGTCTGACTTTAGGGTGGTTTCCGGCTACCGGCGCAGAGACGCTTAAGAACTTTATATTACCGTCGATTACACTGGCATGTGCGTCCTTTGCGGGAATTGTCCGGCTGACAAGAACCAGTATTCTGGAGGTGAATAAGCTGGATTATGTGAGAACAGCACGGTCAAAAGGCTGTTCCGAATTCCGGATTGTGATCAAACATGTGCTGAGAAATGGCCTTCTTCCGGTTATCACCACCATAGGTTCCTATATTGCTACCATCGTTGGAGGTGCCATCGTTACTGAGAGCGTATTTGCAATTCCAGGTGTGGCGAGCCTTATGATCAATGCAGTAAAGCTGCGTGATGTACCGGTTGTTATGGGAATTATCGTAATCATTTCCGTGTTTGTCGGTGTGGTGAATCTGCTGGTAGACCTGACCTATGCAGTCATTGATCCGCGCGTGAAGCTGAACGGTTAAGGAAAGGGGCGTTACAAGGTGAAAAAGGAAAAAACAATGGCCAATAAAAGCCAGCTTGGAATGATTGCATATCGTTTCCATAAGAATAAACTTGCCATGTTTGGGCTGGCAGCGATTATTGTTATGATTATCATGTGTGCAGCAGCGCCGCTTTATATTAACTATGATGCGGTTATCAAGCAGAGTATGGCAAACCGTTTTATTGCTCCATGCAAAGATTTCTGGTTTGGTACCGACCAGTTTGGACGTGATTTGTTTGCCCGAATTATTTATGGAGGTAGAATTTCTCTGTTGGCAGGACTTATTGTAGTAGCCAGTGCTCTGGTGATTGGGGTAACACTGGGCGGCATTGCCGGATACTTTGGAGGAACGGTAGATATGGTAATTATGCGTATCTGTGATATCTTCATGGCGGTTCCGAGAATGCTGCTTGCTATGGCTGTAGTTGCCGGACTTGGGCAGGGAACCTTCAAAATGCTGATAGCTTTGTCGATCGCAGAGTTCCCCAAATATGCGAGAACCGTGCGGGCTTCCATCATGACCCTCAGAAATCAGGAATATGTAGAAGCGGCAAAGTGCTGTGGTACAAGTTCAGCGAGAATCATTTTCAAGCATGTTGTTCCGAATGGCCTGGGACCGGTTATTGTATCTGCAACCCTTGGTCTTGGAGGTACCATTCTTGCGATTGCTTCTCTGGGATTTTTGGGAATTGGTGTTGCATCACCGACACCGGAGTGGGGAACGATTCTTTCTGAAAACCGCACCAATATCCGTTTTTATCCGTATCTTGGTTTGATTCCCGGCTTCTTTATCGCAATTTCCGTAATGTGCCTGAACTTTATCGGAGATGGCCTGAGAGATGCCCTGGATCCGAGAACAAAGAATTAGGAGGGGAATTATGGCAGACCATTTACTTGAAATAAAAGATCTTTACGTACAATACAATACGGATGAAGCCGTGGTACATGCAGTCAACGGCATGAACCTGACTTTGGAGAAAGGTGAAGCACTGGGAATTGTAGGAGAGACCGGTGCCGGTAAATCGACAACTGCACTCAGCATTTTAAAACTGCTTCCGCCGAAGGTGGGCGAGATTAAATCCGGAGAGATCCGCTATGATGGCATTGATATTATCCATGCAGATAATAAAACCATGCGCGAGATTCGCGGTGCAAGAATTGCCATGATCTTTCAGGATCCCATGAGCTCTTTAAATCCGATTCTCACGATCGGGGATCAGATCTATGAGGTGCTGGAACTACATTTCCCGGATATGCCAAAGGCAGAGCGGGAAAAAAAGGTGGAGGATATCCTCGGTCTGGTGGGAATCCAGAAATCCAGAAAAAATGATTATCCACATCAGTTTTCCGGCGGCATGAAACAGAGAATCGGAATTGCCATGGCACTGGTAGCGGAGCCGGAACTGCTTCTGGCGGATGAACCGACAACGGCACTGGATGTGACGATTCAGGCGCAGATTCTGCAGCTGATGCAGGAACTGCAGAAGAAATATAATACAGCGATGATTCTGATTACCCATGATCTTGGTGTGGTAGCAGAGTTTTGTGAGAGAGTAGCTGTGGTTTATGCAGGTGAAGTCATTGAGACAGGACGCGTGGAAGATATCTATACCAGAGAAAAGAATCATCCCTACACAACCGGGCTGTTTAACAGCATTCCGGAACTGACGGGAGAAATTGACCGTCTGATACCAATCCCGGGATTCATGTCAGATCCGACCAATCTTTCGGTGGGTTGTAAATTTGCAGATCGGTGTGAACATTGTATGGAACAGTGCAAAAAAGAAGTTCCGCCCGTTTTTACAGAAGGGACTCACAGCATAAAATGTTTCCTTTTTGCTAAGGAAGGAGGCCGTTAGGATGGCAGCGCCGTTAATTGAGACAGTAAATTTAAAAAAATATTTTAATACGCCAAGAGGACTTCTTCATGCTGTCGATGATGTCAATATTAAGATTAATGCAGGGGAGACATTGGGGATTGTAGGAGAATCTGGCTGCGGAAAATCAACCCTTGGAAGAACCATGATGCGCCTTGTAGATGCAACGGACGGCAAGGTGTTGTTTAAGGGAGAGAATATTCTGGATTATAACAAAAAGCAGATGAAGAAAATGCACACCAGTATGCAGATGATTTTCCAGGATCCGTTTACATCCTTAAATCCCCGTCTTTCAATTGGCGAGATCATTTCAGAACCGATGAAAGTGGTACACAATGTAAAAGGTAGCGACATGAAGACGCGCGTGCAGGAACTTATGGATATGTGCGGCCTTCCTCAGCGGTATTACAATACATATCCGCACGAACTGGATGGAGGAAGAAGACAGCGAGTCGGCCTGGCGAGGGCGCTTGCACTGGATCCTCAGTTTATTGTGTGTGATGAGCCGGTTTCCGCCCTGGATGTGTCGATTCAGGCGCAGATCATCAATCTGCTTATGGACCTCCAGGCACAAAAGGGACTGGCGTATATGTTTATCACTCATGATTTGTGTGTGGTTCGCCATATCAGCAATAACATTGCAGTTATGTATCTGGGACAGGTTGTGGAGTATGCATCAAGAGATGAGCTTTTTGCACACCAGTATCATCCATATACGGTAGCACTGCTGGCAGCAATTCCGACTACGGATTTAAGCAGGAGAAACCGGGAACGGCATCTGCTTCAGGGAGAAGTAGGAAACCCGATTAATCCGGCACCGGGATGCCGTTTTGCATCAAGATGCAAGTATGCAACAGAAAAGTGCAAAGAGCCGCAGGAACTTCGGGAGGTATTCCCGGGACATTTTGTAAGGTGTCATCTTGCAGCAAAGTAAACGGAAAAAGGAGAAGGGTATGGCGTGGTGGCTGAAAAATAACATCCGGATGATTCAGAACAATATCCGGGATATCGATGTCAGAATGGACATTGACAAACAGATTGAATGGCTGAAAAGCTTTGGGGCGAATACACTTCAGATCGGATGTGGCGGGATTACGGCATTCCATCCGACTAAACTTGACTTTCAGTGGCAGAATCCATATATGGAAGGTGATTTTTTTGGAGAAGTGCTGAAAAAGTGCCATGAAAACGGGATTCGCGTGATTGCCCGCTTTGATTTCAGCAAGACACATGAGAAATTTTATGAAGAACATCCGGAGTGGTATTTTAGAGGATTGGACGGAAAACCGGTACGCTATCATGATACTGTGGCTACCTGTGTAAATGGTCCGTATCAGAGTGAGCGGTCACTGGATATTATCCGGGAAGTTATGGAACAGTATCCGGTTGACGGTATCTTTTTCAATATGTTTGGATACATTACTTTTGACTACAGCGGCAATTATGTAGGAATCTGCCAGTGTGAAAACTGTAAGCGGAGATTTAGGGAGATGTACGGCGAAGAATTGCCGGTTAAGGAGAATCTTGAAGATCCGGTATTTATTAAGTACATTGATTTTAAGAAAAAAACAGTAGATGAAATGCTGACAAAAATCCACAATCTGGCAAGGAGCATCAATCCGGACTGCGCGGTAAGCACATACGCAACAACCGGAGTGGATATTGTGAGAAATGAGTCAAATTCAGCAGTAGACCGTCCGCTTCCTTTCTGGATTTATAACAGTTCAGATAATGTGGGAGAAATTGAGGGCAGCTATGAGGATAAAATCTGTTCGAACTGCTGTATCAATGCTGTGGATCTTCCTTATCGCTTTATGGGAGTATCAGATCAGTTAAACCAGATCCGGCTGTATGGAGATCTGGCAAATGGAGGAACTCTGGACTGGTGTATTATCGGAAATTTTGATGATTACCCGGACCGGGAGAATTTTGATTCTGTGCGGAAAATCTTTCATTATCATAAACAATATGAACAGTATTATGGACATTTCAGTCCTAAAACAAAGATCATGCTTGTGAAAGAAGGGGACCGCAGGGAACTGTGCGCGGAATATCGGGGAATTTTCCGCATGCTGAAAGAAACTCATCTGCAGTTTACGATTGTGAAAGCGGACGCGCTGAAAGATAAGCTGGCAGAACTGGACGATTATGATTATATCATTCTTCCGGATGTACATACTTTACCGGATGAGGTAGTAAAGGCGCTTGGAAATACCAGAGCAGTGGTTGTCGGAACCGGTCTGACAATGGATGAGTCAGACAAATGCCTGAAAGAGGTATTTGGAGTTGAAGTATCGGAAAAGATCACGGATGTTCGCGGTACATACCTGAAAACAATGCCGGAAGATGTATTTGCAGATTTTGCAAAGACGGGAAAAGCGTGGGTGTTCCTGGATGATCCGTATAGAAAGATGAAACTCCTTCCGGTGACGAAGGGATATCTGCCATTGATTGAGAAGACCATGTTCGGTCCGCCGGAGCGCTGTTTTGGACATCAGGAAACTGATGATGCCATGATGAGTATATTTGGCGGAAAGAACATTTACGTTCCGTGGAATATTGGAACGCTGTATTATAAGCTAGGATATGATGAATTTAAAAAGCTTCTGCTTGACATTATGAAGGCAGCAGGAGATTTGCCGTATTCCTTTGATACAACGGTACCGGAGATGGTAGAAATGATTCTGTCGGAATGTGAGCCGGGAACGTATATGCTGCAGCTGATTAATCTGACAGGCTACAATGGCATGACATTTTTCGCACCGCGTGAGATGAAAAACCTGAGTGTGAAATTCCGGGAAATCAATCCGGTTCATGTGGAAGAGCTTACAGATCATGGACTTGAAACCATTGCTTATGAGAATGGAATGACCTTCGATCTGAAAGAAGGGGAATTGTACAAAGCATTTCTGATTCATGTATAAGCGTTGAGAAAAGGCAGGAAAAATATGGAGAAAAAAATGTGGTGGGATGGCCCAATGCGGGTGATGCAGTACAATTTACAGGTGGCAGATACTCCCGGAATGGATCCGGAAAAGATTGCGATGGAAACGGAGCAGCTGGCCTGCAACGTGGTTGTTATGAATGTAGGCGGAATTTACGCCTGGTATCCAAGCAAGGTAAAATATCATCACATCAATGAATTTTTACCAAAGGACCGGGATCTGCTGGCGGAGCTGATCCGTGCGTTCCACAGCCGGAATATTAAGTTTGTAGCTCGGTTTGATTTCAGCATCACAGATGACACAACGTATTTGAAAAAGCCGCAGTGGTTTGCCAGAAAGCGGGATAAAACACCGTATTTCCGCGGGGAAAAGAGAATGGGAAACTGGTCCCTCTTCTTAAATACCTGCGCAAACAACGGATACCGCAATGAAGAAGTTGCAGTGCCGGTGATTCGGGAAGTTTTATATAATTACGATATTGATGGAATCTTTTTCAATGCACCTATGGCGTCCCCATGTTTTTGCGAGCGGTGTCAGGAAAAATATGAGAAAACTTATGGTGTTCCGATGCCGGAGCAGGAAGAAAATTTTGCACCGGACTGGCTTTCGAGATGTACAAAAGATAATATCGGCGTAATCTACCGTACAATCAAGAAGATCCGGACGGATGTTCCGATGATCCTTTATTACATCCCGTATTCCTGGAAATTCCTGGGAATGGGTCGCATCGAGCGTGACAGCATTTATGAACGCTACGCGACAGCTGACCTGATCTGTACGGAATCGCAGGATGTTCTATCCAGAGGTATTCACGGCGGTATTCCGGAAACCGTGAATACCATGCTTGCCATGAAGGCAGGACGCAGAAATGATGAGGCGAAGCGGCCGTTTGGCATTATTCATTCCTGCCCGGGCATGGACTGGCGGCATGTGGGACTTCCGACAGCAGAGTATCTGCCCTGGATGAGTCAGGTGCCTGCGTCTGGCGGAATCCTCTGGCACTCTGTGACTGGATATCCGGATACGATTACGGATAAGCGCATTTTGAAAGCCATTCATCAGGTGGATCATATGATCGTAAAGAGCGAACCGGATATGGATGGCGCAAAGAGCAAGGCAGAAGCAGTTTTGTTCTGGGATGGCGGAGAACATGCAATTTCCTGGGCAGATATGCTGACAAAGAATCATATTACCTTTGAGCTGATGCAGGATTACTCCATTGATCAGGAGGCAATGAAAAATTATCGTCTGGCAGTAGTTCCGCAGGGATTGTGGAAACAGGATGAAGTGAGGAAAATAGTAGAAACGTATGTAAAACAGGGCGGCAGAGTTATTGTGGAAAACCTGGATGCAAAAGCCGCGATTGATTCGGCGGCATTTCTGGGGGTGAAGGAAGATGTCAACACCAGCGAATACCTGACTGCCAGTTATCTGCGGTTTGAAAAAGCAGGTGAGGCATTAAAGAAGGGAATGGATACCGATAAAGTGGCTTTTCGGGGGCAGGTGCTTTACTGCACGCCGGACGAAAACTGTGAGTGCCTTGCGACCCTGGTACCGCCGTTTGCTCCGGTGGAGGTGACCGGTGCGCCGCCGGAACGTGCTTCCATGCCGGTTTCCCATACGGATATCCCACTTGTGATGAAACGTGGGTATGGAGATGGAGAAGTGATTTACCTTCCGTTTGTGTTAAGCACTCTGGTAAAAGAATTCCGCCTGATGGATCACTATCAGCTGGCGGGGAATATGGCAGACTGCCTGCTTGAATCCCGGGAATTAGAGGTGGCAGCTCCATCTACGGTTCAGGTGACCATGTTTGAGCGGGAAAATAAATATATGCTTCATCTGATTAATGAAACGGGGGAGCGTCCGCTGCGGGAGACTATCCCGGTATGCGGTATCCGTGTGAAAGTGAAACTTCCGGGAGATAACCAGGTACAGTCTGTGAAGGCCGTGATCGAAGAGCAGCAGATGACCTGGAAACAGGATGGTGAATGGATTTCCATTGATCTTAAACAGTTGGATGTCTGGGAAATGCTTACCATTACATTTTAAAAGGGTACAGTGTTGGAAGAAGGAGTGAATCATTATGAGAGATTCTATTCATAAATATTTTCAGGTAGGAACAATCCGATGGATGTCCTTCCCGAACCGGAGCGTAGTGGATCAGGTAAGACGCATCGCAGTTGATGATTATTTTGATGCGATTGAGGTTACCAAGTGCGCGGATGACACAGAGCGGGAAGAAGTGAAGAAGATTCTGGAACAGTCTCACTTAAAGGTTTGCTATGGCGCGCAGCCGAGACTTCTGGGACCGAAGTTAAATCCGAATGATATTGATGAGGAAGGTAGAAAGAAAGCAGAAGCCACCCTGATTGAGGCTGTGGATGAGGCTGAATACCTTGGGGCAAAGGGCATTGCGTTTCTGGCAGGAAAATGGGAAGAGGAAACCAAAGACCAGGCATATGCGCAGTTGTTAAAGACCACACGCAATGTCTGCGATTACGCAGCAAAGAAGGGGATGAATGTAGAACTGGAAGTGTTTGATTTTGACATGGATAAAGCAGCTCTCATCGGTCCGGCTCCTTATGCGGCAAAGTTTGCGGCAGATATGAGAATGACCCATAACAATTTTGGCCTGTTAGTGGATTTATCTCACTTCCCGACCACCTATGAGACTTCTAAATTTGTGATCCAAACTTTGAGACCGTACATTACACACCTTCATTTCGGCAATGCGGTTGTAGAAGAAGGGTGCCCGATGTATGGCGACAAGCATCCGCGCCTGGGATATCCGAACAGCGCCAATGATGTAGAACAGCTGACCGATTATCTGCAGGTTTTGAAGGAAGAGGGATTTTTCAATGCGAAGGATCCGATGGTACTTTCCATGGAGGTTACCCTTGCTCCTGGGGAGGACGATGAGATCATTCTGGCAAATACCAAGCGCTGTTTAAACCGCGCTTGGGCTTTGGTTGAGGATTAGGAGGAATAACATTATGAAAATTGTGATTCTGGATGGTTATACAGAAAATCCGGGTGACTTAAGCTGGAGTGGTTTTGAAGCTCTGGGAGAACTTACCGTGTATGACAGAACGACTGATCACAGCCAGATCGCAGAACGCATCGGAGATGCTGAGGCTGTTTATACAAATAAAACGCCGATCAGCCGGGAGACCATGGCAGCATGCCCGAATCTGAAATACATCGGTGTGCTGGCCACTGGATATAATGTGGTGGATGTGGCAGCAGCGAAGGAGGCCGGAATTCTGGTTTCCAATATTCCAACCTACGGAACAGCAGCAGTTTCACAGTATGCGATTGCACTGCTTCTGGAATTGTGTCATCACATCGGAGAACATTCTGATTGTGTGAAAAAAGGTGACTGGACCAATAATGCAGACTGGTGCTTCTGGAATTATCCTCTGATTGAGCTGGAGGGAAAGACTATGGGAATCATTGGTTTTGGCCGCATTGGACAGGGAACTGCCCATATTGCCCAGGCACTGGGCATGAAAGTGCTGGCGTATGATACGTATCAGAATAAGGCTCTGGAAAGCGAAAACTGTCAGTATGCATCTCTGGATGAGCTGTTAAAAGAGTCAGATGTGATTTCACTGCATTGTCCGCTGTTCCCGGAGACGGAGGGAATCATCAATAAAGATAATATTGCAAAAATGAAGGATGGTGTTCTGATCGTGAATGATTCCAGAGGTCCGCTTATTGTGGAGGAAGACCTGCGGGATGCTTTAAATAGTGGAAAAGTGGCAGGTGCTGCTGTAGATGTAGTATCTACGGAACCAATCAGAATGGATAATCCGCTTCTGGAGGCAAAGAACTGCATCATCACACCACATATCGCATGGGCGCCCAGGGAGTCCAGACAGAGACTGATGAATATTGCAGTGGCTAATCTGAAGGCATTTATGGAAGAAAATCCACAGAATATTGTTAATTTTTAAATAATATTTGAATAAATACATGAAAACGGATGGTATCGGTGAAATACTGCTTTACTGTCCGTTTTTTTGATGGAGTGTTAATATAATTATTATAATTCAAATAAAATATATAGCAAATTATAAGAATAAGTGATAACATATAATTATCGTTTTAAAGTTGCAAAACTTTTTATTAAAAGGAGGGATTTTATGAATATGGAGAAGCTATTTCATCTCAAGGAGAACCACACGGATGTCAGGACGGAAGTCATGGCCGGTATAACCACATTTATGACCATGGCCTATATCCTGGCTGTTAACCCGAGCATCCTAAGCGCGTCCGGCATGGACAGTGGTGCGGTGTTCACGGCAACCGCCCTTGCGTCCGCAATCGCAACCCTGCTTATGGCAGCACTTTCCAACTATCCGTTCGTACTGGCACCCGGCATGGGACTGAATGCCTATTTCGCCTATACGGTTGTTCTTTCCATGGGCTACACCTGGGAGATGGCACTGGCAGCTGTATTTGTGGAAGGTATCATCTTCCTGGCTCTGTCCCTGACCAACGTGCGTGAGCAGATATTCAACTCTATCCCGATGAACTTAAAGTATGCGGTATCCGCAGGTATCGGCCTGTTTATCGCGTTCATTGGTCTGCAGAATGCCCATATTGTAGTGGACAGCGCGACTCTGGTTGGAATGTACTCCTTCAAGGCATCCGTTGCAAACGGTATGTTCTCCAGCGAAGGCATCACCGTGCTGCTGGCACTCATCGGTGTTCTGATCACCGGCGTACTTTTAGTAAAAGGCGTAAAGGGCAACATTCTCTGGGGCATCCTGATCACCTGGGCACTTGGTATTGTATGCCAGCTGACCGGACTGTACCAGATCAATCCTGAGGCCGGATTCTACAGCCTGCTTCCGGATTTCTCCAACGGAATTTCCATTCCGAGCCTGGCACCGACCTTCATGAAGATGGACTTCAGCCGTGTGGCTTCCCTGGATTTCCTGGTAGTCATGTTCGCGTTCCTGTTCGTAGATATGTTTGATACCCTGGGAACCCTCATCGGCGTGGCCTCCAAGGCCAACATGCTGGATGCGCAGGGGCATCTGCCGCGTATCCGCGGTGCGCTGCTTTCCGACTCTGTTGGTACCGCAGTCGGCGCTGTTCTTGGTACTTCCACCACTACTACTTTCGTTGAGAGTGCGTCTGGCGTGGCAGAGGGCGGAAGAACCGGTTTAACCGCAGTGATAGCAGCAATCCTGTTCGCGCTGTCCCTGTTCCTGTCTCCGATCTTCCTGGCTATCCCGTCCTTTGCAACGGCACCGGCCCTGATCGTGGTAGGATTTTTGATGCTGACCTCTATCCTTAAGGTAAATTTCGAGGATTATACCGAGGCAATCCCGGCTTATGTGGCAGTGATCGCAATGCCGTTTATGTACAGCATCTCTGAGGGAATCGCAATGGGAATCATCTCCTATGTCGTGATCAACCTGGTAACCGGAAAGGCAAAGGAGAAGCATATCACGCCGCTGATGTATGTGCTGGCGGTGCTGTTTATCGGGAAGTACATTATGCTGTAAGATACATAAATTTATAGTTCAGTTGCAGCACTGCAAAAACAGGCGGGAAAGGAGGCCGCAGACCTTACCCGCCTGTTTTTGCGTGAATTTAGTAACAGTTCAGACTAGCCATAGATAAACGTGAGAAATTGAAAAAAGATTTTTTCTTTTTGGTTTATTTCTGGTAAACTATGTTTATAGGCACACGGGCTGTATTTTAGCCGGTGTAAAGCCCGTGGATCCGGTTGTTAACTGCATGATCCTGCCATATGATGTACACGATTTAAGGATACGTTTTGCAGCTTTGTTGTTTATTATGTTCGTTGACAGCCCATAAGGAAAGGAGGTTTTCCATTGTCCCGTCCACAGCAAGACCGCATGTATATAGCCATTGATTTAAAATCCTTTTACGCCTCCGTAGAGTGTGTGGAGCGGGGGCTGGATCCTTTAAAGACCAATCTGGATTCTTTGGATCATGCCCTTGCCTGGATTATGCTTACCAATGATCAGTTGATCACTCATCAGCACGGTGGTTATGGTATGTATGCCGGTTTACCCTGGTTCACGGACTTCTGGGGGCGGGATATGTTTATTTCTATGCCGGGTGCAGTGCTTTGTACAGGGCAGTTTGATACGGCACGTGATATTCTTGCGTCATTTGCACGTTATCAGGATACCATTTCCACATCTCCTACTTACGG
>ERZ773216.1579-NODE-1579-length-26738-cov-3.857250_pt1 | contig 26738 bp, 16 predicted proteins | sample MGYA00511259_ERZ773216 | MGnify/ENA primary metagenome ERZ773216 (study PRJEB29015, sample SAMEA2737764) | human gut metagenome | biome: human gut; feature: human-associated habitat; material: faeces | place: China | collected 2012 ... | reverse complement strand
TGTGTACGCGACGATTCCCTCCAATCTTCCGGAAGGAAAAACAGCGCCTGTCATCGGCTTTATTTCCCATATGGATACGTCTCCGGCGGTTTCCGGCGAAAATGTCAATCCGAGAGTCGTTGCCTATGAAGGCGGGGATATTGTCTTAAACGCTGAAAAAAATATCGTCCTGACCGAAAAGGAAAACCCGGAGCTTGCTCATTTTGTCGGAAAGCATTTAATCGTAACCGACGGCAACACTCTGCTGGGTGCAGATGATAAGGCAGGCGTTGCGGAGATTATGACGATGGCACAGGAGCTTTTATCCAACAAAAACCTCGTACACGGCAAAATTCGCATCGGCTTTACCCCAGATGAAGAAGTCGGCTGCGGCGTAGACTTCTTCGACGTAGAGGGCTTTGGCGCAGACTATGCCTATACCGTGGACGGCGGCGATTTGGGTGAGCTGGAATACGAGAACTTCAACGCCGCAAGCGCCAAAATCGACATTCAGGGACGCAACGTCCACCCGGGATACGCCAAGAACAAGATGGTCAATGCGCTCGACGTGGCGTGCGAACTGCAAGGGCTGCTGCCGGCCGCCGAACGTCCGCAGTACACCGAAGGATACGAAGGGTTCTACCACTGCGTAGGGCTGAACGGCACGGTCGAGAACGCTTCGGTCAGTTACATCATCCGCGACCACGACGCCGAGAAGTTCGAGCAGAAAAAGGTCTTCATGTGGGCCGCAGTCGACCTGCTGAAAAAGAAATACGGCGACCAGGTCGTGACCCTCACGCTCAAGGATCAGTACTACAACATGCGCAAGATGGTCGAGCCGCACCCGCAGGTGATCGACAAGGCTCTGAAAGCGATGGAGATGGCCGGCGTGAAATCCCTCGTACGGCCCATTCGCGGCGGCACGGACGGCGCGCGCCTCTCGTTCATGGGCCTGCCGTGCCCCAACCTCTTCACCGGAGGCATGAATTTCCACGGCAAGTTCGAATACTGTTCGCTCACGACGATGCGCAAGGCCCAGCAGGTGATCCTGAATCTGGCGGTTCTTTGGTCTGAATAGCCCGAAGAACAATTAAAAATCACGAAGTCTATGGACAATTTCGGTTTTCTCAAGGTGGCGGCGGCCGTTCCGCACGTGCGGGTCGCCGACTGCGACTACAACACCGAACGGATGGCGGCGATGGCCGAGGAGGCCGCCCGGCGGGGCGTCGAGATCGTGGCGTTCCCCGAACTGGGCGTCACGGCCTACACCTGCGGCGACCTCCTGTTGCAGCAGACGCTGCTCGATGCGGCCGACGAGGCGTTGGAACGCCTGGTGCGCGCCACGCGCAAACTCCCCCTCACGCTGATCGCAGGCGCTCCCCTGCGCCACGGGTCGACGCTCTACAACTGCGCCGTGGTCTTCACGCAAGGCAAAGTGCTGGGCGTGGTTCCCAAAACCTATATCCCCGACTACGGGGAGTTCTACGAAAACCGCTGGTTCGCGTCGGGCGCCGGGATTTCCGACGAGCATATCGCCGTCGCGGGGCAGCAGGCCGACTTCGGCGCCGACCTCACGTTCGAAGTCAACGGCGCGGAGTTCGGCATCGAGATCTGCGAGGACCTCTGGACCGCCGCACCGCCCTCGTCGCAGCTGGCGCTCAACGGCGCGAAGGTGATCTTCAACCTCTCGGCATCGCCCGAATCGGTCGGCAAACACGCCTACCTGCGGCAGTTGGTGGCCCAGCAGTCGGGACGCGCGATTGCGGCCTATGTCTACTGCTCGGCGGGCTTCGGCGAATCGACCACCGACCTCGTGTTCGCCGGCAACGCCGTCATCGCCGAAAACGGCTGCATTCTGCGCGAAGCCGCGCGCTTCTCGCCCGACGAACAGCTGATCGTCGCCGACGTGGACATCGAGCGGCTGGAGTTCGAACGCCGCCGCAACACCTCGTTCCGCGCGAACGAAGGGGCCACGGAGAACACCGTGATCGAAATGGAAATCCCCGAGGGGCTTCGCGGCGTGGCGCTCGACCGCGACATCGACCCGATGCCGTTCGTACCCAAGGACGAAGCCGACCGCAGCGAACGCTGCGAGGAGATTTTCCGGATACAGTCGCACGGACTTGCGCAGCGGATGGTTCACACCCGCTCCGAAAAGGCCGTCGTCGGGATTTCGGGCGGCCTGGACTCGACGCTCGCACTGCTCGTGACGGCCCGGACCTTCGATTTCCTGCACCTCGACCGCGCGGGCATCATCGGCATCACGATGCCCGGATTCGGGACCACCGACCGCACCTACAACAATGCGCTGGAGCTGATGCGCGGACTGGGCGTGACGATCCGCGAAATCCCGATCCGCGACGCCTGCACGCAGCATTTTCAGGATATAGGTCTCGACCCCGGCAGCCGGGGCGCGGCCTACGAAAACGCCCAGGCGCGCGAACGCACGCAAATCCTGATGGACGTGGCCAACATGGAGGGCGGACTGGTCATCGGCACGGGCGACCTGTCGGAACTGGCGCTGGGCTGGGCGACCTACAACGGCGACCAGATGTCGATGTACGGCGTCAACGCCTCGGTTCCCAAGACGCTGGTGCGCCACCTCGTGAAGTGGGCCGCCGCGACGGAACAGGACGCCGCGACGCGCGCCACGCTGCTCGACATCATCGACACGCCCGTCAGCCCCGAACTGCTTCCGGCCGACGACAACGGCAAAATCGCCCAGAAGACCGAGGACCTCGTGGGGCCTTACGAACTCCACGACTTCTTCCTCTACAACTTCCTCCGCGCGGGTTACGGTCCGGCGAAAATCCTGCTGCTGGCCGAACAGGCCTTCGACGGGAGTTACGACCGCGCCGCGATTCTTCGGTGGCTCACGGTCTTCGTCCGCCGTTTCTTCACCCAGCAATTCAAACGTTCGGCCATGCCCGACGGCCCGAAAGTCGGCTCGGTGACGCTCTCGCCCCGCGGCGACTGGCGCATGCCCTCCGACGCCTCGGCAGCGGCATGGCTGCGCGAACTCGACACGTTATAACATAGACCCAATGAAGAAACTCCTGTTATTCACAGCATCCCTGCTCCTGCTCGGCGGCACGACCTCCTCGGCGCAGGACTGGAAAGAGGCCCTGAAAAAAGCCGCCACGGCGGCCGCCGACAAAGCCACCGACGGCAAGCTGACCCAATATGCTCTTGCCGGAACGTGGAACTACACGGGTCCGGGCGTCAAGTTCGAAGGAGGCGACATCGCTTCGGAGGTCGGGGGCGCGGCGCTCGAAACCGCCGTCGTCAAACAGCTCGAAAAGGCCTATGCCAAGGCGGGCATCCGCCCCGGCGCCGGAACGTTCACCTTCGGCAAGGACGACGACGCCTTCACCGCCACGCTCGGCTCCCACACCCTCTCGGGAACCTACGAATACGACGCCCCGACACACGTCGTGACGCTCCATTTCGCCAAGGGCAAGCTCAACCTGGGTTCGGTTCCCGGCCACGCCTACATCAGCGGGCAGGAACTGGTGCTGGTCTTCCCGGTCACCAGACTCGTCGAGGTCGTCACGGCGCTCGGCAGCAAAGTCTCCTATTTTTCGACGGCCACGACGCTGCTGTCGAAATACAAGAACGTCTACGTCGGCTTCGCCTTTTCGAAATAATACGGGCTTCCCGGCGGGAAAAGCCGAAAAAAATTTGAAAAAATTTCGATGACGGATTTACTGCAAATCCGTCATTTTTCGTTACGGATTTTCATTCCCGAAGTCCAACCTTCTCGCAGACAGTAAGCAAATTCGGGGAGCGGATAAATAAAATATTTTACGAAATTCTTAAATAAGTTGCAAAACTCCGATAAATGTTCTATTTTTAGGGGCGAGAAACAAATACAAACCCCCTCAAAATCGAATCGCTTATGAACGAACAAGCCCAACAGTACGTCGAAGACTTCATGGCCCGGCTGATTGCACGCAATCCCGGAGAGCCGGAATTCCATCAGGCCGTCCGCGAGGTGGCCGAATCGCTGGCCCCGCACATCGTGACCAGCCCGATCCTGCAAAAGATGAAGGTGCTGGAACGCATTGCCGAACCCGAGCGCGTGATTATTTTCCGCGTGCCGTGGCTCAACGACAAAGGCGAAATCGAAATCAACCGCGGCTACCGCATCCAGATGAACAGCGCCATCGGCCCCTACAAGGGCGGGATCCGCTTCCACCCCTCGGTGAACCTCTCGATCCTCAAGTTCCTGGCTTTCGAGCAGACCTTCAAGAACAGCCTCACGACGCTCCCGATGGGCGGCGGCAAGGGCGGTTCGGACTTCAACCCGAAAGGCAAGTCGGACAATGAGGTGATGAAATTCTGCCAGTCGTTTATGACCGAGCTGCAACGTCACATCGGACAGGACACCGACGTTCCGGCGGGCGACATCGGCGTGGGCGGCCGCGAAATCGGCTTCATGTTCGGCCAGTACAAGCGTCTGCGCGACGAATTCACCGGCACGCTCACCGGCAAGGGCCGCGACTGGGGCGGCAGCCCGCTGCGCCCCGAGGCCACGGGCTACGGAACCTGCTACTTCGCGCAGGAGATGCTCGCCACGCGCAACGACTCGTTCAAAGGGAAGACCGTCTGCATCTCCGGCTCGGGCAACGTCGCCCAGTACGCCTGCCAGAAGGCCACCGAACTGGGCGCCAAGGTGGTGACGCTCTCCGATTCGTCGGGCTACATCCACGATCCCGAAGGCATCAGCCCCGAGAAACTGGAATACGTCATGGAGCTGAAGAACATCTTCCGCGGCCGTATCAAGGAGTACGCGGAAAAATATCCGTCGGCAACCTACTACCCCGGCGAACGTCCGTGGGGCGTGAAGTGCGACATCGCCATGCCGTGCGCCACGCAGAACGAGCTGAACGGCGACGAGGCGCAGGCGCTGGTCGACAACGGCTGCATGTGCGTCGCCGAAGGCGCCAACATGCCCTCGACGCCCGACGCCATCCGGATTTTCCAGCAGCACAAGCTGCTCTACGCTCCGGGCAAGGCGGCCAACGCCGGCGGCGTCGCCACCTCGGGACTCGAAATGACCCAGAACTCGATACGCCTCACCTGGTCGCCCGAGGAGGTCGACGCGAAGCTGAAGTCCATCATGCAGAACATCCACGCGGTTTGCGTGCGCTACGGAACCCAGTCCGACGGTTACATCAACTACGTCGTGGGCGCCAACATCGGCGGCTTTATGAAGGTCGCCAACGCCATGCTCGCCCAGGGCTGCGTCTAACAGGCGGTACAACTACGAAAAACCGGCCGGAAACAGTTTCCGGCCGGTTTTCATTTTTTCGGGACGATTTACAGAAAAAGCACCGCGAGGACGGACACGGCGAAACCGCCGCAGAATCCGGCCAGCACCTGCCAGCCGTTGTGGCATCCGAGGTAGAGGCGCGCCGACGCGAGCGCCCCGGCGCAGAGGATGGCGACCATGAGGGGAACGAGCATGTTGCCCACGCCCACGACGTTCATCACCACGAGCAGCGCCACGACGGCCCCCATGCCCGTCAGGTGAAGGCTGATCTTCCAGTAGAACGACACCACGAGACACAGCACCTCGCAGCAGGCCGCGGCGACCATGAATTTACGCAGGAAAATCGCCGAAGGAATCTTCGCGATGGTGATGGCGCACAGCACGTAGCAGACGGCCCCGACGAGCAGCGGCAGGAAGCGTTCCCTGCGGTCGTCGATCCGGTAGTCCGAAATGCGGCCCAGCGAGCGCAGCACGCCGAGCGACAGCAGCGGAATGACGATCGCGTAGAGCGCCACCACCCACAGCAAATAGAACTTCACATTGGGAGGATAGTGCGAAAAGGCGGTCATCGTCAGCAGCACCGCCATCAGGTAGACGGGCAGCAGGAACGGATGCAGGACCCAGGATATGCCGGTAGCGATTTTTTTATAGTTCATTTCCAATTCTTTAATGCCCGCCGTTCAGACGGCGTCATTGCGAGGAGGACTTTCAGTCCGACGCGGCGATCTGCGGATCATGTCGGAACCTCCCGACTATCCATCGGATTGCCACGCTCATTGCATTCGCCCGCAATGACCCGCCCGCTTAAAAAACGTTTTTCAAGGCAGGCAGCGCAGACCCGAATCCGATATCCGAAAGCCTGCCGCCTTTAAATCCCGCTTCTTAAGCGGGCTATATCTGTTTCCGAAGCCTTGCCACCGGTATTCCCAGCATCTCACGGTATTTGGCCACGGTGCGCCGGGCGATGCGGTAGCCCTTCGAATTGAGGATGTCCATCAGCGTCTCGTCGGTCAGCGGACGCCGCTTGTCCTCTTCGTCGATGCACTGCTGCAAGATGTTCTTGATCTCGTAGCTCGACACCTCCTCGCCCGAATCGGTCTGCATGGCCTCCGAAAAGAGCGATTTGAGGAGGATGATCCCGAACTGCGTCTGCACGTACTTGCTGTTCACCACGCGCGAGATGGTCGACACATCCAGCCCCGTGCGGTCGGCGATGTCCTTGAGGATCATCGGCCGGAGTTTCGACTTGTCGCCGTCCTTGAAATACTCCTGCTGGTAGTCCAGGATGGTCTGCATCGTGCGCATCAGCGTGTCGTGCCGCTGCTTGATGGCCGAGATGAACCACTTCGCCGAGTCGATCTTGTTCTTCACGAACTGAATGGCCTCCTTGTCCTTCTCCCTGACCCGTCCGTCCGAACCCACCATTTCGCGGATCATCTCCATATAGCGGCGGTTGACGCGCACCTCGGGAACGTTGTAGGAGTTCAGCGAGAGGCTGAACCGCCCGTCCTGATAGTCGAGGATGAAATCCGGAATGATATAGGGCGTGGTGTCCGTGCCGCCCTCGGCGTAGAGGTTGCCGGGCTTGGGCGACAGGTGGCGGATCTCGGCGATCGCGTCGCGGAAATCGTCCTCGGATATTTGCAGCCGCGCCATCAGTTTCTCGTAGTGCTTCTTGACGAACTCGTCGAAATAGCTGGTCAGAATCTTCCTGGCCAGCCGCCGCGGACGGGTGTTGACCGGCATCTGCGCCATCTGCAACAGCAGGCATTCGCGCAGGTCGCGCGCGCCGATGCCCGCCGGCTCCAGTTCGTGAATGATTCCGAGCAGGCGTTCCAGCTCCTCGGCCGTCGTTTCAAGCCCCATCGTGAAGGCGATGTCGTCGGCCACGGACTCCAGGTCGCGGCGCAGGTAGCCGTCCTCGTCGATGCTGCCGATCAGGTAGACCGCCAGCCGCAAGTCGCGCTCCGGAAGATTGCGGTAGCCCAGTTGCTCGACGAGATATTCCTGCAACGACCGTCCTTCGGTCAGATAGACCGGACGCTGCTTGTCGTCCTTCGAAAAGTTGTTGATGCGGCTCTTGTACGACGGCGTGTCGTCCTCCCGGAGGTATTCGTCGAAGGAGATCTGCTGGGGAGGCTGCTCCTCGTCCTCGGCCGAACGCTCCTCCTCTTCCAGCACGATATTGTCTTCGATCTCCTGTTTGATGCGCTGTTCGAGCTGCACGGCGGGCAGTTCCAGCAGCTTGATCATCTGTATCTGCTGCGGAGAGAGCTTCTGCTGAAGCGAAAGTACCTGTTTCTGATTAATAGCCATATTGGGTCCAAATTAAGAATTGTTCAGCATTCCGAATTTGGTCTCTTCATTTATCGGGTTTTAGGGTTTTCGAAAGTCGTTCAGGGCGGGCGGATTCCGGTTTTCGGGAAGTCGGGCGCGGCAGGAGCACACTCAAGTATGTGGCTGTCGCGGACGGCGAGGGAAGGCCGGAAGGCGCCGCACTCGGACGGCTTTCGTTAGAAGTCGGCGTGCTGGGGCGTCCGCGGGAACGGCTGCACGTCACGGATGTTGGTCATGCCCGTCACGAAAAGCAGCAGGCGGTCGAAGCCCAGGCCGAAGCCCGAGTGCGGCGCCGAACCCCAGCGGCGGGTATCGAGATACCACCAGAGTTCCTTCTCGTTCATGCCCAATTCGGCGACTCTTGCATGAAGTTTGCCATAATCGGCCTCTCGCTCCGAACCGCCGATGATTTCGCCAATTCCCGGGAACAATACGTCCATGGCGCGCACCGTCTTGCCGTCGTCGTTCTGCTTCATGTAGAAGGCCTTGATGTCCTTGGGGTAGTTGATCAGGATGACCGGACGCTTGAAGTGCTCCTCCACGAGGTAGCGCTCGTGCTCGGATTGCAGGTCGCAGCCCCAGTCGCAGGGGAATTCGAACTTGCGGCCCGAAGCCTTCAGAATTTCGATGCCTTCGGTGTAGTCGAGACGCTTGAAATCGTGCTCCAGCACAAAGTGCAGACGCTCCAGCAGCCCCTTGTCCCACATCTTGTTCATAAATTCGAGGTCTTCCATGCAGTTGTCCAGCGCATACCGGATGAGGTATTTGAGGAAATCCTCGGCCAGTTCCATGTTGTCCTCCAGTTCGAAGAAGGCCGCTTCCGGCTCGATCATCCAGAACTCCGACGCATGGCGCGGGGTGTTCGAGTTTTCGGCACGGAACGTGGGGCCGAAGGTGTAGATGCGGCCCAGCGAGAGTGCGCCCAGCTCGCCTTCGAGCTGGCCCGACACCGTGAGGTTGCACGCCTTGCCGAAGAAGTCCTGCGCGTAGTCGACCGCCCCCTCCCCGGTCCGGGGCAGGTTGTTCATATCGAGCGTCGTCACCTGGAACATCGCCCCGGCGCCTTCGCAGTCCGAAGCCGTGATGATCGGGGTGTGGAAATAGTAGAATCCGTGTTTGTTGAAATATTCGTGGATGGCGTAAGCCATGGCGTGACGGATGCGGAGCACCGCGCCGAACGTGTTGGTGCGCGGACGCAGGTAGGCGATTTCGCGCAGAAACTCCAGCGAATGCCCCTTCTTCTGCAGGGGATAGCTCTCGGGGTCGGCCGTACCGTAAACCTCGATTTTTTCGGCCTGCACCTCGACGCCCTGCCCCGCGCCCGGCGAAGCCACCAGACGGCCGTCGACGCGGAGACAGGCGCCCGTGGTCACGGGCTTGAGCTGCTCCTCGGAGATTTTGGCCAGATCGACCACCACCTGTATATTACCTACGCACGACCCGTCGTTCAGGGCGATGAACGCCACGTTCTTGTTACCGCGCTTGGTGCGCACCCAGCCTTTTACGACGACGTCGGTATCGACAGCGTCCGATTTCAGGATTTCTACGATTCTCTGCGTTTTCATATCTCGATTTTGTCTGTGTTTCCAGTCGTTTTTTCTGAATTGACAAAGTTAACGATTATTTGCGATTTGTCAAAAAAAAAGTACCTTTGGTGCCGTAACGACACTTCCATGCGTCGGAATGTTTCACCGGGCCGCATGCAATTCCGTTTTGAACCCATTCAACTTTTTTGTACCTTTGTCGTGATTATACACCCCCGTAAACAATGAAACGAACGATATTGACGGCTGCGCTGGCAGCCTGCGCGCTCTCTGCGACGGCCCAGATCATGGAGGAGAGGAATCCGGTCCCGATGACGCCCGGAGGAGGCCGCGTCTACCGTACGGAGGTCGTCCCCTACGACGCGCGCCACGACGCCGAGGCCCGCAACCGCGAAGCCGGAGGCTACTGGAAGGCTTTCGAACCCGAGGTGACGATTGCGACCGAAGGTCCTCTTCATGCCGTTCTCGAACAGGAGATCGAGATTCCGTTCGCCTGGACCGACGGCATGGTCTACCTGCACGTGGAAAATCCCGGTTCGGCCTACTCGCTCTGGCTCAACGACCGCCAGGTGGCCGAGGTCAGCGACCCGCTGACGCCCGCGGAGTTCGACCTGACCCCCTTCATCCGCGAAGGCGCCAACGACTTCAAACTGCTGATGCGCAACGACAATCCCGCCCGGCAGCTCGACGCCGCGGCCCCCGTCGTCCGCAAGTCCTTCGAAAACAGCTACCTCTATTACCAGAACAAACGCTCGATCGCCGATTTCGAAATCGGACTGGTGCCCGACTCGCTGGGGCGCGACTTCGGAATGCTCGACCTTAAAATCGTGACGCAGAACGCATACAACTACGAGGAACCCGTCACCGTCGGCTACGACATCTACTCGCCGCAGGGCAAGCTGCTCGAATTCAACATGACCGAAATCACCATCCCGGGCCGCTCGACCGACACGGTGCGCTTCTCGCCGTTCATCTACCACACCTACAAGAACAAATGGGAGGCCGGAAGCAAAACGCCGCCCCTCTACAAGGTGATGCTTTTCACGCGCCGCAACGGAGTCTACAAGGAGTATATGCCCCTGAAGATCGGCTTCGGCAAGACCGAACTCGTCGACGGACGCATCATGCGGCTGGGCAAGGAGCTAAAACCCGTCAAGGCCGGATACAACGCCGCCGCCGACCGCAAGACGACGCTCGCGGAGCTGAAAGCCCTGAAGGCCAAGGGAAAGAACACCATCTGCCCGGACTATCCGCAGCCCGCATGGTTCTACGAGTTGTGCGACTCTCTGGGCCTTTACGTCATCGACCGGGCCAACATCAACGCCCCGGAGCGGAGCGGCGACCGCACCGTCGGGGGCACGCCGTCGAACGACCCTCGGCTTGTCGGCGACTACCTCGAACGCGTGAAGGCGATGTACTACCGTTCGCGCAATTTCACCTGCGTCATCGCCTACTCCCTGGGCGGTCCTTCGGGCAACGGTTACAATATGTACAAGGCCTACCAGTGGCTCAAATCGGTCGAAAAGTCCCGTCCGGTGATCTACTCCGACACCGACGGCGAGTGGAATTCGGACCTGTAAATACGACAACCCAATGAAAAAACTGCTGTTACTGCTGCTCTTCGCCGGCCTGCTCAACACGGGGAGCGTCTTCGGATGGGGACGCGAAGGCCACGAGACGATCGCCAAGATCGCCGAACGCAATCTGACGAAAAAAGCCAAAAAGCGCATCGAGAAGTACCTCGGGGGCCACTCGATCGTCTACTTCGCCAAGTGGATGGACGAATACCGCCATACCCCCGAGTACAAGTTCACCAACAACTGGCACACCGTGCCCGTGAACGCCGAACTGCGTTACGAGGATTCGATGCTCGCGACGGGCGGCAACGCCATCTACGGACTGGAGCAGGCCATCGAGAACCTGAAGAACTACCGCAGCCTCACCGATTCGGCCGTGGAGGTCAACCTCAAGTACATCATCCATCTGGTGGGCGACATGCACTGCCCGGCGCACATCAAGTACACGACGCACGACACGAAATACGACGTGCTGTTCGAGGACAAGTACCACAAGCCGCACAAATTCCCCATCCACAGCGTCTGGGACAACGAGATCATCACCACCACGCGCATCTGGTCGGTCAGCGAGTGGGCCGATGAGCTGGACCGCCTTCCGAAGGCCGAAAGGCAGGCCGTAGCAGCCGGAACGCCGCGCGACTGGCTCCACGACAACGCCGTCGTGTGCGAGGCGCAGTTCGAATGGGCGAAGCCCGGCCAGCGGCTGGGACAGGATTTCCTGAACGAGGCCTTGCCGCTGATCGAGCGCCAGATCCGCAATGCCGGATACCGTCTTGCCCGTGTGCTGAACGAACTGTTCGGATAGCACCCCCGGCCCCGAAGCCCCGATGCCGCGCCCCGAAGCGCGGCATCGCCGTTTCCGGACGGGAAAAACGATTTGCCCGAACCGAATAAAAAGGCTATCTTTGCGCCGTACTGTGCCCGACCGACGCACAGGCGGAACGCAATGACCATAGAGCTGATCGTCATAGGAAAGACCGACTCGAAAGAGATCGCCGCGCTGGTGGAACTGTATGCCCGGCGCGTGAATCACTATTGCCGGTTCGCCGTCACCGCGCTGCCCGACGTGCGCAACACCAAAAGCATGACCGTCCGACAGCAGCGCACGGCCGAAGGCGAGGCCATCCTGCGCCAGCTTGCCGACGGCGACTACGTGACGCTGCTCGACGAGCGCGGCGAAGAATACCGTTCGGTGGAGTTCGCGCTGTGGCTGCAAAAGCGGCTGAACAGCGGCGTGAAACGCCTGGTACTGGTCATCGGCGGTCCCTACGGCTTCTCGGACGAAGTTTACGCACGCGCCGACGGCAGGCTGTCGCTCTCGCGCATGACCTTCTCCCACCAGATCGTGCGAGCCATCTTCGCCGAACAGATCTACCGGGCCTTCACCATCCTCAACAACGAACCCTACCACCACGAATGATGCAGCAGCGCCCCGTCATAGCCATCCTGACCGCCAACGTTCTCGTAGGCGTGGGGCTGCGCTCCATCCTCGAAAAAGCGGCCCCGGCCGCCGACGTGGAACTGTTCGGCAACTTTCAGGAATTTGCGGAGGCCGATCCGGAGCGGTTCATCCATTATTTCGTCACGGCGCAGCTCTTCGCGGCGCACAACGCCTTCTTCCGCGCCCGCAGCCACAGAACCATCCTCCTCGCCAACGGACAGACGCCCGCCGGGGTACACTGCATCGACGTGCAGACCGACGAGGAGCGTTTCGTGCGCTCGCTCATGCGACTGCAACACAGCGTCCGCCGACCGGAACACGCTCTGCCCGTCCAGCCGCAGGCTGCGCAGCCGCTCACGGAGCGCGAGGCCGAAGTGCTGACGCTCATCGCCGGCGGACTGATCAACAAGCAGGTCGCCGACCGGCTGGGAATCGGCCTGACGACCGTGATCTCCCACCGTCGCAACATCATGGAGAAGCTCGGCATCCGCACCGCCGCCGGGCTGGTGGTCTACGCCCTGGCGGCGGGCTACGTCGATCCCGACGGGATGTGACGCGCCTCCTCATAAATTAGGATTGCACCGACCGAAATAAAACCGTTACTTTGTACTCCCGATAACCGCAACCGATACATGCACCGCAAATCGCTCGTCATACTCCTGTTGCTGCTGGCCTCCGCGGCCGCGGCCCGCACCGCGGGCGGCGACGGCCCGACGCCGGACACGGAGACGGCCGACACGGTGATCGTGGTGGACAAGGTGCAGGTGACGGCCATCAAACAAGGCCTCGTGCTGCGTTCGCAGCCCGTCGCGGCGTCGATCGTCGGCGGCCGCGCCATCGAACGGGGACGCATCGGGGCGGTGAAAAACCTCTCGCAAACGGTTCCCAACTTCCACGCTCCGGACTACGGTTCGCGCATGACCTCGTCGATCTACGTGCGGGGCCTCGGCGCGCGCATCGACCAGCCGGTCATCGGGCTGAATATCGACAACGTCCCGGTGCTCAACAAGGACAACTTCGACACGGAGCTGGCCGACGCCGAACGCATCGAGGTCCTGCGCGGGCCCCAGTCGACGCTCTACGGCCGCAACACGATGGGCGGCGTGGTGAACGTCTACACGCTCTCGCCGCTCACCTACGAGGGCGTGCGGCTGACGGCCGAATACGGCAGCGGGGATTCCTACCGCTTCCGGGCATCGTCCTACTACAAGCTCTCGCCCGACCTCGGAATGGCCGTGACGGGCTATTTCACCCACACGGGCGGCTTCTTCGACAACGACTGCACGGGCGAGAAATGCGACTGGGAGCGTCTGGGCGGAGGACGCTGGAAAACGCAGTGGCGCAACAACCGGGGAGTGCGCATCGACAACACCTTCTCGTTCTCGGCGCTCGACCAGGGAGGTTATCCCTACGCCTACGCCGGCGAGGACATCGTGCGCGACGGCAAGACCGTCATCCGCAACGGCCAGATCAGCTATAACGACCCGTCGTCCTACCGCCGCACAACGGTCAGCGACGGACTCACGGTGCGCTACGACGCCGCGAAATATTCCGTCTCGTCGATCACCTCGTACCAGTACTCCGACGACGAGATGACGCTCGACCAGGACTTCACGCCCGAACCCTGGTTCACGCTCCGGCAGGCCCGGCGCGAACACGCCCTGACCGAGGACATCGTTTTCCGTTCGCACGACGGACGGCGCTACGGCTGGCTGCTGGGCGCCTTCGGTTTCTACCGCCACGGCGTGATGGAAGCCCCGGTGCACTTCAAACGCACGGGCATCGAGGAGCTGATCGTCAAGAACGCCAACGAAAACGACCTGACCTACCGCTACGCCTGGGGCCGGGCCGACGGAACCGGAAGCGACGCGCTTTTCCTGGGCAGCGACTTCCGCATGCCCTCGGCCGGAGGGGCCGTCTACCACGAATCGAACTACACGCTCGGCCGCTGGCGCTTCACCGCGGGGCTGCGCTTCGACTTCGAGCACGCCCGCCTCAACTACCGGAACCACACGAGCTCCTGCTACACGAAAACCCATATCAAGGACGGGACCGTCTACGAACGCCCCGTCGAGATCGACAACCGCCGCACGCTGAAACAGAACTTCTCGGAGTTCCTGCCCAAATTCTCCGTCATGTACGCCTTCGACGAGGTCCGCAACCTCTACGTCACGGTGGCCAAAGGATATAAGTCGGGCGGCTTCAACACCCAGATATTCTCCGACGTGCTGCAACAGGCGCTGATGAACAAAATGGGCATCGGCGAGGTCTACGACGTCCGGCGGGGCGTGACCTACAAACCCGAATACAGCTGGAACTACGAACTGGGCGGCCACTTCTCGTGCATGGACGGCGCCGTGCGGGGCGATTTCGCGGTATTCTACATTGATGTCCGCGACCAGCAACTCACGGTCTTCCCTCCGGGAAAGACCACGGGCCGGATGATGACCAATGCGGGCCGCACGCGCAGCGTCGGAGCCGAAGCGGCCCTGCAATTCGCGCCGTGGCGGTCGCTGGAGATCAACACGGCCTACGGATACACCGACGCCCGGTTCGTAAAGTACGAGACCACCGTGAAGGACGACGCCGGCAACCCCGTGCGCATCAGCTACAAGGACAACCGCATCCCCTACGCCCCGCAGCACACCCTCTCGGTCCATGCGGCGTGGACCCTGCCCACGGGCGTCAAGTGGCTCGGCGACGTGGTCCTGCAAGCGGGAATCCGCTGCGCGGGGCGCATCTGGTGGAACGAGGAGAACACACTTTCGCAGCCCTTTTATGCGTTAGCAGACGCCTCCGTGCGGTTCGAGCACAAACACTATTCGCTCGACATCTGGGGCCGCAACCTCGGGGGAGCGCATTACGACGTCTTCTATTTCAAGTCGATCGGCAATGAGTTCGTCCAGCGCGGACGCCCCCGCACCTTCGGCATCACCCTGAATATAAACATCTAACAATACCAACACATGAAAAAATTCCTCTTCCTGCTGCTGGCCTCCGCCGCATTTGCAGCCTGCGACAACGACGACGACAACTTCACGCCTGACGCCGGGTCGTACAACTGCCTGCTGGTGGTGACCGACAATACGACGGGCAACGAAACGAACCGGACTTCGAACGTCGTATGCAACCTCGAAGAACAGTCGGACAAAAGCGTTTCGCTGACGATGAAAAACGTGAAATTCACCGACAGCCCGCGCGAACCGGTGAAAACCATCGTCTTTCCGAAACTCGCCTGCCGCAACGACGGCGGAACGACGCATTTCGAGAGCGCCGGCACGATCGTTCCGGAGATCGACGGCGCGCCCTACGAAGATTACCGGATCTCGGACTTCGAATGCCGGCTGACCGAAAACGCCTCGACATTCCACCTGGCGTTCATCTGCGTCAATGCGAATCACCACCTGAACCATACCGCCGCTTTCGACGGCACAATCATTCAATAAATCACACCATGAAACCCGAATACAAACCTTTCGTAGATGAATTGATCGAACTCTGCATCAGGGAGGACATCGGCGACGGCGACCACACGTCGCTCTCGTGCATCCCGGCCGACGAACACGGACGCATGCGCCTGCTGTGCAAGCAGGAGGGCACGATCGCCGGGATCGAAATCGCGCAACTCGTACTGCAACGCCTCGATCCCGAAATGAAATTCGAACAGATCCTGCACGACGGCGACCGTGTCGCGCCCGGCGACGTGGCCTTTTACGTCTCGGGACGCCTGCGCTCGCTGCTTCAGGCCGAGCGCATCCTGCTGAACATCATGCAGCGCATGAGCGGCGTGGCGACCCAGACCGCCGTTTACGTCAAGCGGCTGGAGGGACTTCGTACCAAGGTCCTCGACACGCGCAAGACCACGCCCGGCATGCGCGTGCTGGACAAGATGGCCGTGAAGATCGGCGGCGGCGAGAACCACCGCATGGGGCTGTTCGACATGATCCTGCTGAAGGACAACCACATCGACTTCGCCGGCGGCATCCGCCCCGCGATCGAAGGCGTGCGCCGATACCTCGCGGCCAAAGGCAAGACGATCCCCATCGAGTGCGAGGTCCGCACGCTGGAAGACATCGACGAGGTGTTCGCGGCGGGCGGCGTCGACCGCATCATGTTCGACAACTTCACCCCCGAAATGACCCGCCGGGCGGTCGAGAAGGTCGCCGGACGCTGCGAGACCGAATCGAGCGGCGGCATCACGCTCGACACGATGCGCGACTATGCCGAGTGCGGCGTCGACTTCATCTCGGTGGGCGCGCTGACGCACCAGATCAAGTCGCTCGACATGTCGCTGAAGGCCTGCGAATAGAGGATGAAACGCCTGCTCCATACGCCGCTGGCGCTGCTCGTGTGGCGCATCGCACTGCTCTACGCGGCGCTGATGCTCTGCCGCGCGGCGTTCTGGGTCTACAACGCCGCCCTGCTCGGTCCGCCGGAGTGGAGCGAACTGGGGCAGCTCGTGGCCGGGTCGCTGAAATTCGACACCGCGTCGGTCGTCTATGCCGACGGCGTGTTCATCCTGCTGTCGCTCCTGCCCCTGCACCTGCGCGAACGGCGCTGGTACCGGGGCATGCTGTTCTGGTATTACGTGATCGTCAACGCCGTGCTGATCGCAGCGGCGAACCTCGCCGACACGGTCTATTTCCGCTACACGCAGAAGCGTTTCACGGCCGACGAAATTTTCTTCGCCGACAACGACAACTCGTTGCAGCTGGCCGGAAAGTTCATGGCCGAAAACTGGTATCTCGTGCTGCTGTGGGCGGGACTCGTGGCCCTTTTGGCGTGGGGTTACCGCCGCCGGACGCGCGAGGAGAGCCTTTTGAGACGCGGCTGGGCCTACTATGCCGGCGGCACAGCCGTCTTCGCCCTCGCGGCGGGGCTGAGCGTCGCCGGGATGCGCGGCGGCATGACCCGCATGACCCGTCCGATCACGCTGTCGAACGCCATGCTCTACACGGCGGACAGCGGCAAAGCCAATCTGATTTTAAGCAACCCGTTCTGCATCCTGCGCACTATCGGCAACGCGGGAAGCGTCAAATACAGGAAATATTTCACCCCGGAGGAATTGCCCCAGCGCTTCACGCCCGTGCACCGGCCCGCCGACAGCGCGGCGGTCGATCTCACGGGCCGCAACGTGATGATTTTCATCATGGAGAGCATGTCGGCCGAGCACTCCGCGTTCCTCCATCCGGAACTCTACGCCGACCTCCCGGAAAAAGGCTTCACGCCGTTCCTCGATTCATTAATGCGCAACGGTCTGACATTCAAACGGATGTACGCCAACGGCTCGCGTTCGATCCAGGCCATGCCCTCGGTGCTGGGAAGCATCCCCTCGTTCCGCACGCCGTTCGTACTGATGCCCCAATCATTGGGCGAGAGCCGCCAGCTGCCCGCCATGCTGGCGGACAAAGGCTATGCGACGGCCTTCTTCTGCGGCTCGGAACGCGGCTCGATGGGCTTCGGGGCCTATGCCCGTTCGGCAGGCGTCGAGCGGCTCGTAAGCCGCGAGGACTACGAGGCGAAGCACGGAACAAGGGATTTCGACGGCTACTGGGGCATCTGGGACGAAGAGTTCCTGCAATTCACGGGCGAGGAGCTGACGGCGATGCCCGAACCCTTCTTCGCCGCGCTGTTCACCCTCTCGTCGCACCACCCGTTCGTCGTACCCGAAAAGTACGCCGCGACGCTGCCCGAGGGCTACACCCGGATTCACAAGGGCGTCGCCTACGACGACCGGGCGTTCCGCCTCTTCTTCCAGCGCTTCGGCGGCGAGGAGTGGTTCCGCCGCACGATCTTCGTCTTCGTGGCCGACCACGTGTCGTCGGAGAAATTCGCGGAGGAGACGCGCTCCTACCCGGGCAACATGCACGTCATCGGCTTCATCTACACCCCCGACGGCGCCCTGCGGGGCGAGGTCGGCGAGATCACGCAGCAACTGGACATCATGCCCACCCTGCTGGGGCTCACGGGCAACCGGAAGCCTTATTTCGCATTCGGGCGCGACGTGCTGAACGAACCGCAGCGGCCCCGCTGGTCGGTCAGCTACGACGGACGGTTCCGCGCGCTGACCGGCGAAGGCGCAATCGTGCTCGACGATTCGGACATGGATGTGCAGGAATGCCCGGCCACCCCGGCCGCCGACAGTCTGGCACAGAATTTCCGGGCGCTGGTCCAGCAGTATTACACCCATATCGAGAAAAAGAGCTATACGGCAAATGATTGAATTCAAACCCGTGCGCCTCGAAGACCGGGCGGTCATCGAGCGTTATACCATGCCCTCGGGCATCTGCAACTGCGACCTCGCCTTCGCCAACATGTACTGCTGGCAGGCGGTGTTCCACAGCGCGTGGGCCGAGATCGGCGGATTCCTGGTGATCCGCTTCCAGATCGACGGCGGCGAGCGTATCGGTTACATGCAGCCCGTCGGCGAAGGCGACTTCGGCCCGATCCTCCCCCTCCTGCGCGAAGACGCCCACGCCCACGGACAGCGGCTGCGGATCATCGGCCTGACGGACGAAGGCCGCGACACGATCCGCCGGATCGTTCCCTGCCATTTCGCGTTCGAGTCGGACCGCGCGCTGGAGGATTACGTCTACAACGCCGACGATCTTCGCAACCTTGCCGGACGCCGCTATCAGCCCAAGCGCAACCACATCAACCGCTTCACGGCCGAATATCCCGACTACCGCTACGAAGAGCTGACGCCCGACCGCTTCGGGGAGTGCATGGCCCTCGAGCGCGAATGGCGCAAGGCCCACGAAGGTCACACCTCGGAGCTGTGCGCCGAGCAGCGGGCCATGCAGCGGGCCTTCGAACATTTCGAAGAACTGGGACTGATCGGCGGTTGCATCTACGTCGGCGACCGCCTCGCGGCCTTCACCTACGGCTCGGCGGTCAACGACCACACCTTCGACACCCATGTAGAGAAGGCCGACACGGAGTTCGACGGCGCTTTCACGATCATCAACAAACTCTTCGCGCAGCATCTCCCCGAACGTTTCACGCTGATCAACCGCGAGGAGGACCTCGGGCTGGACGGACTGCGGCAGGCCAAACTCTCCTACCACCCGGCATTCCTCCAGCACAAATTCGCGGCGATCTGCATGCACCCCGACGAAGTGGCCTGCAAAGAGCTTTGGATGAAGGCCTTCGGCGACGACGAGCAGTTCGCCGACTCGTTCATCATGCGCTATTACTCCCGCCGCCGGATGCTGACGGCCGAGGCCGAAGGCCGCATGGCGGCGATGCTCCACCTCCTGCCGTTCCGGACGGAGCTGGGCCGCACGACCTATATTTATGGCGTAGCGACGGACCCGGCGTTCCGGGGACGCGGACTGGCTTCGCAGCTGATGCGCGAAGCGATGCGGCTCATCGCGGAGCGCGGCGACGATGCGGCATTCCTCATCCCGACGCCCGGCAAGGAGTGGCTCCGGGAATTTTACGGACGTTTCGGGTTCGCTGGCGACGTTCCGGCGAGGTTCGTTTCCGCAGACCGCTTCGACTTCGGCACGGGCGACGCGGCCGCCGACCGGGCGATGGTCTGGCGGCGCGACTCCTCGGTTCCGCTCCCCGAACAGCTCACCGCCTCCTGGCATTCATAGCCTCCGGAACTCACCTCCGCGAGCGTCTTTTCGGCCTGCGCCGGAATCCGTCCACCACACTGCCGCTCCCGGCGCAGGCGACAGCCCGCCCCGAGCGGCCGGGGCCGGTTCCGACAACACCTCCGGTTCCGCCCGCCACTCTTCTCCGCCATGCCGTTTTCCGAGCTGCCGTCACCGAAAAACAGACGCCCGACAGTTTCGCTTCACAACCATTCCACAAATCAAGGGCAACGAAAAAGAGATGAAAGGGAAATGGCAAATCTACCAAACGAAACACGACTAAAAATTAAAATTTTTTATTTGCAAAAAAAATCATCCGATTTTGTTTTTTAATAAAATAAGTTTAATTTTGAAATGTATTCGAAACACAATCGAAACACAAACAAGTTATATTTGAAAAGTTTTTCAGACAGAAGCGACACGGTAAACAGATGGTTACCATATATATAATGGGAGATGCGAAGGCCGGCAGGGCCGCAAACGGAGACTTCGGGACGGAGTCCCCGACCGGGTCTTTCCGGGCCTTCGAGGTGTCCAAACAACCGGATTTACAAAACGCGGACAAATAAAAAAATTATAATCGAAGAACTTAAAATGAAAAACGTATTAAAGTATCTGTTACTGGCACTCATCGCCGTCTCGCAACTCTTCGCCTGCGGCGGCAGCGATGACGAAAAGACCCCCGCGGATAATTTCGACGTGCAATTCACGGTTCCGGGGTCGGTAGACGTCACCGAAGGCGGCGAGTGCACTTTCGCCGTAAGTGGGGGGGGGAAATCGCCCCTGACCACAGACACATTCATTCTTGAGTCGGACGCAGGCATCTCCTACGTCTGCCCCATCGTCAACACCTCTTCCGACAGTTTCACCGTACGCCTGGCCGACGGGTGTGAAACGGGTTACTACAAAGTCTTCGTCAAAAGAGACGCGCGCAAAAAATCGTTCGGAAGAATCTACATCAACATCGTCGAAGACATAGATTTCAAACCGGATGCAGGCACCACGGTCTACGGGATCGTGTCGTCGGCCGGCGTCGGCGTGGAGAACGTCGTGGTCTCCGACGGCGCGGAGGTGACCGTCACGAACGAGAAGGGCATCTACCAGCTCAAATCGGCCAAAAAGTGGGGATATGTCTTCATCTCCGTCCCGAGCGGCTACGAAGTTCCGTCCGTCGGGGTGCTCCCGCAGTTCCACCGCGCGCTCAAAAACAGCGCCGACGTCGTCGAACGGGCCGACTTCAAGCTCGAAAAGGTCGACGGACAGGACTCCTACAAGATCTTCATGCTGGGCGACATGCACCTCGCCAACCGAACGGGCGACCTGGGACAGTTCGCCCAGTTCACCTCCGACCTTACGGACTACATGACCCGCCACAAGGGCGAGAAGATGTATGCGCTCACCCTCGGGGACATGACCTGGGACCTCTACTGGTATTCGAACAGCTACTATTTCCCCCAGTACCTGAACACCGTCAACAGCCAGATCAAGAATCTGCAGATCTTCCACACCATGGGCAACCATGACAACGACTTCCAGACCAGGTCGGACTACGATGCGGCGGTCAAATATGTGGATCAGATCTGCCCGACCTACTATTCGTTCAACATCGGCAAGGTCCATTACGTCGTCATGGACGACATTGATTGCAGCAGCTACGACGGGAGCACTTCCCGCAACTATGTCAAGAGCCTCTCCGCCGAGCAGCTGGACTGGCTGGCGAAAGACCTGTCGCACGTGGCCAAGACGACCCCCGTCGTCGTTGCCATGCATGCGCAGGTATTCTATCCGACCACATCGGGATTCAAGATCGACCACGATCCGGTCAACACCCAGCGGCTTTTCGACATCCTCGACGGATATACGGTCCGTTTCGTGACGGGGCATACCCACAAACTTTTCAACGTGACGCCCGACGCCCCGATCGTGGACGGGCATAACTTCCGGGAGTATAACTCCGGATCGGTATGCGCTTCGTGGTGGTGGTCCGGCAACCTCACGCCCGGAATCCACATCGGAACCGACGGAACTCCGGGCGGCTACGGCATCTGGGATGTCACGGGAACCGATTTCCAATGTCTCTACAAATCGACCGGATGGCCCGAAGAGTACCAGTTCCGCAGCTACGACCTGAACAACGTGCATTTTTCGATGGCCGACGTTCCGCTGATGCCTTCCGACATCTCCGCTTCGGTCAAGAACGCCTATATGCAATATGTCAACGCCTATCCGCAGAACAACGACAACGAGGTGCTGATCAACATCTGGAACTGGAATTCGGACTGGACGCTGAGCGTCGTCGACGAAAACCGCAAGACGCTGCCCTACACCGAAGTCTGGGCCTACGACCCGCTCCATATCGCGGCGCTCTCGGTCAAGCGGTTCAACAATGCGAAACTCACGCAAACCCCGTCGTTCATCACCGACAAGTTCACGCACTTCTTCAAGGTGAAGGCGGACGATGCGGACACCGACCTTGTGATCACCGTCAAGGACGAATTCGGAAACGAGTGGACCGAAAACATGCAGCGGCCGAAAGCATTCTCCACGGATGCCTACCGACGCAAGTGATTTTCGCTACATACCCAACCACAATCATCATTTACTAACCAACAAACACAGATCTTATGAGAGTATTAAGACCACTGGTTCTATCTCTTCTTCTGGTATTGGGAGGGGGAATAACAGCCCTTTCGGCCCAGAACAGGGAGGTGTCGGGAAAAGTCCTCGACGCCAATCAACAGCCGCTCGTGGGTGTAGCCGTTCTGGTCGATGGTACGACCAAAGGCGTCACAACCTCTGAAAACGGCACCTTCAAAATCCAGGTTCCGTCGGGAGAAGCCGTTCTCCAGGTCACCTGCCTGGGTTACCTGCCCCAGAAAGTGACGGTTCCCTCAAGCCGGAACAGCATCACGATCTACCTGCAAGAGGACGCCATCATGCTCGATGCAACCGTCGTAATCGGCTACGGCACGCAGAAAAAAGTCAACCTGACCGGCGCCGTTGCGACCGTAGGGAGCAAGGAGCTCGAAAACCGCGTCACCCATTCGCTGGGCAGCATGTTGCAGGGTTCCGTAGCGGGTCTCAACATCACCACCTCCTCGGGTAAACCCGGCAGCACGCCGGCGATCAACATCCGCGGCGTCAACTCGATCAACTCGGCCGACCCGCTCGTGCTGATCGACGGCGTGGTGGGCGACCTGAACCGCGTCAACCCCAACGACGTGGAGTCGATCTCGGTCATCAAGGACGCTTCGGCGGCAGCCGTCTACGGCGCCCGCGCAGCCTTCGGCGTCATCCTGGTCACCACCAAGAACGGCTCGGCCCAGGACGGCAAGGCGACGGTGCGTTACAGCGGCCGTTTCGGCTGGGAGGAGGCCACGACCTCGACCGACTACGAGAACCGCGGTTACTGGTCGGTCTATACGGTCAACAAGTTCTGGCAGGCCGACTCCGGAACGAACTATGTCAAATACAACGATCACGACATGCAGCAGCTGCTGGCGCGCGTGAACGACAGGACCGAGCATCCCGACCGTCCGTGGGTCGTCGAAGAGATCCGCAACGGCCGCAAACAGTGGGTCTACTACGGCAACTACGACTGGTGGGACATGCTCTTCCAGCAGCGTCGGCCCGTGCAGCAGCACAACATCTCGCTCAGCGGCGGCACGAAGGACATCAAATACCTCGTCTCGGGCGCCTATGACCGCCAGGAAGGTATTCAGCGCGCACATCCCGACGTGTATAACAAATACAACCTGCGTGCGAAACTCGATTTTCGGATCAACCGGTGGGCAACGCTCTCGAACAACACGTCGTTCTTCTCGTCGAATTACAAGTCTCTGGGAGACGGCAGCGTAGACAACACCATCGCTTACAGCGCCCGCCACGCACTGGCCAACTTCCCCATGAAGAACCCCGACGGATCGTGGCTTTACAGCACGCCGTATCTCGATTACAAGATCGCCAACGGACGCCACATCCTGCTCAACGAGGGCACGCACCGCAACGTCGACCGCTCGAACGACTTCTCGAACACGACACGCCTGGTCATCACGCCGTTCAAGACGTTGAGCATCACGGGTGACTTCACCTACCGCCTCTACCAGAACCGCAATACGAGCCGCAGTTCCGCAATGAACTACCGCGAATACCCCGACGGGCCGCTGCTCGCCTACGACACGGGCGCCGGCATGAACCAGCTCGACGAAGTGGTTCAGACGCGCAACTACTATTCGGCCAATGTCTACGCCAACTACGACGAAACGTTCGGCGAGGCGCACCACGTGTCGGCAACCGCCGGATTCAACTACGAAACGTGGTCCAGCAAGAACGTCTCGGTGGCAGGCATCAACCTCTCCTCCATAAACCTCGACGACCTGAATCTAGCAACGGGCTCTCCCACGGAGGGCGCTTACGGCGGCGGCCAGAACGAATACGCCCTGGCAGGCTTCTTCGCCCGTATCAACTACGACTACAAAGGGCGCTACCTCTTCGAGGTGAGCGGACGCTACGACGGATCGTCGCGTTTCGCACCGGGCAACCGCTGGGGCCTGTTCCCCTCGGCATCGGCCGGATGGCGCATCTCCGAGGAGCCGTTCATGCAGGATGTCAAGCACATAATCGACGGATTGAAACTCCGCGCATCGTACGGTACGCTCGGCAACCAGAACCTTGCCGGCGGCGACGCAGCCAGCTACTATCCCACCACGCCGAACCTCGCGCTGGGGCATATTTCGATGAACGGCACGCCGGCGTCGCTCGTAACGCTCAACACGCTGGCCAACCCCGACATTAAATGGGAAACCACCACGATGCTCGACGTCGGCGTGGATTTCTCGCTTTTCAACAAGCTCAACATCACGGCCGACTGGTACCGCAAGAACACCGACGACATCCTGATGAAACTCGACATTCCGGCCGGCGTGGGTCTGAACGCCCCCTACCAGAACGCCGGCAAGGTACGCAACACCGGCTGGGAACTCAGCATCGGGTACAACAACCGCTGGCGCGACTTCACCTTCGGCGTACAGGCCAACGTCTCGGACGTCAAGAACGAGATCGTCGACATGCGCGGCAAAACCGCCACCAGCGGCGTACTGCGCAATCAGGAGGGCTATTCGATCGGCAGCATCTACGCCCTCGAAAGCCTCGGTATCATCCGCACGCAGGAGGAGGCCGACTGGGTCAACGCCAACTGCCCGCAATTCAAGGAGACGGTTCAGATCGGCGACATCCGTTATGCCGACATCGACGGCAGCAACACGATCGACGAAAACGACAAGACCATCGTCGGCAGCACGATCCCCCGCTACACGTACAGTCTCAATCTCGACTTCGGCTGGAAGGGGCTTCGCCTGAGCATGCTGTTCCAGGGCGTCGGCAAGACGGACGGTTATCTGAACACCTACTACGTCATGCCGAGCAACCAGGGCGGTACGTTCCGCAAGGAGCACATCGACTTCGCCTGCGCCGCGAATCCCGGCGGCGTGACGCCCCGTCTGACGAGCGCCAACAAGAACAACTGGTACGACTCGTCGTTCTGGATGAAGAGCGCCGCCTACCTGCGTCTGAAAAACATCCAGCTCGGCTACGACCTGCCCAAAAGCTGGATGCGCAAGATCGGACTCAAATCGGCCTACGTCTACGTCAACGCGCAGAACCTCTTCACGGCTACCAATTTCTGGGACGGTTACGATCCCGAAGTGGGTTACGACGGCGACGCCAGCGGCGATTTCGACCTCGTCAAACTCGGTTCGGCGAACAACTATCCCCAGGTAAAACTCATCACGATCGGACTCGATCTCAAATTCTAATGCGGAAACCAACCATGAAAAAGATCATATTAGGTGCAGCGCTGTGCGGACTCCTCGCCGCAGGCTGCTCGCTCGACAAGAGCTATCTCAACGGCCCGAACGCATTGACCTTCCCCGCATCCAAAGCGGAGGTGGAGGCGGGCGTATTCGCCGCCTACAAGGGTCTGACGCTGATCGACGCCTCCTCGACGCCCTTCCCCGGCATCCAGGACAACGCCAGCGATATCGGCGCATCGCGTCTCAACGCCGCCAACTACAACTACCAGCAGCAGTCGAAACTTCCCACCGACAACGCATGGGTCGAAAAGGTCTACAACAACATCTACAAGACCGCGGCCCGCGCCAACCTCGTGCTCGACGGCATCGACAAGGTGCGCGATCTGATGAGCGAACAGGAGTACAACATGTACAAGGCCGAACTGCTGCTCACGCGCGCCTACGTCTACGAATGGGGCTGCCAGCTCTACGGCGACATTCCCTACATCGATCACGTGCTGGGGCTGGGCGACAGCTATACCCGCACGCCGCGCGCCGAAGTCATCGACAAGATTCTCAACGAGGATCTCAAAGACGAGATGCTCGACTTCCTGCCGCTGCGGCACAACAAGGCGACCTACGGCTCGACCCGTCTGGGCCGCGTGGGCGCCTACGGACTCAAAGCCCGCATCTGCCTGAACTGGGGATTCTTCGAAGAGGCCGCCAAATATGCCGACAAGGCGCTCACGCTGGCCAAGGATGCCGGCTACGCCCTCGAACCCTACGATACGCGCTTCTGCGGCGAAGACTACACCAAGGGCGAACCCAGTGCGACGAACCTCTTCGGCCTGAGCGGCCACGCCAACAGCGACGAATGGATCTGGGCCTTGCAGTACAACGCCATGATATCGGGCAACCAGCACAACGCCGGATACTACGCCGCACCGCGCATCGCCGGAGGCTGCTCTTATTTCAGCCCCACGCAGATGTTCATCGACGCGATCCAGTGCACCGACGGCAAATCGATCGCCGAATCGCCGCTGTTCGACTACAAGGAGCCCTGGAAAAACCGCGATCCCCGTCTCGACCTCTTCTGCGTGCGACCGGGTTCGCGCGTGCTGGGAATGCAGTTCGAAACCAACCCCTCGGTTCAGAAGATCATGAACTACAACGACAAGGAGGAGGGTGTGCTGGT
>ERZ773216.1554-NODE-1554-length-27118-cov-4.216236_pt1 | contig 27118 bp, 20 predicted proteins | sample MGYA00511259_ERZ773216 | MGnify/ENA primary metagenome ERZ773216 (study PRJEB29015, sample SAMEA2737764) | human gut metagenome | biome: human gut; feature: human-associated habitat; material: faeces | place: China | collected 2012 ... | reverse complement strand
GACGGAGCTGCTGGTGAAGGAGCGCAACCTCGACGTCTGGGGCGGCTACTCGCACTACCTGCGCGGGATCAAATCGAGCGTTTATCTCTCGGGACGCTACAACTACCGGCGCGTGAGCCGCAGGCCCCTCGTGGCCCCGGACTACAACCCCGCGCTGCACGACCAGGACGCCCTGCTGGTCGGCGGGGGTCTCTACCGCGAAAAATTCTACACGGCCAACATGATCTACGGATTCGGTACGCGCGAGTATCTCGCGACGGGCTACAAGGCCGAAGTGACGACGGGCTATTCGTGGGGCGAATTCAACGACGCCCTCTACCTCGGCGCGAGCTACGAAACGGGTGGATTCCGCAGACTGGGCTACATCATGGGCGGCTTCACGCTCGGAAGCTACATAGACCTCGAAAACGGCATGTGGCAGCGCAGCGCCGTAGATGTCGACCTGCGGTGGTTCTCCAACCTTTTCCTGTTCAAGCGCAGCCGCATCCGCCAGTTCCTCGCCTTCAACTACACGCAGGGCTGGAACCGTGCGACGGGCAGCGACGAGAGCATCCGCTTCACGCGCACCGACGGCCTGCAAGCCCTCAAGGAGTACATCATCGGAACCAACCGCATGATCCTCAACACCGAGACGGTGGTATTCACCCCCTACCAGCCGCTGGGATTCCGCATCGCCGTCTTCGGGTTCGCCGACTTCGGGCTGATCGGCTATTCGCCCAATATCTTCAAAAACGACTTCTTCACCTCGTTCGGACTGGGCGTGCGGCTGCGAAACGAACGGCTGGTGTTCAACACGATCCAGATCCGGCTGGGCGTGGCCTTCGGCAAACGCGGGCTGGTCGAGAGCGAATATTTCCGCCTTTCGAACCCGACGCGCATGGAGCAGTACCGCTACCGACCGACGCGGCCCGAGATCGTCGAATTCAAATAGGCACGCACAAAAAAGCGGAGGATTCCGTGGAATCCCCCGCCTTCGTGAACTTTTTATCTGCTTATGGTTTTTCCTTTAAGCCTTTACCTGCGGGCGCGGATCTCGACCACGCCGTTGCGCCCCTTCTCGCCGTAACGCTTCACGGCCTCGTCGCCCTTGTAGACCTCCATGCGCTTGATCTTCCCGGATTCCAGCCGTTCAACATCCTCTTTCGAGGCCTCCCTGCCGTTGATACGGATCAGCATGCCGTCGGGAAATCCGCCTTTCAGCGTAACCTGTCCCTTATAAACCGACACCGAACTTTCCGGAGTGCCCTGAATGGTCACCTTATCGGCATGCCCGGCGTCCGCCGAAAGTTTAAGCGACGTTCCCACCGCTTTCTGCGCTTCGGAAAGCTGTGCCGAAGTCTCCTTGCGGGCCGATTCAAGTTCCTTCTGGGCCTTGTCGAGCGCTTTCTGGGCCTGCTTCCAGTCATCGGAACTCATATACTTGCGGGCCAGTTTCAACCCTTCGCGGGCGGCTTCGATCCCGGCTCTACCGGCTTCGATACCCTCCCGGGCCGACTTCGCGGCAGCCCTTTGCGCGGCAGCCGCCTGTTTGGTCGTAATCGTTATCACGCCCTCATACCCCTTGTCGGCAAACTCCCCGGGGAGATTCGTGCCTTTGATCACCGACATGCTTTCAATCTGATCCGGGTCGAGCGATTCGATTTCAGACACTTGTACGCCGTCGACGATAAATACAGGATTCGACTCGACCGACGAGCCGTTCTCGACCTTGAACCGATACGATTTCGCGATTCCGGCCGTATTCACCACAACCGTTCCGTCTTTCGGCCTCGTACCGTGACCGATCACCCGCACGGTTGTCGACTCGTTCGTCCCGGCGCTGTCCGCCCGGGTGACCGTCACGACTTTGCCTTTCAGTCACGGGACCTGCGCCCCATCGCCCGGTTCTCCGGTCTTTTTGAGCGTTACAAGAATCACGCCGTCGGCGGCCTTTTCGCCGTACACAGCCATCGAAACGGAATCCTTGAGCACGGTGATCGACTCGATCCGGTCGGCAGCGAGGCTGTCCATCGACTTCACCTCCCTGCCATCGACCAGAATCAGCGGTTGTTGCCCATCGGAAAAAGATTTCGACCCCCGAATGTAAATCGTACTGGTTTCTTTTTTACCTTTGTCTTCAGGAAAGACATAAGCGGTTTCGGCGAAAGCCCCCAGGGCGACGGCCGTGAGCGGCAGGAGCAGGAGCGCCCTGGCCCCGGCCCACCGCGACGATTTTTTACGCAACATCATGGTAATACGGTTTTTAAGTTTACTGTGATTAAAGCTGTTGGCAATCGAGTACCACCTCCCGCCGGCAGCTTTCTTTATTAACAACATCTGGTAACTCCGGGCGTCGACGCCGCTGTCGAGCACCGCCTCGTCGGCTTCATATTCGTGGATGGCCCGCAGTTCGCGGCGCAGCAGCCACATCGCGGGGTTGAACCATTGCAGGCAGCCCGCAACGTCGGTCACGATCAAATCGAGCGAATGACGCAGCCGCAGGTGCGCCCGTTCGTGAAGCAGAATCGCCCCGCCGTTTTCCGCCAGGTCCCTCTCGGACATCACGATATAGCGTCCCCAGCTGAAAGGCGTCACGGGCCGTTCCGTGCGCACCAGCACAGCCCCGTCCTCCAGCCGTTCGCGACGTCCGCCGCGGATCAGACGCAGGACTCCGATGAGCGAACAAAGCGTCCACAGCAGCGTGGCGGCCGCCCCGAGCAGGAATGCCGCCCCGGCGAGCATCTCCCACGGAAAAGGTTCGGAAAGCGGTTCGGCGAAGGCCGTCGCAACAGCCTCCCCGTCCGGGATTTCCGGCAGGACGGGGATTTCGCGGTAAACCGTGATCACGCACAGCGGCAGCACGAACGAGAGGAACATCGCCCCCAGAACCACGATCCGGTTGAAGCGGTGGAAGGTCTCACGGCTCAACAGCAATTTGAAAAAGAGGTAGAAGACAGCCAGGCAGACGCCGACTTTCAGGCTGTAAATCATCAGGTCGTACATGGCGCTATCGGTTTTGATTTTCGATGCGGTCGATCAGGCTGCGCAGTTCGCCGAGCGAGATCTTCTCCTCCTCGACCAGCGCCGAGACCGCCCCGAGGTAGGAATTCTCGAAATAGCGGCTGATCACGCTGCCGAGCGTCGAGCGCGAAAACTCCTCCTCGCTCACCACCGGATAGTATTGGTAGGTGCTGCCGAAGGAGTTGTGGGCGACATAGCCTTTGGCTTCGAGCGCGCGGACCATCGTCGAAAGGGTGTTGAAATGGGGTTTGGGATCGGGCGAAAGGGCCACCAGTTCGCGTACGAACAGCGGACCGTGCTCCCAGAAGCAGCGCATCAGCTCCTCTTCCCTGCGTGTCAGTTTTTCAGGATTCTCTTTCATATTTCACTCAAACAAGCGTTATCAGGTATCGTTTTCTGTTGAAACGGAGGCATTCCAGCATACGGCGGCGCAGCAAAACGCCCGGTCCGGTCCCGATGCGGCGAACGGCGTCCTCGCGGCCGACGATCCCGCCGGATTCGTCCCACGACTTTCCGGACACGCCCGGCCGGAAATGCTCCCTCCGGAACAGCCGCCCATCGCTTCATCGGTCCTTTTTCATGCACCCGGGAGCAAAGGTAACTAAAAAAAATTCACATGCAACTATTTTACATAGTTTTTAAACTAAAAAATTTAGTTATGGCTTTTTTCCGGAATTTGAAGATTAATCCGTATCTTTGAATTATGGTACTTATAGCCGACAGCGGATCGACCAAATGCACGTGGATCGCCAGCGACGGCGCACGGACGACAAACGTGCGCACGCGGGGGATCAACGCCGTGCAGCACTCGGCCGAACAGATACGCGAAGCCCTCGCGGAACTGCCGCCATGCGACGGCGTGACGAGCGTGAGATTCTACGGCGCGGGGTGCGGCGAGACCTTCCCGGAAGCGAGCGAGAAGCTGCGCCGGGAGTTGGAAGCGCACTTCGGAACGACGGACATTACGGTCGAATCGGACCTGCTGGGCGCGGCGCGGGCGCTCTGGGGCCGCGGGGAGGGCATCGCCTGCATCCTCGGCACGGGATCGAACTCCTGCTACTACGACGGCGTGCGCATCGTGCGCAACACGCCGCCGCTGGGCTGGGTTCTGGGCGACGAAGGAAGCGGGACGTACATCGGCCGGCAACTCGTCGGGAACCTGCTGAAAGGGCTTTGCGACGAATCGCTGCGCCGGCTCTTTTTCGAGGAGGAGCGGCTCGGCTACGACGAGATCATCCGCCGCGTCTACCGCGAGCCTTACGCCAACCGCTTTCTGGCCTCGTTCGCACCTTTCATACGCGCGCATATCGACCGCCCGGAGATCCGGGAGCTGGTACTCCGGTCGTTCCGCGACTTTGCGTCCCGCAACCTGAGCCGTTATCCGGCGGAACTCCCCGTATCGCTGCTGGGCGGCGTGGCGGCCCACTTCGAGGCGTTGCTGCGCGAGGCGCTGGAAGCGGAGGGCCGCCGCGTGGAAACCATCGTAGAATCGCCCGCCGAAGGGCTTTTGAAATACCACTATGGAAGATAGAATCACCGAACAGGATTCGGCCTACGACGACCTGCAACGGATGTCGGTGCACGACATCCTGACGGGCATCAACCGCGAGGACGCCCGTGTGCACGAAGCCGTGCGGCGGACCATCCCCGTCATGGAGCTACTCGTCGAACGCATCGTCGAGCGCATGCAGCGCGGAGGCCGGATGTTTTACATCGGCGCCGGGACGAGCGGCCGGCTGGGGGTCACCGACGCCTCGGAGCTGCCCCCGACCTACGGCGTGCCGTTCGACCGGGTGATCGGGCTGATCGCCGGAGGCGACGGCGCTTTGCGGCGGGCCGTGGAGCACGCCGAAGACGACACCGAAGGGGCCTGGCGCGACATGGCGCCCTACCACCCCACAGCCGGCGATGTGCTGATCGGCATCGCGGCATCGGGAACGACGCCCTACGTGATCGGCGGACTGCGCGCGGCGCGGCGCCACGGACTGCTGACCGGCTCGATCACCTGCAACCCCGCGTCGCCCGTAGCTGCCGAAGCGGAGTATGCGCTCGAAGCGGTCGTAGGACCGGAGTTCGTGACCGGATCGACGCGCATGAAGGCCGGAACGGCCCAGAAATTGATGCTCAACATGTTGTCTACGGCGGTAATGATCCGGCTGGGACGCGTCGAAGGCAACCGCATGGTCAACATGCAGCTGACCAACGACAAGCTCGTGGCCCGCGGAACGCGGATGGTCGCCGAGGCGTCGGGGCTTGACGAAACCGAGGCCCGCGAACTGCTGCTGCGCTGGGGTTCGGTGAAGCGGGCACTGGAGGAGATCGGAAAATAGACAAAACGAATACACACTTCGACGTACAAATCGCTTTCGACCGCCGTCATTGCCGCCTGCGGAGCCATCTACAAGCATGGCCCCGCCCCGGCCTCCCTCCGGAAGGGAGACGACGCATGCTCCCGGCAGTTGAAACGATAAAGCATATGACCGCATAAACAGAACAATGGCTAAACTTTTTTCCGACCGCGAAATACGCGCCATTGCGGTATTCCTGCCGTTGGCCGGGCTGCTGATCATAGCCCTGATGCTCGTACGCCCGGCAGCCGACCCCGAAGCGGCCCGCCGCGCCGAGGCCGAGATGGAGGAGGCGTTGCCCGCGGACAGCGTCGTGATGTCGCATTTCGACCCCAACACGGCCTCGTTCGACGACCTGCGGCGACTCGGGCTTACGAAGCACGAAGCGGTGAGCCTGCTGAAATACCGCGCCGCGGGCAAAGTGTTCCGCATTCCCGAGGACCTGACGCTCTGCTACGGCATCAGCGACTCGCTCTACCGGCGGCTCGAACCCTGGGTGCGCATCGGCCGCAAATACGCCATCGCACCCGAAAAATACCGCACGGGACGCATTCTCCCCGAACCGCTCGCACCCGGGCCGTTCCGCATCGACACCGTGAGCGCCCGCTACCTGCGCGCCATCGGGGCCTTGTCGAAGCGTCAGGCCGAGGCGTTCATCCGCTGGCGGGATTTGAGCGGCATCTACGACATGGAGGACCTGCGCGAATGCTACGTCGTGAGCGACTCGGTGGCCGCGGCGCTGGAACCCTACGTCATCTTCCCGGAACGGAAGGCGCGGCCGATCGAACAGCCCGTGGAGCTGAACACGGCCGATTCGGCGACGCTGCGCTCGGTTGTGGGCATCGGTCCCAGGACCGTCGTGGCGATCATGCACTACCGCGAACGGCTCGGCGGATTCGTCCGCGCGGAGCAACTCGCAGAGGTTCCGGGAGTGCGGGAACGCAATTATGAAAAAATTTTGAAACAAATTTACTGCGATAGTTGCAAAATTCGGAAAATTGATATTAACTTTGCAAGCCCGAAAGTGCTGGGGAAACACCCCTACATAGCACCGCAGGCATTACGAAAATTGCTGAAAGCAAGACAGTTGAAAGGAGGTTGGAGTACCGCTGGAGAATTGGTGGAACAGAACATATTGACCCGCGAGGAGGCAGCACGGCTGGCTCCTTATCTGCAATTCGGGTCGGACAGCGGACCTGCCGACGAATAAAACGAGCGTTTTTGGGGAAGATGCATCGAGGATGCGCACCCCGCAGTTTTCAGAACGAACAAACAGATTCAAAACAACAAAAAACAAAGAATATTATGATTATCATGCCGGTAAAAGAGGGCGAAAACATCGAGCGCGCCCTGAAAAAGTTCAAACGTAAATACGAGCGCACGGGCGTCTTGAAGGAGCTTCGCCGCCGCCAGTACTTCACCAAGCCTTCGATCGCGAAGCGCGAGGCGATGCAGCACGCCATTTACGTGGAACACATGTACCGCGACGACGAATAATTTCCGCAAGATATGAAACCAGAACCGGGAACACTCCGAAAGGAATGTTCCCGGTTTTTCTATGCCGTAATCAGCCCGATCAGCGCAGGAACAACAGTTCGCGATACTTCGGCAGCGGCCAGATCTGATCGTCGACGATCTCTTCCAGCTTGTCGATATGGCGGCGGATCTCGTCGAAGCAGACAGCCACGGTATCGTGGTAGGCAATGGCCTTTTCACGCGGGTCCTCGATCCGGTTGGCAACCTTGCGGGCGTCGATCATCTCGCCGGTGAGTTTCTGGATCGAGGCCGTATGGTCCTGAATCTTCTTGATAAGCAGAATGTCCGACGAGGCGTTCAGCCCTCCGATCTGATGCATCTTATAGACCTTGTCGAGCAACTGCGCCTCGTATTTCGAAGCGATCGGCACGATGTGGTTCATCGCCAGGTCGCCCAGCACGCGGCCTTCGATCTGGATTTTCTTGGTATAGGTCTCCCACTTCACCTCGGTGCGGGCTTCGAGTTCGACCTTGGTGAAAACCCCCATATCGCCGAACATCTTCAGGCTCTCCCTGTCCAGGTAGCGGTCGAAGATCAGCGGCGTCGACGTCTCGCAGTCCAGACCGCGCCGCTTCGCCTCGGCCTTCCACTCGTCCGAATAGCCGTTGCCGTCGAACCGGATGGCCTTGCAGGCCTTGATCATCTGCTTGAGCACCTCGTAAATGGCCCTCTCCTTCTTGGCCCCGGCCTCGATCTTGGCGTCCACGGCCTTCTTGAACTCGGTCAGTTCGTATGCCATCGCCGAGTTGAGCACGATCATCGCCTCGGCGCAGTTGTCCGACGAACCCACGGCGCGGAACTCGAAGCGGTTGCCGGTGAAGGCGAACGGCGAGGTGCGGTTGCGGTCGGTGTTGTCCAGCAGCAGCGTCGGGATGTGCGAAATGCCGCTCATCTTGAAGACGTTCTTGGCGTCGAAACGGATGGCATCGTCGCCCTTCGATGCGGCCAGCTTGTCCAGCACGGCCGACACCTGCGTTCCGAGGAAGGTCGAAATGATGGCGGGAGGCGCCTCGTTGGCGCCCAGCCGGTGAGCGTTCGTCGCGCTCATAATCGACGCCTTCAGCAGGCCGTTGTGCTTGTAAACCGCCGAAATGGCGTTCACCAGGAAAGTGATGAACTGGAGGTTCTCCGAAGCGGTCTTGCCCGGACCGAGCAGGTTCACGCCCGTATCGGTTCCCAGCGACCAGTTGTTGTGCTTGCCCGATCCGTTGATCCCCTTGAAGGGTTTTTCGTGCAGCAGCACGCGGAACTGGTGACGGCGGGCGATCTTGTCCATAATGGTCATCAGCAACTGGTTGTGGTCGTTGGCCAGGTTGGCCTCCTCGTAAACCGGAGCCAGCTCGAACTGACTGGGAGCCACCTCGTTGTGGCGCGTCTTGACCGGAATTCCCAACTTCAGGCACTCGTATTCGAGGTCCTTCATAAAGGCCATCACACGCGTCGGAATCGCCCCGAAATAGTGGTCTTCCAACTGCTGGTTCTTGGCCGACTCGTGTCCCATGAGCGTACGCCCCGTGAGCATCAGGTCGGGACGCACGGCCCAGAGGCTCTCGTCCACGAGGAAATATTCCTGCTCCCAGCCCAGGTAGGAAAAGACCTTCTCGACATTCTTGTCGAAATAGCGGCACACCTCCGTGGCGGCCTTGTCGATGGCCGTCAGCGAGCGCAGCAGGGGCACTTTGTAGTCGAGCGCCTCGCCCGTATAGGCGATGAAGACGGTAGGGATACAGAGCGTCGTGTCGACGATGAAGGCGGGCGACGTGGGGTCCCAGGCCGAGTAGCCGCGGGCCTCGAACGTATTGCGGATGCCGCCGTTGGGGAACGACGAGGCGTCGGGCTCCTGCTGCACGAGCAGCTTGCCGGAGAACTCCTCCAGCACGCCGCCCTGACCGTCCGGCTCGGCAAAGGCGTCGTGTTTCTCGGCCGTACCGCCCGTCAGGGGTTGAAACCAGTGGGTATAGTGGTCCGCACCGTGCTCCAGCGCCCACTGGCGCATACCCGCCGCGATGCTGTCGGCAACTTCGCGCGTAAGCGGCGTGCGTTTTTCCATCGTGTCGAGCAGGGCCGCATAGGTGCGCTTGTCGAGATACTTCCGCATAGCCGCACGTCCAAATACCTTCTTTCCGAAGTAGTCCGACGAGCGTCCCTCGGGAACTTTCACCTCGACGGCCGTGTGATTTATGGCCGCATCGACCATCTTGAATCTGAGTAATGATGACATATACCTGACTGATTAAGGGTTTAGTGTTCGTAGAAAAAACCGCGCGGGGAAGGACCCGATAATTGCAAACTAAAACCTAACCTGAAATTCAACCGGACAACTGCCTCCCGGCAGGACCTGCCGACCTAACTAACCCGGGGCCGCTCCCCCGCTGCGGTACATCTTTCGTTCCGGCTACAAATGTACGAATTATTCCGTTACGTTGTTTTTACAAAATCACCGTTTTTTCAAAAAACAGCCGTTTTTTTCATCATTTTCCCGAAAAAACAACCGTTTTTCGCCGCACACACCCGAAAATTTCAGTCATTTTTCGAAAAACAGCCTCATTTTTCACGAAAAATCCCCAAAATACATTTTTTCGTTTTTTTCCAAAACAAGCAGAAATAAAGACCATTTTTCAACCATTCAACCACACCGAAGACAGCATCCGCGCCGGGCCGTCCGGAAATGCGGCGGGCGGCGAAATCCGGAAAAATTCCGCTGCACTGTTATTTTCGTAACAATTTCTTGTTACAATTCGGTAATTAATTTGTAACTTTACGTGCAATTTTGAAACAGAACGAAACTACACACATACTAATCTCTAAATAGTCATGGCAAATACCAAACGTGAAAAGCTGTTCACCGAGTTCCCGCCGGTCCCGACCGAAAAGTGGGAAGAGGTGATTACAGCCGACCTGAAAGGAGCCGATTACGAGCGCAAGCTGGTGTGGCGTACGGGAGAAGGATTCAACGTCCGCCCCTACTACCGCGCCGAAAACCTCGAAGGCATCCGTTTTCTGGGCTCGCAGGCAGGCGAGTTCCCGTACGTCAGAGGTACGCGCAGCCACAATCGCTGGCGCGTGCATCAGACCGTCGAGGTAAAATGTCCCAGGGAGGCCAACGCCGAGGCGCTGAAACTCCTCAACTCGGGCGTCGATTCATTGGGCTTCTCAATCGCGAAGGAGGGCTTCACGGCCGAAGAACTCGATCAGCTGCTCGCCGGAATCTCGATCCCGGCCATCGAAATGGTCTTCTGCGGCGCGCAGACGGGCAGCATCGCCGAACTGGTGATCGCCAAGCTCGAAAAGGAAGGCACTGCCTCCGAGGCGCACGTGGCCTTCTCGATCGACCCGCTGGTCAAGGGACTGTCGCAGAAAGGCGACTTCTGCTCGCCCAACGGCGAAAAGTGCTTCGCGAAGATCGCCTCGCTGATCGAAAAGACCCGCGAGTACAAGCACATCCGTATCGTGACCGTCTCGGCCGGCATCTTCTCGAACGCCGGATCGACCATCGTCGAGGAGCTGGCGTTCGCCCTCTCGGCCGGTAACGATTACATCGCGCGCCTGACCGACGCCGGCGTGGACGCCGAGCTGGCGGCCCGCAAGCTGCGCTTCTCGTTCTCGGTCACCTCGAACTACTTCCTCGAAATCGCCAAGTTCCGCGCGGCGCGCATGCTGTGGGCCAACATCGTCAAGGGTTACAACCCCTCGAAGAACTGCGCCTGCAAAATGCACATCCACGCCCGCACGGCAGACTGGAACCAGACCGTTTACGATCCCTATGTCAATATGCTCCGCGGCACGACGGAGGCCATGTCGGCCACCATCGCCGGCGTACATTCGCTGGAGGTGACGCCGTTCGACGCCGCGTTCGAAAGCCCCACGGAGTTCTCGAAGCGCATCGCCCGCAACGTCGAACTGCTCCTGAAGCACGAATCGCACTTCGACCAGGTGGTAGACCCCGCAGGCGGCTCGTACTACGTGGAGAACCTCACGCAGTCGATCGCCGCCGAGGCCTGGAAGCTCTTCCTCGAAATCGAGGAGAAGGGCGGCTACGCCGAGGCCTACAAGGCCGGCTTCATCAAGGAGCGCGTGGAGGCTTCGGCCGCCGCCAAGGACAAGGCCATCGCAACGCGCCGCCAGACGCTGCTCGGCGCCAACCAGTTCCCCAACTTCACGGAGGTGGCCCCGAAGGAGATCACCGCCGAAGCCGTCACCCGTCCCGCTGCCGAAGGCAACGTCCTCACGCCCTACCGCGGCGCCATGGCCTTCGAGGCGATGCGCCTGCACGTGGACCGCTCGGGCAAACAGCCCAAGGCGTTCATGCTCACCTGCGGCAACCTGGCGATGGCCCGCGCCCGCGCCCAGTTCTCGTGCAACTTCTTCGCCTGCGCCGGAATCCGCGTGCAGGACAACACCTTCTTCAAGTCGATCGAGGAGGGCGTGAAGGCCGCACTCGAATCGAAAGCCGAGATCGTGGTGGTCTGCGCTTCGGACGACGATTACGCAGAGGCCGCACCGAAGGTGAAGGAGCTGCTCGCCGGCAAAGCCATTCTCGTAGTCGCAGGCGCTCCCGCATGCGCACCCGAACTGGAGGCCCAGGGCATCACGAACTTCATCTCGGTGAAGTCGAACGTCCTGGAGACTCTGAAGTTTTATCTTAAAGAAATGGGCATCTGATCATGAGAGCTAAATTTTCAGAACTGACATACGAAGCAGGCGGGCAGAAGAGCTGCTGCGCCTCGAAAGGCTGCGGACAGGTGGAGCCGTGGCTGACGGCCGAGCGCATCCCCGTCAAGGGCGCCTATACGGCCGAAGACCTCGAAGGCATGGAGCACCTGAACTACGCGGCAGGCATCGCCCCGTTCCTGCGCGGCCCCTACTCGACGATGTACGTGATGCGTCCGTGGACCATCCGCCAGTACGCCGGATTCTCGACCGCCGAGGAGTCCAACGCATTCTACCGCCGCAATCTCGCCGCCGGACAGAAAGGTCTGTCGGTGGCCTTCGACCTGGCAACGCACCGCGGTTACGACGCCGACCACCCGCGCGTGGTGGGCGACGTGGGCAAGGCCGGCGTGTCGATCTGCTCGGTGGAGGACATGAAGGTGCTCTTCAACGGCATTCCGCTCGACCGGATGTCGGTGTCGATGACCATGAACGGCGCCGTGCTGCCGATCCTGGCCTTCTACATCGTGACGGGCCTGGAGCAGGGCTGCACGCTCGACCAGCTGGCCGGTACGATCCAGAACGACATCCTCAAGGAGTTCATGGTGCGCAACACCTATATATATCCGCCCGAGTTCTCGATGCGGATCATCGCCGACATCTTCGAGTACACCTCGAAGAACATGCCCAAGTTCAACTCGATCTCGATTTCGGGTTACCACATGCAGGAGGCGGGCGCCACGAACGACATCGAGCTGGCCTACACGCTGGCCGACGGTCTGGAGTACCTGCGCGCCGGCGTCAACGCAGGCATGTCGATCGACGCCTTCGCACCGCGTCTGTCGTTCTTCTGGGCCATCGGCATGAACCACTTCATGGAGATCGCCAAGATGCGCGCCGCGCGTATGCTGTGGGCCAAGATCGTTAAACAGTTCAACCCCAAGAACCCCAAGTCGCTGGCGCTGCGCACCCACTCGCAGACCTCGGGCTGGTCGCTCACCGAGCAGGACCCGTTCAACAACGTGGCCCGCACGGCCATCGAGGCCATGGGCGCCGCGCTGGGACACACCCAGTCGCTGCACACCAACGCCTTGGACGAGGCGATCGCCCTGCCGACCGACTTCTCGGCGCGTATTGCGCGTAACACGCAGATCTACATTCAGGAGGAGACCAACATCTGCCGCGAGGTCGACCCGTGGGCAGGTTCCTACTACATCGAGACACTGACCAACGAGATCGCCCACAAAGCCTGGGAGCGCATCGAGGAGGTCGAGAAGCTGGGCGGTATGGCCAAGGCCATCGAGACCGGCATTCCGAAGATGCGCATCGAGGAGGCGTCGGCCCGCAAGCAGGCCCGCATCGACTCCGGCGAGGAGAAGATCATCGGCATCAACGAATACCGTCTGGAGAAGGAGGCCCCGATCGACATTCTCGCCGTGGACAACACGGCCGTGCGCGAGAGCCAGATCAAGCGGCTCAAGGAGCTGCGCGCCAACCGCGACGAAGCTGCCGTGAAGAAGGCGCTGGCCGCCATCACCGAGTGCGTGAAGACCAAGCAGGGCAACCTGCTCGAACTGGCCGTCGAGGCCGCCAAGGTCCGCGCCTCGCTGGGCGAAATCTCCGACGCCTGCGAAGTGGTCGTAGGCCGCTACAAAGCTGTTATCCGTTCCATTTCAGGTGTATACTCTTCAGAAGTGAAAAACGACAAATCCTTCGAGCGCGCCAAGGAGCTGTGCGCCGAATTCGCCAAGAAAGAGGGCCGTCAGCCGCGCGTGATGATCGCCAAGCTCGGCCAGGACGGACACGACCGCGGCGCCAAGGTGGTCGCTACGGGTTATGCCGACATCGGCTTCGACGTCGACATGGGTCCGCTGTTCCAGACTCCGGAGGAGGCCGCCAAGCAGGCCGTCGAAAACGACGTGCACGTAGTCGGCGTATCGTCGCTGGCCGCCGGCCACCTGACGCTCGTGCCGCAGATCATCGCCGAGCTGAAGAAGCTGGGCCGCGAGGACATCATCGTCATCGTCGGCGGCGTGATCCCCGCGCAGGACTACGATGAACTCTACCGCGACGGCGCCGCCGCCATCTTCGGCCCCGGTACGCCGATCGCCACGGCAGCCATCAAGATCCTCGAAATCCTGCTCGCCGAGTAAATTCCCGGCTCCGACAAGAGAAACGCCGCGGTCGCAAGACCGGGGCGTTTTTTGTTCCGGAGCACTTCGGGAGGGACTTTTTTCACCCGCCAAAGACCGGAACGGGAGTTTTTGCATTATCTTTACGACTGAAATACACAAATTCATTCATTCCAACGTTCCATTCGCATGAAGAAAACCCTCATTCTGTTGCTTGCCTGCTGTGCCTGCATCCGGTCGCAGGCGCAGACTCCGGAGGCAGCCGCCGCACCGGAACCCTCCGTAACCCGGACCGACAGCACCCTGACATTCCCCGAACCTGAATTCATCGGCCAGGCATTGGCTATCCGGCCCGACAACAGAACCGAGCAGCTCGTTCAGGAGAGCCTGGCTCCCCGCCACCGTTCGTCCACCGGGCAGAAACTGTTCGGCATCGGAAAGAACCACATCGACGAAATGACGCTGAAAGGCGCGCAGTCCCCCGTCCGGCTCCGGAAGAGCGACGGCATCGCCTTTATCATCCGCGTTCCGGACAACCTGATCGACCCGATGTCGGTGATCAGCGTCTTCCGGTTCAAGGTCAAGAAGAAGATGCGGATCGCCGAATACGCGTCGGTCGGAACCTTCGGCGACCAGCAGCGCAACACGCTGGAACGGCAGCCCTTCACCTCGCGCCGGTTCGGAAGCAGCTCCTACCTCATCATCTTGAAAGGCGTCGAGACCGGAGAATACGGCATCACGGTCGATGCGCTGGGCAGTCTCAACGTTTCGACATTCGGGGTGGACGAATAAACCCGCGTTCCATGACAAACAATCCCCGCAACCTCGGTTGCGGGGATTGTTCTTTCGGCAGCCGGCAATGGAATCACAGGCAGGCCTCCAGAATCCGGCGGGCCATGGCGCCGTCGACGTTCTGCGCCTCGCCGAACCGATCGCCCGCAGCCGTGAAGCGGCGTTCGATCTCGGCGATGGTCTCTTCGCCGATACCCTCCTCCGAAAGGCGTGTCGAGAGGCCCAGCGAACGGAAGAACGCCTCGTTGGCCGCAATCGTACGGTCGATGCGCTCCTCCTCCGAACCGCCGGCAATGCCCCAGATACGCTCGCCGTATTGCAGCAGTTTGCCGCGTTTCTGCCCGCGCAGCACGCGCAGCGTACCGTTGATGACAATGGCCAGCGTCGCGCCGTGCGTCAAGCCGTGCAGCGCCGTCAGCTCGTGGCCGATCATGTGCGTCGCCCAGTCCTGCGTCACGCCCATACGGATCATGTCGTTCAGGGCCAGCGTCGCCGAAAGCATGTATTCCGACATCGTGTCGTAATCGCGCTCGTCCGCCAGCGCTTTGGGAGCGATTTCGACCACCGTATGCAGGATGCCTTCGGCCCAGCGGTCCATCAGCCGCGACTGATGGGGCGTAGTCATATACTGCTCCAGCACATGCACGAAAGTATCCGCAAGTCCGCAGGCTACCTGACGCTTCGGCAGCGAATAGAGCGTCTCGGGATCGAGGATCGAGAAGACCGGATAATCGCCGTAGAAAGCATATTTTTCCTTGGTCTCGTAGCGCGAAATGACCGCCCCGGAGTTCATCTCGGAACCCGTGGCCGACATGGTGAGGACCGTAGCCAGCGGCACGGTCTTGCCGGCCTGCCCCTTGAGCACGATGTCCCATGCATCGCCGTCGTAGAGAAGGCCCGCAGCGATGAGTTTCGTACCGTCGATGACCGACCCGCCGCCGACAGCCAGCAGGAAGTCCACCTTCCGCTCTTTGCCCAGCGCAATGGCTTCGCGCAGGGTCTCGACCGACGGATTCGCCTCGATGCCCCAGAACTCGACCAGATCGCGGCCTTCGAGTGCGGCGACGACCTGATCGTAGACGCCGTTACGCTTGACGCTTCCGCCGCCGAAGGTCAGCATGATGCGTTTTCCGGCGGGAATGAGCTTCGGCAGACGGGCGATCTGGCCCTTGCCGAAAACCAGTTTGGTCGGATTGTGATAGATGAAGTTGTTCATGGCGAATATTTATTTATCCTATTACGAAGAGAATGAATGACCGGACGGCTCCGAAACCGGATTGCACCTGGTTTGACAGGGCCTCCGGCTGCTAAAAGAGCCATTACGCCTCTAAAGATACGAAAAAAGCCGGACTGCGCAGAGAATTCTCCGCTAATTTTCAATCTTTGCGGTGAGAGCTGCCGGTTTGTGCTTAAACGAAGCAGAGCGCGGATGGGTGTACCGGAGTACGTCCCATTCGCGCCCTGCGGGAGCAAGTGCAAAGATGCACCGTAAAATCAATCGTTTAGAAGTACTTGCCGCGCAGGTCCTGAATCTTGGCCATCTGCTGGATAGCCGGGATGGCGAACTGCTGGGCCATACCCTCGGCCATGGCCTGGGCACGAACTTTCTCGCCTTCGGCGGTCTGCTTGTCGTCGGTCTTGACATCCCCGACCTCGAAGACATAGACGCCCGAAAGTCCCTTCACGGGAGCCGACAGGGCACCCTTCTCGGCCGATGCGATGGCGCCCACCAGACGAGGCTCCATGCCCACGCCGTTCACGTAGAACGAACCGAAAGTCACATCGGAGAAGTCCTCCACCTCCGAGCCGAGACTTGCAGCCTGCTCGGCGAGGGTCGAACCCGAAAGGCTCTTGACGATATAATCGTATTTTTTGTCGCGAAGAAGCTGCGAACGGATCTGGGCCGAAACCTTATTCAGCGGTGCGTACTCATTGTCGTCGATCTCGGTCAGCGTGGCAATCACGTAGTCCTTGCCTACATTGAAGATCGCCGAAAGGTCGCCCTCCTTCGCTCCGTAGGCCCAGCGGGCCACCTCGCGCGAATCCTCAAGGCCGCGGATCGTACGGTCGCCCTGGGCAATCGCAGCCACGCGGGGCGTCACGGCAGCCGTCGAAGCGGCATCTGCGAATGCGGCGGCCGAACCCTTGGCGTTGACCATGAACGAACCGGCCTGGTTGTGCACGTCGCGGCGCGTGGCGGCCGAAGCCTCCACGGGATAGGTGATCGTAGCCACCTGCACGTGTTTCGAAGGTTTGTCGGCACGGTATACCTGCATCAGCTGGATGGCGTCGCCCGAAGCGATCTTCACGATGTCTCCCTGTCTGGCATTGGCCAAAGCGGCGGCGAACTCGCCCGTGAAGGCCGAGAAAGGCAGCACTCCCACTTCACCGCCGTTGGCGGCCGTAGCGTCGTAAACCGAATAACGGGCAGCGGTCTGCGCGAAATCGCCCCCCTTCTTCAGCACCGTCAGCAGGCTGTCGGCAAGCGCCTCCTGCGCATAGGGCAGCACGATGTGGCGTACGCCCACCGAGTCGGGAAGCATCTTCGAATCGAGCGCGCGGGACATCGTCCACTCGTTGTTCTTCAGCACGGGACCGTACATCTCGCCCGCCATCAGCGCCTTGGCCTCCTCGTCGGAGAGCTGTGCGGCGGAAACGTAGCTGTCGGCGATCTTGCCGTTGCGATTGGCGCGGACGAAGGTCTTCACCTCCTCGGCGGCGGCGAACTCCCGGCCCACCTCCGTCACGCTCTTCTCAAGCGCCAGCAGGTCGTCGTCCGTGGGGGAGACCTCGAATACGACATACGAAATCGTACGCGACGGGGTCTGCTTGAACTGGTTCTTATGGCTGTTGTAGTAAGCCTTCACATCACCCGACGACACCTTGACGAGCGAATCGGGAACGGCCGAGAACTTCTTGCCGGCCCACTTGCCCGAGAAAGACTTGTTGGCGGCCTCGACACCGCGGGCGACCTCCAGCGAATTGACGTAAACGCCGCCCTTCACCAGTCCGAAGTACTTCTGCACCTCGCGCTCCAGACGGGCCTGCTCGTTGAGCTGCGCCCAGGCATTGGCCGCCTCGGGGTTGGTCTCGGCCTGTGCGAGGAACTGGCTGATGGCAGCCACGCTGTACTCGCCCGTGCGGGGATCGGCGAAAGCATTGTAGAAAGCCTGCGAAGGATGCTGTCCGCTGACCATCGCCAGACGCTCCGGCTCGGTGACGCGAAGTCCCATCCGGTCGAAACCGGGCGTCAGCACGTGCTTGGCGATCAGCGCCTGCCAGGCGGCATTGGCCAGCATGGCCGACTGCTGCTCGTCGCTCTCCTGCATGTTGTTCTGCGACTTGATTGTCTCGTACTGGTCGTAGTACTCCGAATAGTTGATCTTCTCGCCGTCGATCACACCGACACGCGGGTCGTTGCCCGAGAAGCCCATTTCAGTCTTCAGAGAGAGGATGAATGCCAAGAGGGCCAGTGCGATGATGATCGAAAGCACGATGCCGAACTTGGTTCGTAAAGTGTTTAAACTTGCCATATAAATTGTTAATTATTCGTATTGTTTCGAATTATCAGCCAAAGGTAGTAAAATTAATTGTAAAAAGAACAGAATAAAAGTAAAAATATACGCACGCTTCGCCCCCGTAATCCCCGCCGGGGCGGGAATTTACCGGAAAGGCGGCGGAATCCGGCCCACGCTACAATTTCTTCACCCGCGCCAGTTCGATGCGCGAACGCGTCGTACGGAGAATCCGCAATTGCAGGCCGCCGATGAAAACCGTCTCCCCGGCGGTGGGAATACCCTCGTAATTGAAGATGATGAAACCGGCCAGCGTGTCGTATTCCTTGCTCTCCTCGATGCCGAGGTTGTATTTTTCATTCAGGTATTTCACCTCCAGGCGGCACGAGAGAACATACTCGTCGGGGCCGACCTGCTTTTCGGTGAGGTCCGGAATGTCGTGCTCGTCCTCGATCTCGCCGAAAATCTGCTCCAGCACGTCTTCGAGCGAAATGACGCCCGCCGTGCCGCCGAATTCGTCGATCACAACGGCGATGTTCGAACGGTGCTTGATAAAATTCTCCAGCATCAGCTGCAAAGGCATGGTCTCGGGCACGAAATTGACCTCCATCATCACGTCGGCGATCTGCCGGGGCCGCGTGAAAAGGCTTTTCGAATTGACGTAGCCCACGATGTTGTCGATCGACTTGCGCCAGACGAAGATACGCGAATATTTCGAGTCGACGAAACGCGCCGTGAGCTGTTCGATCGAGGTGTCGTCGATGTCCACGGCCTCGACGTCCACACGCGGAACCATGCAGTCCCTGACGCGCAGGTCGGCGAAATCCAGCGCGTTCTGGAAGAGTTTCAGCTCGTTGTCCGGTTCCGAATGCTGCTCCGGGCTGTTCGTGTCGAGCAGCGCCGCAAGGTCCTCGCGGTCGAAACTCGGAGTGATGTTCCGCTCCTCGACGCGGCGGCCCAGAAGGTGCAGAATGCCGTGGGAAAGCAGCGTCGTGAAACGCGCCACCGGATAGAGTACGATGTAGAAAAAATAGATCACCGGCGCCAGCGCGCGGTAATAGAAATTGGGATTGTTCCTGAAAATCGACTTGGGGAGAAACTCGGCGAAGAAGATGATGATGACCGTCGAAACGGCGGTGTCCACGGCGACCGAGCCGCTCCGGGCGAGCTGCTCCCACCCCAGCGAGGCGTAAATGCTGCGCAGAAGCAGCGACATCGACAGCGAATAGACGACCAGCGCGATGTTGTTGCCCACAAGGATCGTGGTGATATACTGCCCCGGATGGCGGGCGAAAACCTCGGCAATCTGGTCGAACATGCGGTTCTGCTTGCGGTCGATCTCCAGCTTGAGACGGTTCTTGCTCGTAAAGGCAATCTCCATCCCCGAGAAAAAAGCCGACAGCAACAGCATTACGACGATCAGGACGACGGTGGTGAGCATCGCTTTCAGTTTTTGAGTTTGGGTTCGACGGAAACCTGCTCCTCCCGCAGGACCGGACGCGCCTCCTCCCAGGAGCCGTCCCGCATTTTCAGCGGCCGGCGCTCAACCTCCGCTTCGGGTCTTCCGACCTGCCTTTCAGCCGGCCCGGCGGGAATCTCCCGGGCCGGAGCGGCCCTCCCGGATTCGGACGTCCGGACGGCGGACCGACTGTCGGAGGGCCGGCTGTCGGAGGGCCGGCTGTCGGAGGGTTTCGGAACCGGGCGCACGGACGTGGAATCCGTGGCCGCAGAGTCGGCGCTCTGCTTCATCTCGACCTCCATACGGCCCTTCATGCGGCGAAAACGCCAGTCCTTGAACTCCTCGTCCGATTCGAAACCTTCGCCGATGAAGACATCGCGGCCGTTGTTCTGCACGATCTTCGAATCGACGTTCGAATAGATTTTCTTGGTCCGCGCATTCCAGAACAACTGCTGGGTGTAGAGGGTCTTGCCGTCGGATTTCTCGACGACGACGTTGCCCTTGGCCTCCCACAGTTCGCGGTTCTCGTAATAGATGGCGTAGTTGGCCGTCAGCACGGCGTCCACCGTGGTCAGCGAATCGTTCTGGTAGGTAGTGATCTTCACGCCCTTGCGGAATTCGCGGTAAGGTTCGCGGGCCAGCGAATAACCTTCGAGCAGCGGCGTGACGAAATGGTACGACCGGCGGCCGTTCTGCGACATCACGACCGAAAGGTCCTCGCTGTATTCGGTCATCATCGTCTCCTCGGAAGCCGACGCGCGGCCCGCATCCTTGTCCGCACACGAGAATAGCAAGATAGCACTCCCCGTCACGGAGAGTGCTACCCTGATCGTTCTTGTCATGCGTTTTCCCATCGAAGCCTGTCGGGAGCGTGTTTTTTAGCGGGCACGGACGGTGGTGGTGATACCGGCGGCCGTTCCGCAGGTCACCGTATAGCGCGCACCCTCCTGCAACTCGTTGAAGAAGCACTCCTCCGAGCTGGGGAAAACCGAACGGAACTTGCCGAGGGAACTCTTGGCGTGCTCCATGTACTCCGAATCGGCCGGGAGCAGCTCGACCGCCTTGGCCATCGTATCGTAAGCGGCCCAATAGGTCGCCAGACCGGCGAAACCGCCGCACGAACCTGCCGACGAAGCATAGCACTGCGCCAGGATGAAGTACGGAACGCCGTCCTCGGGATCCAGGTCGCGGGCCTGGCGCGCAGCGGCGGCAGCGCCCGGAATGTCGTTGGACACGAGGCCCACCAGCGCGATGCGCACGAGCAGTTTCTGACGCTCGGCGGGGTCTTTCTCGACATCCAGTGCCTCGTTCAGGTAGGTCTTCGCCTTTGCATAGTCCTTCTTGTTCTGGAAAGCCTGGGCCAGGAACATGGCCGTCTCCGACGAAGGCTTCACCTGATAGTATTTCTCGGCGATCGAGAAGTAGAAATCACCGTCGCACTTGGCGCGCGACATCAGAGCCACGGCCTGCGAAAGCAGCGCCTCGTCGTCGGGAGCGGCGGCCAGCTTGCCCTTGAAGAGTCTTTCGAGATTCTCGCAGCTTGCGGCGCCGCTCAATCCGAACGCAGCGTCGAACTGGCTCTTGTACTCGGCGGCAGCGGGGTTCTTCTCGAAGAACGGCGTCAGACGGTCGTACTCGGCGATGATCTCGTCGGGCATCACCTCGTCGGTATTCCTGTAATCGTCGCAGAGGTTCGAGAAATAGGCCACGACGGTCTCGGGATCGGTGTTGTCGCCGCCGGCCTCGATGGCTGCGCGGAACGCTTCGCGGATACCCTTGCGGTCGGCGGGTTTGTACATCAGATACTCACGGGCCTTGCGGTCGAGGATATAGGGCGTGCCGTACTTGGGATGGTCGCCGAAATACTCGTTGCGCAGGTCGTAAACGATCATCAGCGAGTCGGTGTAGGTGTTTTTCTCGGCGATGCTCTTGGCGCGCGCGATCTTGTTCTTATAAAGCGTGATGCCGCGCACGAAGGTATTCTGCGAAGCCTTCGGACATTTGTCGAGCAGCTCCTTGAGGTAATGCGCGGCAGCGTTGTAGTCCTTGTTGTCGAGCGATTCCTTGAGGAAGTTGCTGTTCAGAATGTTCTGCTCCCGCTCCTGAGGAGTGTCACCCCAGACCGCGTACTTCGGATCACTGAAATCTTGCTGTGCCATCGCTGCGACTGCAAAAAGCGCACACGCAGCAGAAAGCAGGAATTTAACGTTTTTCATCGGTCAGATTAATTTTTGTGTTTCTATCTTTTATTTTTGCTTGCCTGTCACATCAATCGAACTTGGAGCGCATGAACCAATATTCGCCGTTCTCCATCTGTCCCGCGAAGAGCGTGAAGCCGATCGCAAACTTGAAATACTGCTGCCGGACCAGCCCCAGGCGGTCGGCGATGTTGTAACCGCGGCGACCGTACTCGACGCCGATGTCGATGGCCGAGAAGGCGCCGCGCCTCACCGGGATGCCGATGCCCGCCGTCACGGCGTACTGTGCGAGCTTGTCCCCGTTGAACGTCTGGTTGTAGGCCCCGTAGCGGAAACCCGCACGGTAGGACCAGCGTTTCAGGAAATGACGCGCATCGTAACGGTTCGGGGTGTATTCCACACCCATCTTGATCGTGCTCGTATTGGTGTAGGCCACCTTGTATTCCGTCTTGTTCTCCCCGCTGCCGCTGGTTCCCGTCATCTCGTAGCCCGAGTTGCGGCCGCCCCAGTTCTGGAACACATAATCCACGCCGACGGCCCACCTGCCGGTCTGGTAATAGGCCCCCACGGCCAGCTGCCGGGGCAGCACCAGCTTCAGGTGCGTCGTATCGCCCTTGACGACCGTGTTGTACAGGTCGCCGATATAGAGTTTTTTCGTCACCTCCGGGTTCAGGTCGCCGCCGAAGTCGTACGTCGCGCCGAAGGTCAGGATGCGCTTCGCGTTCAGAATCGCGTTCCACTGCACGCCGACCTGCCCCTTGATGCTCGAAATGCTGTAATTGTCCTGCCCCACCGTCGAGGTGAAGGTTCCCTCGCCCGTAATGGCGGTCGGGGTCATCACGAACGTACGGTCGATGTCGCCCCAGTAATACTGTGCGGCGATACCCACCGAAAAATTCTTGAACGGCTCCCAGCCCAGGCCGACCTTGACCTCCGTCACGTCGCCCTCGCCCTGGTAGTTGTACTGAATATTGCCGACGTTGGCGTAAATGGGGTCTTCGGGATCGTATTCGTGGTAATACTTGGTCCTGTAACCCACCGAACTGTAAGGCGTGAGGCTGAAACCGAGTCCCAGCCGCTTCGCCACCGGCATCTGGAAAGCGATGTCGTGAAAGTTGAACGTGTTGTAGGCCGTCCGTTTCCCGACGCCTCCGACCGTCTGGGCGTTGTAGTAGTTCTGCCCCTCCAACCCGAAGTTGAAAAGGAAAGTCTTCTGCGGAGCCGCGCTGTAAGCCGCGGGGTTGAGCAGGTTGACCGTACTCACCGAACGCATGGCCACACCCGCACCGCCCATCGAGCGCATCTGCAGCGTACCGGGGGTATTCTGTTCGCCGATGCCGTACATCGTATAGGGCGAGAATGCGTTAATACTGCTTGTCTGGGCCGAAACGGCAAAAGGAAACATCGCTGCAGCCGCGACAACCAGCTTAATCAAGGTGTTCTTCACTTGCATTGTACTCTAAAATTCGATCCAATCCGCAAAAGACCAGATTACAATTTGCAAATATCGTGTTTTTAATTCTTTTCGCAAAGTATTTCGCGTCCCCGCCGGTAAAAATTACGCATAAATCGTCGATTTTTTTCTCCATCCGGGCCATATAGCCCTCAATTTCGAAGGTCAGCGAGTTCATCACCCCCAGGCGGATGGCCTCTTCGGTGGTTAGCCCCTGCAACTCCCCGCTTTCGGTCGGACCGCACAGCGGCAGGCAGGCCGTGTAGTCGTGGAGCGCCCGAAAACGGGTTTTCATCCCCGGCGAAATGCACCCGCCGCGGAACGTGTTGTCGGCCGTCACCAGGTCGATCGTGACGGCCGTGCCGAAATCGACGATCAGCACGTTGCGCCCCGGGTAAAGCACCGTGGCGCCCACGGCGGCGGCCAGCCGGTCGCGGCCCAGCGTCTCGGGCGTATGGTAGGCGTTGGCAACCGGCACGGGGGTCTGCGAGGTGAATTCCAGCAGGTAATCCGCATAGGGTCTGACCGTTTCGATCACGTCGTCCGCTTCGCCGCGCGTCGAGGCGACGACGGCCTTCGCGGCCCTGCGGCCCTCCAGCAACTCGCCGAGCATCGACGGATGCAGCCGCTCCACGCAGCGCTGGGCGACGATCCGTCCGCCGTCAAAAACGGCCAACTTGACAAGGGTGTTGCCTATGTCTACGATCAGATTCAAAGCTGCTGCAGCGTTTTGTATGCGTCTTCCACGTCTTTGACATTCCTAACGGTCATCGCCAACCGATTATTGTGCTGTTTGAGCACAAATCGGTCGGGCCGCTGCGTAACCCGCTGCAACAGGGTCATAAAGGCCTCGCTCTTGTAGAAAGGCGAGTTCTCCTCGCCCACGAAATGCACGATCATCAGCCCGTTCTTGACCTTCACGCGCTCCATGCCCAGACGAATGGCCTCCCAGCGCAGGCGCACGACGTTCAACAGCTCCTTCGCGGCGCGCGGCAGGGGACCGAAGCGGTCCGCAAGACGGCTCTCGAAGGCCTGCAAAGCCTCCTCGTCCTTCGTCGAGTCGAGTTCGCGGTAGAGTTTCAGGCGTTCGGCCTGCTGCGAAACGTAGGCGTCGGGCAGCGCGGCCTCGACCTCGATGTCGATGTGCGCGTCGTCGATGAAACGCATCTGCTCCACGACCTCCTGCTCCCCGTCGCTCAGGCCCGGGACATGAAGCCCCTCGGCACGCAGTTCGGCCACCGCCTCGTTCATAATCTTCTGGTAGGTCTCGAAACCGATGTCGGCGATGAACCCGCTCTGCTCGGCGCCCAGCAGGTTGCCCGCGCCGCGGATGTCGAGGTCCTGCATGGCGATGTTGAACCCCGAACCCAGGTCGGAGAACTCCTCGATGGCCCGCAGACGCCGCCGCGCGTCGGACGACAGCAGCTCGTCGGGCGGCGAAAGCAGGTAGCAGTAGCCCTTCTGGTTCGAACGCCCCACGCGGCCGCGCAGCTGGTGCAGGTCGCTCAAACCGAAGTTCTGGGCGTTGTCGACGATGATCGTATTGGCGTTGGGAATGTCGATGCCGTTCTCGACGATGGTCGTCGACACCAGCACGTCGAATTCCCCGTAGATGAAGTCCATGATGAGTTTCTCCAGCTGCTCGGCCGGCATCTTGCCGTGCCCGACAGCCACGCGGGCCTTCGGGCAGAGGCGCGTGATCAGCCCCTGGAGGGCCGGCAGGTCCTCGACGCGGTTGTGGACGAAATAGACCTGGCCGCCGCGGGCGAGTTCCGCCTCGACGGCGTCGCGGATGATCTCCTCCGAGAATACGTGCGACTCGGTGAGGATCGGCTGGCGGTTGGGCGGCGGGGTCGAAATGACGGACAAGTCCCGCGAACCCATCAGCGAGAATTGCAGCGTGCGCGGAATCGGCGTGGCGGTGAGCGTCAGCGTATCGACCGAAACGCTCATCTCGGTGAGCTTTTCCTTGGCGGCGACGCCGAATTTCTGCTCCTCGTCGATGATCAGCAGCCCCAGGTCGCGGAACACGATCTGCTTGCCCAGCATCTTGTGCGTGCCGATCAGGATGTCGATCTTCCCCGAGGCGAGGTCCTCGCGGATCTGGCTGACCTCCTTCGTGGATTTGGTGCGGTTGATGTACTCCACCCTCACCGGGAAATCGCGCAGACGCTCGGTGAACGAGCGGTAGTGCTGCAAGGCGAGGATCGTCGTCGGAACCAGCACGGCGACCTGCTTGCCGTCGACGGCGGCCTTGAACGCCGCGCGGATCGCCACCTCGGTCTTGCCGAAGCCCACGTCGCCGCAGACCAGCCGGTCCATGGGCTTGGCGGACTGCATGTCGGCCTTCACGTCGGCGATGGCGGAGAGCTGGTCGGGCGTCTCCTGGTACGGGAACGCCTCCTCCATCTCGCGCTGGGCCGGCGTGCTCTCTTCGGGCGACAGGTCCGTGAGCGACATCTTGGCCGACGAGAGCAGCGGCCCCAGGCCGTCGTGCAGCTCCTTGGAGAACTGCGAACGCGACTTCTCCTCGGTACGCAGCACGGCCGTGAGGATGCGCTTCTGCATCAATTGTCGCTGGCGGTTGAGGCGGTCGATGTAGCGGATCAGCTTGTGGGCGTACATCACGCCGATCGACATGCAGATCGAGATCACCACGCCCAGCCACGAGAAGGTGTCGTGCGGGATGCCCACGCCGCCGTTGACCACCATGACCTGCACGATGCGTTCGACCGAGAGCAGCGAGAAGCCGATGATGAAGAGGATCCATACGGCATTGTACTTCGTGGCGCGCACCAGCCGCAGGGCGTAGACCGTCGCGACGGTCTGGATGATGACGGCGATGATCAGAAAGACTTTTATCATAATTTCCCGAATTTCATACGTTGTATTCGACGGGCGTGTTCCCTCCTTCGTGCGCGGTGCGCCTTCGCGGTACTGTCCGCCGTTCGCCCTCTATCGGTCGAAGAGCCGCCGCATTTCCTCCATGCGCCGGTAGTCCGTCTGGTCTGCCTGCACGGGCTGTACCGAGACGTAACCGTGCGTGAGCGCCCATTCGTCGGTCTCCTCCGCTCCGTGCTCGTCGTTGACGAACTCGCCCGTGAGCCACAGGTAGTCGCGCCCGTGCGGGTCCTGTCGGCAGACGAACTGTTCGCGCCCCAACCCCTGCGCCTGCCGGCAGACGCGGATGCCTCGGATCGTCTCGGGCGCTCCGGCCGGAATGTTCACGTTGAGGCAGAGCGGCAGCGGGGCAGGGTGTTCCAGCACGTCGCGGACGATGCGTTCGCCCCAGATCCTGGCCGCCGTGAAATCGGCGTCGGGGCGATGGTCGGTAAGCGACAGCCCGATCGAGGGACAGTCGTAGAAGCTTCCTTCGATCGCAGCGCCCATCGTGCCCGAATAGAGCAGCGCCACGGCCGAATTGGAGCCGTGGTTGATGCCCGAAAGCACCAGGTCGACCTTGCGCTCGCGGAGCAGGTAGTCGAAAGCGACCTTCACGCAGTCGACCGGCGTGCCGCTGAGCGCGTAAACTTCCAATCCCTCCTCCTCGCGCACCTTGCGGATGAAGAGGGGCGAGAGCATCGTGAATGCGTGGCTCATGCCGCTCTGCGGCCTTTCGGGAGCGACGACGACCACCCGTCCGAATCGGCGGGCGATGTCGATAAGGGCCTCCATGCCGCGTGAATCGAAACCGTCGTCGTTGGTCAAAAAAATCAATCGTTCGTTCATAGCAACAAATGTACGAAAAAAATACCGGAAACGCATCACCTTTCGCGTCGCTTTCCGGCCGATGTCTCCTCTGTCCGGTCTGCCGCGCGGCCGGAGTCGGGCGTTGCGGCGCCTTTGCGCCGTGCGGGCCGAAGCCTCCGCCCGCGGAGGTCCGCCGCTGTGGACGTGTTCCGCAGACTTCGACCCGCAGCTACGGCAGCAACCGATCCTCACGCATCCTCGGGATGACGGAACGGAATTCCTAATTTTAACCTACATTATTCATAGTGGATTCATTTCAGGTTATCAAAACAGATATGGGGACAA